>Ga0101944_10001715_pt1 | contig 42277 bp, 24 predicted proteins | sample DewCreD2012metaG_FD_75245 | JGI IMG/M metagenome (GOLD analysis project Ga0101944, IMG submission 75245) | Hot spring sediment bacterial and archeal communities from British Columbia, Canada, to study Microbial Dark Matter (Phase II) - Dewar... ... | reverse complement strand
GCCGGGCTGGGAAGCCCGGCTCCACGTCAGCCAAGGATTGCCGACGCTACCACCGCACACATATGAAACGGACTTGCAAGAAAGTGAGATGCGCCCGCCATCACCGCCCGCTGCCCGCCGCGCGGCGCGGGTGCCGGGGAAACCCGCCGGCCCCGCATCCCGGGTTCGGACGCGACACCGATTCGCGCCCGTCGGCCCGACGCCATGCCCGGCGATCCGTCGCGGTTTGCCGCGTTGGGCTGCTCTGCGGCGGGCAAGGCTGGAGGGGCGCGCTGACGCCCCGGACGGCCAGCCTGTGCGCGGCGGCCATGCCGTCAACGGCGGCGTCATCGCCACCGGCCGGATGGGCCACCGGCCGACCAAAGCCCGCCTGGAACACGGCAGCGTCCTTCATCTGGGCTGCGGCGGAGGGGCGCGTTCTTTGCCCGGCCTGCGCGGGGCCACGTCCGCGCGCCCACCGACGCGGGTTGTCCTAATGGATAATAGCCCCCGGTGTGGCGGTCATCTAACGTGGCCGTGTCCCTGGAACCCCAAACCACCAACCCCGCATTTTATGAGCAAGCATTCCCATTCTTTCCCACCCCGATTGGTGTCGCCCCGGCGTGTCCGGCAGCTCGGACTGCTGGCGGCGGCGATTTGCGCGTTCGTTGCTCACGCCCCGGCCGCGTTGCTGGTGCATGTGAAGTATGACGGCAGCCAGGCGACGAACGCCGGCACGCTGGGCACAGCCGCCGACGGCACCCTGACCGGCGGCGCGGTCTTCACCAACGACGCCGTTCTTGGCGGAGGCGCGGTGTATTTTGACGCCACCGCCAGCAACTTTGTGGCGCACGGCAACTCGCCGGTGGGCGGCGCGACCAACCGCACCGTCAGCATCTGGACCAAGAACACCCAGGTCGCCACCGACGGCCAGCGCAGCCTGTTGGGCTTCGGTTCGACCGCCGGATCGCCCAACGGCTCGAAAATGGATTTTGACCTCGATGCCAGCGCGGGGTCCGCCGGGGTGGGGCGCATCGAGATCGGCGTCAATGGCGGACGCACCGCCCCCACATACACCGCGCCGGCGGCCAACAGCAACCAGTGGACGCTCGTCACCTTCACCTGGGATGCGGCCCGGGGCACGGGCATGAACGGGGGGCGCTTCCTGATCAACGGCAATTTCGTTTACGCCCCCGGCGCTGCGACGCCGGTGATCGACACGTTGAGTGACGGCACCTCCGCCTTCAACGTGGGCAAGAGCGCCAACACCGTCACGCCGCTCCAGTATTTCACCGGGCTGCTCGACGATGTGGCCGTTTGGAACGAAGCCTTGTCGGACACCGAGGTGCTGGCGATGTATCAGGTGGCAACCAATGCGGCGTTGCAATACGACGCCGGCCAGTTCGACCAGTTGCGCGCCCTGCATCTGGCCGGCTCCGGTTCGGTCACCATTGGTCCGCGCACCTGGACCTACGCCACCAACCTGCTCTCCACCGCCGGACTTTCGAGCACCGCCGCCGGCCTGGTGCTGGTGCTCAACACCACCAACCGCACCGGCGTCGCCGCGTGGGAGGCGGTGGCGCCGGTCATCCTGACGCAGCCCGCGTCCTCGACCAATGTCGTCGGCACCAGCGTCACGCTGACCAACTTCGCCCTCGGCGCGCAGCCGTTGGGTTTCCAATGGTATCAGAGCAACGCGCCCGTCGCCGGGGCCACCAGCCAGACGTTGACGCGCAACCCGCTCGCGTTCACGCATGCAGGGCCTTACTTCGTGGTGGTCACGAACCTTTACGGCGCGACCACGTCGAGCGTTGCCACGCTCACCGTGCTCGGGAACACGCCACCCTCGATCACCACCCAGCCGACGAATGTGACCGTTATCAAGGGCCAGCCGGCCACCCTGTTTGCCGTGGCGGACGGCTCGCCGCCGATGAGCTTCCAGTGGCGCAAGAACGGCACGCCCGTGGGCGGGGCCACCACCAACAGTTACACCCTCGCCAGCACGGTCTATGCGGACGCGGGCAACTGGGACTTGGTGGTGACGAACAACTTCGGATCGGTCACCAGCGCCGTGGCGGTCCTGACGGTTCTGGACGTGACCGCGCCGGTCATCGCCAACGCCACGAACATCACCGTTCCGCCCGCCGGCCCCGCCGGCACCGTGGTCAGCCTCGCTCACGTCACCGCCACCGATGACAAGGACGGTCCGGTGTCCGTCACCCTGCAACCGCCCAGCGGCGCGACGTTCCCGCCGGGGGTGACGGTGGTGAAGGCCACGGCCACCGACAGCGGCGCCAACACGGCCACGGCCTATTTCACCGTGTCGGTGCTCGCCACGGTGGCGCTGCAGACCAACTGGATGGACACCTTCACCGTCAGTGCCCAGTCCAACGACATCAATTTTGAATACAACAGCCCGGGTCGGCAGGCGGGCATCCTGGCGCCCATCCGCTGGTCCGAGCCGATTGGCTTCGATCAATTCGGGAATTTCGACGCGCAATCCTCGGTGGACAACGGCGGCACCTACCCCGGCACCGTCTGGTTCGCGCCGGTGTCCCCCACGCCGAACCTGCTCTGGTCCTCGCCGGCCCGCGAGTTTGTGGAGAGCGCCAGTTACGCCATCGAATTTGAGGTGAAGCCGCCGACCGGCCCGGCGGGCAACAGTTGGGCCGGCTTCAGTTGGGGCACCCCCACGCCCCTGCGCGGGCCGGACATTTCGGGTGTCGGCCCGATTGGCGGCATGGGCCTGTTGTTCCGCACCACCAGCACGACAAACGAAATTGCGATCTGGCAGGGCGGCACGGTGATTCACCGGGGCTATCCGTTTTACCAGGGCACCGGCCTCGCGCCGCTGCCGCCGCCGCCCTTCACGTTCCGCGTCGAGGTCAGCGCATCCGCGATCGGCGATGGTTCGCCCGCGCTGGTGCGCGCTTACGTCAACGGCACGCCCATCCGGTTGTCGGACCAGACCACGAATTCCTTTGTGTGGGTGAAAACCAACGGCTTCGGCGGCGGCTATTTCACGCTGTCGGCTTTCTCCCAGACCGGCGGCCAGCAGGACACGACGTTTGACAACGTGAAGGTGCTGGCGGTGCCGAGCATCTGGCCCTCGCGTCCGGCCATCACCGCGATTGCGGGCCGGAGCAACCAGACCTTCAGCGTGACCGTGCCGCCTTCGCTGGTGGCGACCAGCACTGTCTCGGTGGTCATTTCCAACGCCAATCCCGCCGCCGCCACGCTCGTCGGCGAAGCGGGCGGACTGACCACGTTGACTTTCACGGCGGGCGGCACCAACCGGCAGTCCGTCACGGTCGTCGGCCAGGCCGCGGGCGGCACGACGTTCACCTTGAGCACGACCGCCGGGGTGCCGATTGGCGGACGGCCGGTGGCGGTGGAAGTGTTGGGCACGCCGCTGAACTTTGCCAATCCGGGCTTTGAGGAGCCGCCCATTCCCGGCCTGCCCGGTTACGGGAGCGTCCCGGGCTGGAGCGTCAGCGATCCGAATTACGTCGGCGTCAGCCCGAACCTGAACATCGGTGGCTCGCTCGCCAACAACAGCCGCTCCGCCGATGGCGGCCATGTCGGCTTGCTGCGCGCGCTGCCCAACCAGTTCATTTACGAGCAGGTCATCGCGACCACCGTCTCGAATTTGAGCGTCGGCCAGAAATACGAGTTGAGTTTCGCCGCCAACGCGCGCGCCGGCGCCAGCACGGCCCGGATGGGCGTGGAATTGGATGGCACCCTCGTCCTCGACGCCCGAGTGACGCCGGTGGACAACGCCGTGGTGGCCGACTACAAGCCGGTGGGCATCGTCTTTACCGCGCCCGCCAGCACCATCTCGCTCGCCATCTCGAACCAGTCCATCGGCACGACCGAGGCCATGTTGTTCGTGGATGACTTCGCCGTGAAGCCGTTGAACCCCGGCAAGTGGAGCATCGCTCCGTGGACGGGGGATGCCGACTCCGGCATCTGGAGCACGAACACCTACACGCACGCCTACAACTTCGGCACCACCACCAATGCCACCCTCAACGGCGTCCTGTTCACCGGCGTCGGCGGAGGCAACCCGGCGGTGGCCGGGCAGTTTGTCACCGCCGGTTATCCCAACGCGCTGGTCAATGGCAACGTCGGCAACAACAACCTCACGGGCGAGAGCTTCAAGCTCGCGGGGAACTTCATCTACAACAGCGCGTTCCCCAGCCTCACCGTGCAGGGGCTGACTCCGGGGGCGACCTATCGCCTCACGTTGTTCGGAGTTGGCTGGAGCGACACCAACCCCGGCCAGCGCGTCTGCACCTGGTCCGGCGGCGGGGAATCGCTGACCGTCAACTTGAACACCTACGCCCAGGGCAACGGCCTCCTGCTGCACTACGATTACGTCGCCACCGGCACCAACGAGACCATCACGGGCCGCGTGCTCGGCTCGGACACGTATCACACCTTTGCGTTTGCCAACCAGTTCGTCGCGGCCCCGGTCGTCGCGCCGGAACTGCGCATCAGCCTTGTCGCCGGCCCGCAGGTGCGGGTCGCCTGGGACGCCTCGGTCACTGGCTTCACGCTGCAATCCGCGCCCGAGGTCACCGGTCCTTACACCGATGTCGGCATCACTCCGACGGTTGAAGGCGCCGACCAGGTGGTGTATCAGACGCCCAGCGGCAAACGGTTCTACCGGCTGTTCAAGCCTTGAGTGGGGTTGAGTGAGTGACGGGGCGCGAACGGCGACGTTCGCGCCCTGTTTTGTTTGGACCATTACGCGCCACGACCCATGCCACGTTCACTGCTCCTCTTTTGCCTCAGCCTCCTCGCGTTGGGCACGAAAAGTCCGGCCGCCGGGGTTGGCGGTGACGCCGCTTCCGCGGCTCCCACGCTCTTCGCTTCCGCCCGCTGGATTGCCCCGCCCGCGGTCGGGCGTCCGCATTACGGCACGGCGCTTCTCCGGCGCGAATTCACCCTCGAGCGCATCCCGCGCCGCGCCGTGCTGCGCATCGTGGGGCTGGGCGATTACGACCCCGCGCTGAATGGCCGCCGCCTCAGTCCGCTGGGTTTCAACCAGCCGTGGTCGCAATACGAGCGCACCCTCTATTACCGGGAGTTCGATCTGAAGCCCTTCCTCCGGCGCGGTGCCAACTGCCTCGGCGTCACGCTCACGCACTCGTTCTGGGACAATGCGCCCGCGCCCAAGGGCCGCTACTTCAAACACGGCCCCCAACGCCGGGCGGACGAACCGCTGCTGCTGCTGGCGGAAGTTGAAATCGAGCGCGCCGATGGAACCACGCTCCGGCTGGGGACCGATGCGCGCTGGCGCACCCGCCCCGGGCCGATCGTGTTTTCGCACATCTTTGCCGGCGAAGATTTCGATGCGCGCCAGGTTCAGTCGGGCTGGGATGCGCCGGGTTTTGATGACTCGCACTGGGTGCCCGTTCGCGTGGTGCCCGCGCCTCCGGGAGAACTCCTTCCGCAAACCTGGCCGCCGGTGCTGCCGCGCGAGCGGTTCGCGCCGGAGCGCATCGTCGAGCCGGCTCCGGGAGTCTGGCTGTATCACTTCCCACAAAACTGCGCCGCGCAGGTGCGGGTCGTGTTGTCCGGCGGCGTGTCCGGCGCCCGGGTGGAATTCCGCGGGGGCGAACACAAGAACGCACGGGACCGGTTGTTCGGCCATTACGTCGTCGGGTGGAGCCTGACCACCGACGGCCGTCGGCTGACGAACCAGTGGAGCTCGTTTTATCTGGGAATGCAGTTCGTGGAAGTCACCGGCGCGGCGCCCCGGGGCCGCCCCAATCCGGACGGCCTGCCCGTCATCGAGTCCCTGGAACTGGTTCACGTCCGCGCCGCGTTGCCGGAGGCCGGCACGTTCACCAGTTCCAGCCGCGTGTTCAACGGCACCCACCGGCTCGTGGACTGGGCCATGCAGGCCAACGCCCAGCATGTGATGACGGACTGTCCGCACCGCGAAAAGCTCGGGTGGCTGGAGCAGGCCTATCTGCTTGCGCCCTCGTTTCTTTACCGTTACGACAGCGACGCGTGGTTTCGCAAAATCCTCCGCGACCTTCGCGACGCGCAGGAACCCTCGGGCCGCGTGCTGACGGTGGCCCCCAGTTATCCCGCCGGCCGGTTTCCCGCCAAATTCAACTGGACGGTCGAGTGGGGCGCGGCGGCGGCGCTGCTGCCCGATGAACTTTACCGCTGGACCGGGGATACGAACGTGCTGCGCGAGAACTTCGACCTGATGCGGCGGTTCACCGACTACATCGGCACCGAAGCGACGAACGGCCTCGCGCCCGGCGGACTGGGCGATTGGTATGACTACGGTCACGGCCAGCCGCCGGGAGAATCGCGGTTCACCCCGACCGAACTCACGGCCACCGCCACTTGGGCCCTCTGCGCGCGGGCGGTGGCCAACGCCGCCGCCGCGCTCGGCCAGCCGGACGTCGCCCGGCGGTATCGCGAACTCCACGCCCGGATTGCCGCCGATTTTCAACGCCACTTCCTCGATCCCGCCACCGGCAAACTGAGGCATCGCGGCAGCCCGCAATGCGCCAACGCCATCGCCCTGTGCGCCGGGGTCGTGCCGGAGGAACTTCGCGCGGCGCTCGTCACGGACATCATTGCCGACCTGGAAGCGCGCGGCTGGCAGCAAACGCCGGGCGACATCGGGCACGTCTATTTTATCCGCGCGCTCGCCGAGGCGGGGCGGTCGGACGTGTTGCACAAGGTTTATGCGCGCGAGGGCAAGGGCAGCTACGGCGGCATCCTGGCCGCGGGCCTGACCGCGATGCCGGAGACCTGGGACGCGATGATGGACGGCTACCAGTCGCTCAATCACTGCATGTTGGGCCACGTCATGGAGTGGTTTTACGGTTACGTCGGCGGCCTCCGGCAACCCCCGGGCGGCGTGGGGTGGAAGCGGGCGCTCATCGCCCCGCAACCCGGGCCGTTGACGGGCGCGCGGGCGGGGGTGCGGACTCCGGCGGGCCTCCTCACCAGCGAATGGACCGTGCGCGGGGGCCGGTTCCGGCTGACTGCGCGCATCCCGGAGGGGGTCGAGGCCACGGCCATTCTGCCTTCCGGCGCCGCGCATTCGCTGCGCCCCGGACGGCATGTGCTTTCCGAACCGTGGATGCGGACGCCCGGCGGGGATTAGCCCGGACATTTCGCACCCCGCCCGAAATGCCGACAGAGCGGAGCGCCGGTCTGTGGCCGGCTTGGGATGTTCTATCGGGCGAAGCCGGTGGCAAACCGGTGCCCCGGCCCCCGGAGTGTGAAATATCCGGGTTAGTCGTTCGGACAATAGGCAGCGCGGCGCTCCTGTCGTAGCTTTGCATCGTTGCCCGCAATGAACCAGGAACGACTCAACGCCACCGCCACCATGAAAACGCCTTCCTTCACCCGCTCCGGCTTCACCCTGATCGAACTGCTGGTGGTCATCGCCATCATCGCGATTCTCGCCGCCATGCTGCTGCCCGCCCTCGCCAAGGCCAAGCAGAAGGCCCGGGACATCAGTTGCCTCAACAACATCAAGCAGCTCACGCTCGCCGAGAAACTTTACCTCACCGACTACAACAAGCCCTTCCCGTATCCCGGCGTCAACAAGGTCTGGCTCGACATCCTGTTCGACAGCTACGGCTCGGTGGACAAACTGCGCCTTTGCCCGCTGACGAAAGTGCAGACCGCGCGCGGCACCGGACTCTGGAACGAAACCTGGTATTGGGGCGGCCAGTCCGGCAACACCAATCACTACGGCAGCTACGCCCTGAACGGCTGGCTTTATGCGGGCGGCTGGGAATCCTCTCTTGGCCTGGCGGCCGACCCGAACCGCGCCTTCCGGAGCGAGACCGCCGTCACGGAGCCGACCAAGACCCCGGTGTTCATGGACGCCATCTGGCCGGATGCCTGGCCGCTGGCCACCGACCGCGCCGTCGGGAATCTGCAGACCGGCGCCTCGACCGGGCAGGGCGGCATTGGCCGCCTGAGCGTCGCCCGGCACGGCAATTCGCCCAACCCGCCGCCCACCGCCGCCAACGTGGCCAGCCCGCTGCCCGGGGCCATCACCATCGGCTTCTTCGATGGCCACGCGGAAGTTGTCCGTATCGAGAAACTCTGGGAACAGGCCTGGCACGTGGGCTATGTGCCCCCGCCGGTCCGCCCGCGTTGACGGCGCAATGGCCGTCCCCTTTTTCAGCGCCCGCCCGGCGCGGCAGAGTTTGCCCTCCGCCGCCGCCGGGCGTAATCCTTTCTCAAAATCGTGATCGTCCTCCGGCCATGGTTCCTGTTCGCGGTGTTGCTGTGCTTCACCTCGCCGGGAGCTGTTTCCGCCGCCCGGCCCAACGTCCTCTTCATCGTCGCCGATGATCTCAACGACTGGGTCGGCTGCCTCGGCGGTCATCCGCAAACCCGCACGCCCAACCTCGATCGCCTCGCCGCGCGCGGCACGCTCTTTGCCAACGCCCATGTCCAGGCGCCCCTCTGCAATCCCTCGCGCGTCAGCGTGATGACCGGCCTGCGCCCCTCGACGACCGGCATCTACGGACTGGCCCCCAGCCACCGGAATGCCGCCGCCACCCGCGAGGTGGTGACGCTCCCCCAGCACTTCGCGCGACACGGCTATCTCACCGCCAGCTTCGGCAAGGTGTTCCATCACAACTCGCCCGCAGACCGCCGTTACACCAACGAATTCACCGTGTGGGGCATCGCCCCCATGCCCAGGCTGCCGCCGCAAAAGTTCGTGGCCACGCCCGACCCCGAACCGTGGATGGACTGGGGCGTGTTTCCGCCCGAGGACAACGATCAAGGCGACGTGCAGGTGGCCAACGCGGCCCTGCGGCAACTGGCGGCCGTTCCGCCGGGCCGGCCGTGGTTCGTCGCCGTGGGCTTTTTTCTGCCACACGTGCCCTGTTACGTTTCCCAGCCGTGGTTCGATTTGTTCCCCCCGGAGGCGGAAATCGTTCTGCCGCCGTGGGTGGCCGACGACCGCGCCGACGTGCCGGACTTCGCCTGGCTGTTGCACTGGAAACAGCCCGAGCCGCGGCTCTCCTGGCTGCGCGAGAACCGCCAGTGGCGTCCGCTCCTCCGCGCCTATCTCGCCAGCATCGCCTTCCTGGACGCCCAGGTGGGCCGGCTGCTGGCCGGACTCGAAACCTCCGGCCAGCACACCAACACCATCGTCGTGTTCTGGTCCGACAACGGCTGGCATCTCGGCGAGAAGGACATCACCGGGAAGAACTCGCTGTGGGAACGTTCCACGCGCGTGCCGCTGATCTTCGCCGGCCCCGGCGTGGCGCGCGGCGCCGTCTGCCACCAGCCTGTGGAATTGCTCGACCTCTATCCCACGCTGGCCGCCCTGGCCGGCCTGCCGCCGCCCGCGCCCGTCGAGGGCCGCAGCCTCGTGCCCCAACTGCGCCGTGCCAGCGCCCGTCGCGCCGCCCCCGCCATCACCACGCACAACCCCAACAACCACGCCGTCCGCTCCGCGCACTGGCGCTACATTCGTTACGCCGACGGCAGCGCGGAGCTTTACGATCACCGCACCGACCCGCACGAGTGGACCAACCGCGTTCACGAACCCCGGCTCGCCCGCGTGGTCCGCGAGCACGCCCGCTGGCTGCCCACCAACAACGTGCCGCCCGTGCCCGGCAGCAAGGGCCGCGTGCTGTCCGAAACCAACGGTGTCTGGTATTGGGAAGGCCGGCGCGTCCAGTGGAGTGAGCTCGAGAAATGAAATCCGCAACCCCAGACCCGAAAGCCGGGGGCCGTCCGCCGCCCGCCCGTGGGCGGCGACCGTCCGGCACTCATCCGGTCCTCGCCGGGTGGGTGGCCCTGCTGCTGCTCGTGCTTCCCGCGTCGGCTGCCGTCTCGCGCCCCAACCTCGTCGTGCTCATCGCTGACGACCTGCGCGCCGACGCGGTTGGCTTCGCGGGCAACCCGGTGGTGCGCACCCCCAATCTTGACCGGCTCGCCGCCACCGGCACGGTGTTTCGCAACGCCTTCGTCACCACCTCCATCTGTGCGGTCAGCCGCGCCAACCTGCTCACGGGCCAGCACGCCCGTCGGCATGGCGTTCATGACTTTGCCACGCCGCTGAAAGACTTCCGCCAGACCTACCCCGGCTTGCTCCAGCAGGCCGGCTATTACACCGGTTTCATCGGCAAATGGGGCATCAAGGATTTGGATCGCGCCTACCACCAGCAGGCCGCCGGATGGTTTGATTACTGGGCGGGCGACACCTGGCAGACCCGCTACTGGCACAGCCGCACCTGCAATTACGTCACCAACAACGGCACCACCGACCGCGCGAATTTCTTCTGCACCTGCCCGCCCGACGCCCAATGGCAGGAAGGCGTGGGCAACCGCGGCCCGCATCCCGCGCTGACCGAACCGGTCCATACCGAGACGCAGGTCTTCCCGCAGAAATACCGCTCGTTTCTTGACCAGCGCGACCCGGCGAAGCCGTTCTGCCTGACGGTGGCCTTCAAGGCTCCGCACTCGCCGTTTGCCGGGTTCGACCCGCGCTTCGCCAGCGATTTCGCCAACGTGCCCATGCCCCTCCGCGCCAACGTCACCCGCGAAAGCGCGGCGCGGCAGCCGGAATTCCTGCGGCGCTCGCTCGAAAATCCGCAGGGCCTCGAACTGGTGCGCGACGCCGGCCCCGACGGCAAACTCCAGAACTGGCTGCGGGATTACTACCGCCTCATCCTGGGCCTGGACGAATCCATCGGCGCGCTGTTGCGCGAGCTGGAAACACGCGGCCTGGCGACCAACACCGTCATTGTGTTCACCTCCGACAACGGCCACTTTGCGGGCGAGCACGGCTTCTTCGGCAAATGGCTCATGCACGAGGAATCCATCCGCGTGCCCCTGCTGGCGCACGATCCGCGCCTGCCCCGGCGGCGGCACGGGCAGACGAGTGACGCGATGGTGTTGAGCATTGACGTTGCGCCCACGCTGCTCGATCTCGCGGGGGTGAACCCGCCTGCCGCCATGCAGGGCCGCAGCCTGCGGCCGCTGCTGGCCCGCCCGAATCGGCCCTGGCGGGACAGCTTTTACTACGAACACCGCTTCTCGAATCCAACCGATCCGCGCCGCCGCATCGTGCCGAGCGAGGGGCTTCGCACGCGCGATTGGAAATACATCCGCTACCCGGAGCAGGCGCCGGTGGTCGAACAGTTGTTCGACCTCCGACACGACCCGCTGGAACTGCGTGACCTCGCCGCCGATCCCGCGCAGCGGCGCCAACTGGAGCGGCTGCGCGGCGCGTGGCAGACCGCGCGCGCCGCTGCCGAGTGAAAACCGCATGACTCCCGCCCGCCTCCATTGGTTGCTGCTCGCGCTCGTGCTGCCGGGGCAGACGATGTCGGCGGGCGACGAAACCTTGCTGCGCACGGCCGCCGAGGTGCATCGCCTCAAGGCCTCCGAGGCCATTCACCAGGTGCCGGTTGAACTGGAAGGGGTGGTCACCCATTTTCATCATCGCCTCGGGGACGGGTTCTTTTTCCAGGACGAAACCGATGGCATCTATGTGAAGTTGTCCGGGCAGAAGCCCCCGTTCCGTTCGGGCGACCGCATCCGCCTGACTGGCCGCACCGGGGCGGGCGATTACGCGCCGGTCGTTCAGTTGCGCGCCTGGGAGCGGCTCGGGCCGGGCCGTCTGCCCGAGCCGGAGCGCGTCACGGCGGCGGAACTGGCGACGGGGCGTTACGACTGCCGGCGCGTGGAATTGCGCGGCATCGTGCGTTCCGCGCAACCGGCGTTGCGCACCGCCGAGGCGCACCTGGCGTTGCAACTGCGCGCGGACGGCAAGGACCTGCTGGTGGGGGTGAACGAGTATTCGCCGGCCAGCACGAATCTGACCGATGCCATCGTCGTCGTGCGGGGCGTGGCGGCGGGCGTCTTCAGCCGGCAGCGGCAGTTGCTGGCCCCGGTGGTCGTGGTGGAGACGGACGCCGACGTGCGGGTGATCGAACCGCCCCAACGGGTCGAGGACCTGCCGGTCATTCCCATCGAAAGGCTGTTTGGCTACCAGCCCGCCGGTTTCCCCGAGCGCCGTGTCCGTGTGCGCGGCCAGTTGCTGGGGCATCAACCCGGGCGCTGGCTGGCGGTGCGCGACGGCACCAGCGGCCTGTTTGTGCAAACCGGGGACGCGGCGGAACTGCAGCCCGGCGACACGGTCGAGCTGTTTGGCTTTCCCGAGGTGCGCGAGCAATCGCTCTGGCTGATGTGGGCCACGGTGCGGCGGCTCGGGGTCGGGCAGCGGCCGCTGGTGCTGCCCGGCACGGTGGCGGACGGCCTGCAAAACCCCTGCGAACTCCGCAGCCTCACCGGTGAATTGATCGAGCCGCCCCGGCCCGGCGAAGGCAGTTGGGTGCTGCCCTTGCGGGCCGAGGGGCGCGAGTTCGAGGCCTGGGTGCCGGCGGCCGGCGGCGCGCACCCCGCCGCCTGGCGGCCGGGCGCGCAACTCGAAGTCACCGGCATCACCGAGCCTTTCTCGCTGCCCAGCCACCGGCTGCAGATGGTGCCCTTTCCCCGCGGTCTGCGTCTGCACGCGCGCTCGGCGGCGGATGTCCTCATCCTGCGGCCCGCGCCGTGGTGGACGGCGCCGGGGGTGACGCGCTGGACGCTCTGGGTGCTGGCCGGGGTGCTGTGCCTGCTGGGATCGGTGACGGCCGTGGCGCTGGTGCTGGCGCGGAAGAACGCCGCGCTCCGCGAGGCCCGCGCCGAACTGCGCGCCGCCCGGGATGAACTGGCCCGCCGGTTCACCGTCCGCACCGGCGAATGGCAGGAGGAACTCGCCGCCCGCCACGCCGCCGAGGCCGATTTCGCGCTGGTCACCGCCGAACGCACCCGGCTGGCCCGCGAACTCCATGACACGCTCGAACAGACCCTCGCCAGCGTCGCGCTCCAGTTGGACGCCGCGCGCGGGTTTTTCCGCGAGCAGCCCGCTGAATCCGAGCGCCTGCTGGTGGCCGCCACCGAGCAGTTGCGCGAAAGCCAGGCCGAGGTGCGCCGTTCCGTGTGGAATCTCCGCTCCGTCAAGCTCGAGGAGGCCACGCTGCCCGAGGCGCTGCGGCAACTGGCCAAGGCCCTGGCCGACGCGCCCGGGCCGGGCGTGTCCGTCGAGTGCCAGGGCACGCCCGAACACATCCCGCCGGGCGTGGCCAGCCACCTGTTCCGCATCGCCCAGGAGGCCGTCACCAACGCGCTCAAGCACGCACAGCCCCGCCAGATTCGCATCACCCTCGCCTTTGCCCCGGAAGGTCTGGAACTGACCGTGGCCGATGATGGCCGGGGCTACGACACCGCGGCGGTCACGGCCGACGGGCATTTTGGCCTGCGCGGATTGCGCGAGCGGGCCGCCGCCCTGGGCGGGCAGTTGTGCATCGAATCCGCCTCCGCCGCGGGCACCCGCGTGCGCGTCCACGTGCCCCGCGGGCAGTTGCGGGAAAACTGAGCCATGCACCGCTTTGATCCGCCCCTGACGTTGCTGATTGTGGACGACCACTTCGTCTTCCGCGCCGGCCTGCGCGCGGTGTTGAGCCTGCGCAAAGATTTCAAGGTGGTGGCCGAGGCGGACGACGCGGCGGAGGCGTTGGCCGCCTTCCGCGAACACCGCCCCGCGCTGACCCTGATGGATTTGCGGATGCCGGGCGAGTCCGGGGTGCAGGCGGTGCGGGCGATTCGTGCGGAATTTCCCGACGCCCGGATCGTCATGCTCACCACGTATGACGGGGACGAGGACATTCACCAGGCGTTGAGCGCCGGCGCGAGCGGCTACCTGCTCAAGAGCGTGCCCGGTCCGGAACTGCTGCTGGCCATCGAAGCCGCCGGGCGCGGCGAACGCTACATCCCGCCCGAGGTGCAACGCCGCCTCGCCGAGCGCGCCGCGTTTGGCGAACTGACCGACCGCGAACGCGAAGTGCTGCCGCTGGTGGTGAAGGGGCTGACGAACAAGGACATCGCCCGCGTGCTCAAGTTCACCGAGTTCACCGCCAAGGCGCACGTCCGCAGCCTCATCGCCAAGCTGGGCGCGGCGGACCGCACCGAACTGGTCGCCATCGCCGTCCAACGCGGCCTCGTCCACCTCGATTGATTTGGGCCGGACGTTTGAACCCGCGAAAGCCACGAAATGACACCCACAGTTGCTCCCGCCTTGCTCCTGGTCCTCGCGTTCACCGGGTTTCCCGGGCCGCTGTTGGCCGCCCCGGCCGCGCGCAGCGCCGCCCCGGAGCGGTTGCGGGTCGAATATCTCACCGACCCGTCCGGCATTGACACCCCGCAGCCGCGCCTGAGCTGGATCGGCGTCTCCACGAACCGCGGCGCGCGGCAGACCGCGTATCAAATCCTCGTGGCCAGTTCGCCGCAGTCGCTGGCCGCCGGGCGCGGCGACCTGTGGGATTCGGGGCGCGTGCGCTCGGCGGAGTCGTTGAACATTGTCTATCGCGGCCGGCCGCTGCGCTCCGGACAGGCGGTGTTCTGGAAAGTGCGCGTCTGGGACGAACAACGCCGGGCCTCCGAGTGGAGCGCCCCGGCGGGGTGGAGCATGGGGCTGCTCGCTCCGGCAGACTGGCGGGGGAAATGGATTGGCGCCGCGGAACGCCCCGCCACCAATGCCAACCCCACCTATTTGTTGCGCCGCAACCTGCACCTGGCGAAGCCGCTCCACCGCGCGATGGCCTACGTCTGCGGCCTCGGTTACCACGAGTTTTACCTCAACGGCGCGCAGGTGGGTGACCATCGGCTGGACCCCGGGTTCACCGATTACGACCGCCGCGTGCTCTACGTCACCCACGATGTCACCGCCCAACTCCAGTCCGGCGCGAACGTGCTCGGCGTCATGCTCGGGGGCGGCTGGTATAACCAGGCCGTGCCCGACCTGTTTGGGTTTCAGAAAGCCCCGTGGCGCGACCAGCCCAAACTGCTTTTCCAACTCGAACTCGAATTCACCGACGGCACGCGCGAAACCGTGGTTTCCGATTCCTCCTGGAGCTGGGCGCCGGGCTGGGCCACGTTCGCCGACATCCGCGGCGGGGAAACGCACGATGCCCGGCTCGCCCGCCCCGACTGGAGCACGGCGGCCGGCGCGCGCGCAGGCGACTGGCGGCCCGTGATCGAACTGGCCGCCCCGCGCGGGCAGTTGCGCGCCCAGATGCACACCCCAATGCGCGTCACCGAACGCGTGCAACCCGTGGCGGTCACGGAGCCGCAGCCGGGCGTGTGGCTCTTCGACTTCGGCAAAAACCTGACCGGCGCGGTGCAGTTCACCACCACAGGACGCGAGGGCCAGCGGCTGACGCTGCATTTCAACGAGGTGCTGAAACCCGACGGCACGTTGGACCTGCGCCACAGCGCGAGCCACACGTGGGGCCGTTTCCAGCGCGGCGAATTCATCCTCAGCGGCGGGACCAACGACGTCTTCGATCCGCGCTTTACCTATCACGGATTCCGTTACGTGCAGGTCGAGGGGCTGGAGACGCCGCCCGCGCCGGACAGCATGGAGGCGTTCGCCGTCCACAACGACCTCGCGAGCGCGGGGCGCTTCGAGTCGTCGCACCAGCGTTTGAACCAGCTTCACTCCGCCGTGCGCCGCACGATTCTCAACAGCATCCACGGCATGCCCGCCGAGGAGCCGACGCGCGAGAAGATGGGCTGGACGTTTGACGCGCAGGTGTTGTTTGACGCTTACGCCTACAATTTCGACGCCGCGACGGCTTACCGGAAGTTCCAGGCGGACATGCGGGATGCGCAGGACCCCGGCGGTCATGTCCCGTCCATCGTGCCCACCTGCGGCTGGGGGCGCGTGAAGCCCGACGGCAGGCCCGGCGAGTATGCCGACCCGTGGTGGGGCAGCACGCTCACGCATGTGGCGCACTACCTGCATCGGCATTACGGCGACACGCGGATCCTCGAAGAAAGCTATCCGGCCTCGCGCGCTTATCTCGACTACCTGACCTCGGTGGCGAAAAACCATCAGCTCGACTGGCGGCTGGGCGACTGGTTGGACCGCACGTGGAACGGCACGTATCCCGGCCTGACGCCGGTGGTGCAATCCTCGACGGCGGCGTATTGGGTTCAGGCGCGGCTGGTCAGCGAGCACGCGGCGTTGCTGGGCAAAAAGGCGGAGGCGAAACGCTACGCGCAACTGGCCGACACCATCCGGGACGCGTTCAACCGCGAATTCCTCGACCGCGCCACCGGATTCTATCAAACCAACTCGCAAACCGCCCAGGCCACGCCGCTTTACTGGGGCATGACGCCGCGCGAGCTGGAAGAGCGGGTCATGGTCAATCTGCTGGCCGACCTCGCGCGCCACTCGAACCACCTCACCGCCGGCTTCGTCGGCGCGCTGCCGGTCATCTACTCGCTTTCCGACCGCGGCCACGCGGACGTGGCCTTTGACGCGGTGACCAAGGAGGCGGGCGTGGGCTGGCTCTACATGGTCGAGGACGAGAACAGCACCCTGGGCGAGAACATCAACCCCGCCGGTTACGGCACGCGGCATCATCCTTACACGGCGTGGATCGGCGGCTGGTTCTATCGCACGCTGGCGGGCATTCAACTGCATCCCCGCGCACCGGGCTTCAAACAGTTCGTCATCAAGCCCGCGTGCGTGCGCGGCCTGGACTGGGTGCGGGCGCATTACGACAGTCCCCATGGCCGGATCGAGAGCGCATGGGAGCGGAAGGGCGATGCCCTCGAGTTGCGCGTCACCGTGCCGGCGAACACCACGGCCACGGTTTATGTTCCCGCCGGCGATCCCCGGCACGTGCGGGAGGGCGGCCAGCCCGCCGCGCACGCCGCCGGGGTGAAGTTTCTGCGCGCGGAAGCCGGGCGGGCGGTTTATCAGGTCGCGGCGGGGCGCTACCATTTCCGCGTCGAATGACCGCGCTCAACCCGTGACGGCGGCGGGCGCCTCGACCTTGCGCACGAGGGTCACGATGAGGACGGCGGCGAGGAGGTGCAGCAGGCCGAGGATGAAAAACATGGTGGTCGTGCCCAGCGCGCTGGAAATCTGGCCGACCTGGTGATTGAAGATGATGGCACCGGACGCGCCGAACGCACCGGCAATGCCCCAGACGCTGCCTACGTTGCCCGCCGGAAACGTGTCCGCCACCAGCGGGCCGAGGATGCTCAACCAGCCCAGGCACACGACGGCCACCACACACAGCAGCGCGACGGTTATTCCCAGCGAATCCACGCGCGGCACGAAGATGGCGGTGGGGCCGATCAGGGCCAGCAGCCACAGCAGGCGGATGCGGCCCCGCAACGGACTGCCCAGTTTGCGGCCCATCCAGTCGGACAAGGCCGCGACGGAGATGCCGCCGACCGACGCGCAGAAGAACGGAATCCAGCCGATGCGTCCGGCCGCTTCGAGGGACAGGCCGCGTTGCTCCTGAAAGTAGCCCGGCATCCAGAACAGGCAGAAATACCAGACCGGATCGCTGATGAACCGCGCCAGCACGATGCCCCACAGGCTGCGCTCCCGCCAAAGCCGCCCCCAGCGCAGCGCGGGCACGGCGGCCGGCGCGGTCCCGCTATTGTCCCGGGCGGCCACGGTGGGCGGATGGCGATACACAAACCACCACACCGCGCCGATGACGAGGCCGATGACGCCGGGCACGACGAAGGCGGCGTGCCAGCCGCCGGCGGTGGCCAGCCACGCGACCACTGGCGCGGCGATGATGGAGCCCACCGTTCCCCCCGCGCCGACGAGGCTCATGGTCAGGCCGCGTTGCCGCACCGGCACCCACAGGGTCAGGGCGCGGATGGTGACGGGTTGGTTGCCCGGTTCGGCCAGGCCCAGCAGCGCGCGGCAGACGGCGAAGGCCAGAAACGTGTTGGCGAATCCGCAGCCCACCGTGGCCAGCGACCAGAGCGTGATGAATACCACCAGGCCGGCGCGCGCCCCGATGCGGTCCACGATCCAGCCGGTGGCCATGTAAGCGCCCGCGTAACAGAAGGTGAACACGTTCACCAGCAGCGCATAGCCCGCCTCGTCCGTGGCCAGCGCCTCCTTGACCATCGGTTTCAGCACCGACAGGGTCTGGCGGTCCACATAATTGATGACGCCGGCGAGGAAGAGGAGCACGAGGATGCCCCAATAGCGCGCCCGCTGGTTGGCCGGCACGGTGGTGGCCTCGGGGGAGCGGAGGGAATCCATGCAGCGGCAGGGTGGTGGGTCCGGGGGCGGGTGTCAGGCGGGAATCGTCACCGGATTGCCGTCGGGATTGGCCCGTTTTTCGGGCGGGAGCTGGTTCAGTTCGAGCACCAGCCCGGCGGCCGTCAGTTCGGGCCGCAGCCGGGCGTAATCGAGTTCCTGCACGGGCCGCGCGTCGGGCAGGCAGAGGCAGGCGGCGATGGCGGCGGATTGCGCCAGGCTCATGAACACCGGTTCCATGCGGATGGAGCCGTAGGCGATGTGTGTGGCGGAGAGGCAGACGGGCACGAGCAGGTTTTCACATTCGGCCGGGCGCGGGGTGAGCGCCGCGTAAGGGATGCTGTAGGGCCGCGGCAGGCGCACCTGCACGTCGCCCTCGTTCCACACCCGCCCGTCCACCACCACGCGCTGGCAGTTGTGGGAATCCATCGTGTAGGCGGCCATGGCGACCGGCTCGGGCGCGGTCTGCCGGCCCAGGCAATGATGCTCCGTCACCGTGAATGCGCCGGCCAGCCGCCGGCATTCCCGGATGTAAAGTTGCGGCGGCCAGTGGGCGGTGTCGGTGAATTCATCGCCCGCGAGGCCGTAGTGGCGGATGGCGGCGCGCACGTTGGGCGGCACGCGGTGGCTGTTTTGCAGGAAGTGGAGCAGGCCCTGCTGGTAGTTGACGTGCGCCTGGTAAATCGCCTCGCGCCGGTCGTAGGACGCCTCGGGGAAGTCCCAGTTCCCGCCGATGAAATCCGAGGCGAACCCGCCGCCGTTGTTGGTGTCGGTCTTGCCGTGGGCCACCTCGTCGTATTTGGTGAAGGTGCCATCGGGCTTGAGGTCCATGTCCCACCCGGCCTCGAAGTAGCGCGCCAGCAACTCGTATTGACGCTCGTCGTAATCGTGGGGCTTGGGGAACGGCACGCGCAGTTCGGGCCGGCGGGTCATGCAGGTGCGGAAATTGTAGGCCTGGATCAGCCGGTCACCCTGGCCGTTGGCCGGGGCGCCGAGCCGGTGAACGCCGGGCAGGAGGCCGCTGGCCGGTGAGCCGGGCACGACGAACGGGTCCACGCGCCGCTCGAACTGATTCTTGTCGCGCAGTTGGACGCCGTTGCACGTCTCGCCAAATTCGGCGTTGGCCTCGCGCCCCGTCCGGTAACTCACCCCCGCGCGCGCCAGCAGGTCGCCCTCATAGCTGGCGTCAATGAACATCCCGCCGGTGACCCGCTGGCCGGTGGTCGAGACGACTTCGACGATGCGCGCGCCGCGCTTGCGCGCGGCGGCGACGTAAAAGCCAAACAGGATTTCCACGTCCGCCGCCCGCAGCCAGTCGGCGAAGACGCGCTGCGCCACGCTGGGTTCGAACGCCCAGCCCATTGGCAGTCCGTAGTGCCGGCCCACGGCCGCGTAGAACTGCCGCGCCCGCCCGCCGATGACGGCTTCGTTGCCGAAGTCGGTCCAGCCCAGGCCGCTGGTGGTCATCCCGCCGACGTGCCAGCCGGGATGGAGCACCAGGGGCTTGACCCCGCGCGCCACGCATTCGAGCGCGGCGATCACGCCGGCGGACGTGGCCCCATAAACCACCACCGCCGCCTGCCGCAGCAGCGGTTCGACAACGGCGGCGGGACGGTAGTAACCGGGTTGGGAACAGTGATGTGACATATTCAAACAATGACCGGGCGGCATGGAATCTTAACCCGCCGCGGCGCGGGGATGATCGGAACCGGAGCGCGCGTCCCCGGCCCTCATGGCCCGCTGACATGACGCGTCCGGTAAAACCGCATCGGGCCGCTGGCGTTGGTGTCCACCAGGGACACCGTGCCGTTGCCCGCCGCACTGGCGCTGGCCAGCGGCCCGGACACATCCGCCCAGTTCACCGCGCCGGTGAGGTTGGTGGTGAACTGCAACTGATAGACGGCCCCGGGAATGCCGAAGCCGTCCAGTGTCGCCGTGCCCCCGCTCACATCCGGCGGGCGTAGATTGGCCCCGCTGGCGGCGGGCGTGACCGTGACCGTGACGGTGCCTTCCCCGCTGCCCCCGCGGCCATCCCCGACCGTGTAGGTGAACGTCGCCGTCCCGTTGAAGTCGTTCGCGGCGTTGAAGGTGACGTTCGAGGCGGTGAAGCCCGCCGTGCCCGCGCTGGCGGGGGACACCGCGCCGACCGCCGTGATGGTCAGCGGGTTGGCGTCGGGATCGGTGGGGGCGCGTTTGCCGCCGATGACGGTGAGCGCGCCTGAATCCCCCTGGGCCACGCTGAAGCTGACGTTGGTGGCCACCGGGGCGCGGTTGACAACGAGCGTGCCGTCCACCCCGAGGTTGCCGGCCCACCAGTTCAATCCCGCGCCCAGCGACGGCAGGTTCGTGGCCGAGAAGGTGCCGCCGAAGCCTGGCGCGTCAAACAGGTCAAACACTTCGCCACCAGTCAGCGCCGCGCCGGCGTTGGTCACGGTCAGAACGCCGCCGAACGTCAGCGTGCCGCCGGAGCGGGCCAGCTTGTCGGCATTGGGCGTGGCGGCGGCGTCCAGTTCCATCACCGTGGTGCCTCCGAGGCTGAGCAGGCTGCCGACGGTGAGCGTGCCCAGGGCCGTTCCGGGCGACAGCGTGCCGCCGGTGTTGACGGCCAGCGTGCCGTTCAACGTGCCGGTGCCGCCGAGGGTGGCCCCGCTTTGGACGGTCACGGCGCTGCCGGCGGCCAGGCTGCCGTTGACCAGGAGGGTGCCGCCCTTGACGGTCGTGGCGCCGGTGTGGGTGTTGGTGCCGGCCAGGGTCCAGGTGCTGCTGTTGGTTTTGGTCACCGCGAGGACTTTGGCGCCGTCGGCGATGTCTCCGTTGATGGCGTTGCCCACGCTGGTGCCGCCGAGCACGAGTTCGTAGGCGCTGAGGCTGCCGGTGGGCACCACGCCGCCGGTCACGGTCAACCGCGCCGTGGTGGGATTGAGGGTCATGGCTCCGGCCCCGGCAACGCCGGCGGTGAGGTTCACGCCGGCGAGGGTGATGGCCGCCGTGCCGCTGGTCACGTTTGGTCCGGCGGTGACGTTCAGCGTCTCATTGCCGAGGGTGCCCATGCCGAGCACATGCGTGAGCCCCGCGCCGGCGGTGGCGCGGTCGGATTGAATGGTTCCCGCACCCGCCGTGCTGGAGAGGTTGATGACCACGGCATTGACGGAGGAATCCGTCGCGAGGCGCAGGGTGCCGCCGCCCACGCCGATCAACTGGCCCGCCGCGCCCAGCGCCGCCGGGTGCGCGGCGATGAGCGTGCCCGCCGGAATGTTGAACGCGCCCGCGCCGGAGCCGATGCCGCCGTTGAAGGCGCTGTTGTCGCCAGTCAGCCGCAGCGTGCCCGCGCCCTGTTTGGTGATGCCGACGTTGGCCGCGCTGTTGTTCAAGGTGCCGCCGAGGGTGAGCGTGCCGGCGCTGACGCCAATGGTGCGATGTGTCGAGCCGAGCGCCACATTGCCGGTGCCGAGATTCAGGTCGCCGGTGCCAATGTTCGTGAAATTGCCACCGACGGTGATCGGATGATTGAGCGTGGTGACGGGCGAGCCGCTGGTGTTGTCAACAAAGCCGCCGTTGAGGGTGAACGCGCCCGCCGCCGCGCCGAGGGCCTGCGCATGGTTGATGTTGAGCCGTCCGGCACTGAGCGTCACGCCGCCGCTGAAGGTGTTGGCGCCGGCGAGGGTCAACATGCCGGTGCCCGCCTTGGTCAGCGCATGGCCGCCGCCGCCGTCGCCGATCGCCCCCGCCAGTTCCACGCCCTTGCCGGCGACGGTCGTGCCGATGTTGACCGTCAGCACGCGGGAGCCGCCGGACAACGTGACCGGGCCGGTGAAGAGCAGTGATTTTTCGTCGGTTCGGTTGGGGAAAGTCGTGTCGGCGGAGAACTGCAACGGGTTGGCAATCGTGGTGTCGGCCCCGGTCGAGGCGCGCATTTGCAGGCCGGCGAAGTTGAGGGTGCCGGTGCCAAACGGACCGCTGGTGGGGGCGCCTGCGGGGCCGGTGGAGTTGACGGTGGGGACCACGAGGCCGCCGGTGTTGTTCGACAGGGTTGTGCCGCCGCTGTAGGTGCTTTGCCCGCCCAGGACAAAGGTGGCGCCCGAAACCGTGGCATCCAACGTCAACGCGCCCGCCCCGGCAATGATGCCATTGTAAGTCACCGACGCTGCTGCGGTGCTGGCGAGAATGCCGCCGCTGGCGCCGAGCGAAATGCCGCGATTGGCGTTAATGGTCACGTTGTTGGCCGCGAGGCGTCCGCCGTTGAGCACGACATTGCCGGGCGTGGGACTGCCGGGCGCGGCTCCGAGGCGGTCGGTGGAACCGATGTTGAGCGTGCCGCCATTGATGGTGGTGACGCCGCTGTAAGTGTTGGCGGCGGTGTAGGTCAGCGTGCCCGTCCCGAGTTTGGTGACATGCAACGTGCCGCTGCCGTTTTGGAGGACGCCGTTGAAGGTGATGTTCGCGCTGCCCTGCGGATAGATCGTCCGGCTGCCGCCGCTGGCCTCGATGGTTCCGCCGAAGACGAGCGGGCCGGCGTTGGCCTTCAAGTCGAGCGACTGGCCGACGCTGTTGCCATTGGCGATGGGAAAATTGATCGTCTGCGTGTTCGCGCTGTCGTTCTGGATCACGGGCGTCCCGCCGCTGAAATCGTAAAACGTGTTCAGGGTCGAACCGGAGATGGTGCGCGCGCCGCTGCCCGAGTCGAAGTAAATTTGGAAACGGTTGGCGGCCGTGCCGGTGAGATTGTTGTTCATCGTCAACTGGTTCGCGTTGCCGAAGCGGAGGATTTCCGAGCCGGGCGGTGCCTGGGTGCCGGAGCCGTTCCACCAGTTGTTGGCGTCGTTCCAGTTGCCGTTGGCGGCTTCGGAACGCCAGTTGAGCGTGGTCTGGGCGGGCGCGGGGGCGGCCAGCGCGAGCAGGGCGAGCAGCGCGCCCATCGTGGGGATGCGGTGGGTTGGATTCATGATCGGTCAGGGTTGGGGTGGCGGGATCAAGGTTGCGGTCAGATCAAAGGACTTTGCCAAGCTGGTAAAGGTGCTGGATTTCATCCGCCGTCAGGGCCCGGCCCCAGATCGCGAATTCGTCGAGGCGGCCGTTGAAGTTGCGGATGGGTTCCATGGGCTGGCCGATTTGCGGGGTCCAGTTGCCCAGTTCCATGTCGCCGAACTGGATGGGCTGCCGGGAGGCCAGGGGTTGTTCGGCCACGGCCTCGCCGTTGAGGAAATGCGAGACGGTGCCGCGCGCCAGGTCGTGGACCAGCGCCACCTGCACCCACAGGCCCATCTGCTCGCGGTGGAACAACCGGGCGGTGGTGTAATCCTCCAGATGCCCCAGCCCCCAGCCGGGGACGCTGCGCTTGCCGAACTTGAGCTGGCCGGGCTGCTCGAATTGCCATTGCGGCTCGCCCACCTGCGCGCTGCCGGACATCAGCAACGCGTTCCAGCGGTGGTCCAGCCCGTCAATCCGCAGCCAGGCCAGGAGGGTGGCGTTTTCGAGGGAGCGCGGCAGCGCAAAGCGGACGCGGTCGCCAAACTGCTTGAAATCCAGCGCGGTCTTGTCGGGCCAGCGCCCCCCGGCCAACTGGCAGCCGATGATGGTGCCGTGGGTTTCGGCGGGCGCGCCCGCCGCGCGGTTGGGCAGGAGATGGTAAACGCTGGGCAGTTGCTCGAAATCGAAATGCACCAGCAACGCCGGGTCGGCGGCCAGTTCCCGCATCGCGGCCCGCCAGGCCGCATGCCGTTCGCGCATGAGGCCATCCGCCTTCCGGTGAACCTCCTCGAGGGTCACGAACCCCGCGCGGTCCACGGGAATGTCCGCCGTGCGGCCGTTGACCAGCACCCGCGTGGCCTGGCCCTCGAGCAGCTTGCGGGGGGCGGTGGCCGCGGCGGCATCGGTCATTTCGACCTCGCCCGTGAACACATGCACCTCGGCCCGTCCGTCCGTCTCGACATCGAGGGCAAACTCGGTCCCCAGGTCCACCAGTTGCAGGCTCGGGGTGAGCAGCCGGAAACCCTGCGCGGGCAGCGGCACGGCGGCCCGCAGCCGGCCCCGGCGGCAGCGCGCCTCCATGTCGGACACCAGTTCAAACTCCGCCGGGCCTTGAATGACCACGCGCGCGCCCCGGAAGAATTGCAGCTCCACGAGACCTTTGGCGAAGCGCAACAATCCGGCGGAGAGCGCCGTTCCGGGCAGCGGGGCGTGGGGTTGTTCCCACTCGACGCCCACCGCGTTGACCAGTTCCGCGATGGCGGGCCGGGTGACCGGCTCGCCCTCGACCGGGTTGCCGGTGTCGGCGGCGCGCCCCACGGCCCATTGGCGCCGGGCGAAGGCGGCCGCCACGCCCACGCTCAGGGCGAGGGCCACCAGCCAGCCGGTGGCCGTGCCGGGCAGCAACAACGACAAGACCGCGAGCATGACCAGGGCGGCGGTCGCGCCCCACAGCCAGTCGGTCTGGTTCAGCCGCAGCCACGCGGGCGTCCGCCGGGGGAAAGGGCCGGGCGGGGTGGTCGCCGCCAGCGACCGACTGGCGGCGGCTTCGGCTGCGTCCGCGCCGGCCACCAGCCTCCGGCCGGCGGCCTCGCGGCCATGCCGGCGCAGCAGCGCATGAAAGCGGGCGCGTTTCCAGAAGAGGTCGCGGGCGGGGGCGGAGGCGAGCAGTTCATACTCCAGTTCCTGCCGCTCGACCGGGGTGAGGGCCTGGTCAAAGTAGGCGTCCAGCAGTTTCTCGAGGCGGTCGGAGTTCATGCGGCGGGGGCGTCCTTGAGTTTGTGGTCCACGCACTCGCGAACGAGGGCGCGGGCGCGGTGCAGAATCACATAGACGGAATTGACGGTCCACCCGAGCAGGCCGGCGATTTGCGGGGCGGAGTGCGCGCGTTCGTAACGCAGTTCAAAGGCGCGCCGGGTGTGTTCGGGCAACTGGCCGAGGCATTCGGCCACCAGTTGCAGGCGGCGGTCCTCGTCCTCGTCGGGCGGCGGTTCACAGGCGCAGAGCGTTTCGATGACCTCGTCGGAAAGGGTTTGGAGATGGCGGGCGCGGCTGCGCAGGGCCTCCTTCACCTTGAAGCGTGCGATGGCGCAGACCCACGCCATGAAGTTGCTTTCGAGGTCGAAGTCGTCCGCCTTGCGCGAGACGGTGATGAATGTCTCCTGCAGGACGTCGTCCGCCAGGGTCAGGTCGGGCAGCAGGGCGAGGATGTAGCCGCGCAGGTTCGGCGAATACTCGATGAACAGCGCGTGGACGCGTTCCCGGTGGGCTTCCGGGCTGAGGGACGAGTTGGGCATGATGGTTCTACGCCGGATAATGCCGCCGAACGGCCAAATCTTAACCCGAAATCTGAAATCGAATCAGGACGCGGGAAAGGAGCGCGGCGTTCACGCCGCTTCAACTCACGCATTGTCCGCGATGCTCGATCGCGCCATAACCTGCGAACCGTGCAGCGGCGTGAACGCCGCGCTCCTCCGCCTTGGTCTTGTTCCCGCGTCGTTCCTATCTCGGAGTTCGGGCTTAACCAACATTTCGGCCATCCGTCCGGCCAGACAACCGCCAGACTAATCCGGGGGGCGCGGCGGCGAAATTGTCCAACCGGCGAATGGGGCGGGTGGCCGGCGGAGGTTAAGATTTGCCCGGGACCGTGCATTACCCACCGATGAAAGCCTTGTTTGTCCGCGCGCCCGGCGGCGTTTTTGCCGCGGGCCGCCTGCCAATCAACGCACCGCCGCGCCGGGTGGCGCCGGTGGCCGGCCTCATCGCGTCGCCCCTCAAACATCCCCAACCGTAAATCAACCCATGAATCCCCTCGTTCGTCCGCAACTCATCGCTTCCTCCGCCGGGCTGCTTCTGGCGCTGGTCCTCGCGGTGCCGGTTCGCGCCGCGCTGCCCGAACCGGTGGTGCGCTACACGTTTGACGACGTGGCCAACGGCGGCATCGCCGCCGACACGGGCGCGGCCCCGACGACCAATGGCGTCTTCAACGGCCAGGCCACCCGGACGGCCCTGGGCCAGACGCCCTCGGGCACCGGCTACGCGCTCAACGTCAATTTCCCCGGCGAGACGAACTATCTGGTCACCGGCAACGCCGACAAGTTGAACACCTTCTCAAACATGACCATGACGGCGTGGCTCAACCTGCGCGGCACCCCGGCGATGAACGACCGCATCCTGTCCAAGCTCTCCACCTTCGCGGGGTATGATTTCAAGATCGCCAACGCGAGCGCGAACATCTTCCCCGGGCTGACCATCAACCAGACCAGCTCGCGCGATGCCAGCGTCGCGGTCAACGCCTCGAACCGCTGGGTGTTTCTGGCCGTGACGTATGATGCCACCATCACCAACTCGGCCATCCGGTTTTACGCCGGCAGTTCCAATGAGGTGGTCTATCAGTTGAGTTCACACGACAAGCCGACGTTTTTCGGTGGCGACACCATCCTCAGCAACGCGGCCAGCCTGCGCATCGGCAGCACGCCCGCCAGCACCGCGGACCGCACGCCCCCGGCCTGGCTGGATGACGTGCGCGTTTATGGCCAGGTGCTCTCCGCCCTCGAACTCGAGCAAGTCCGGCAGGAGGAGGTCCCGTGGGTCGGCGCGCCCGGCCTGCTGAACCAGCCGGTCAGCACCAACGTGCTCGCGGGCTCCCCGGTCACCTTCAGCGTCACCGCCATTCCGCCCGCCCCGGCGCCCACCTATCAGTGGCGCGTCAACGGGACGCCCATCCCGGGCGCCACCAACACCACTTACAGCATCCCCGCCGCCGCGCCCGAGTTGGGCGCGGGTTACGACGTGGTGGTGACCGGCGCGGGCGGCGCGGTGACGAGTTCGGTGGCGCTGCTGACCGTCACGACGCTGTTCCAGACGCCGGTGATGACGAACGTGCTGACGCTGCTGCCGCCGCAAAGCAACGGGCCGGTCGTTTATTTGAACACCAGCGGCAATCGCGAGCGCGGCATGACTTTCAACCCCGCCACGGGCCGCCTCATCGTGGTCAGCCGCACGGGCACGTTCTCGACCCCCACGGCGGCGGTGTTGGATCCGCTGACCGGCGGCTATCTCGGCAGTCTCGACCAGAGCGCGCTGCTGAACGGCGGGTTCAACAATGTCTTCCTGCTGAACAAAATCGGCGCGGCGGCCGACGGCGCGCTGTTCGCCGCCAACATGACCTTCGATCCGTCTTCGGTGGCCTTCGCGTTGTATCGCTGGGCGGATGAGTCGCAGCCGCAAACGGTGGCCTTCACCGGCGACCCGGGCGCGCCCGGTCATCCGAACCTGCGTTGGGGGGACACGCTGGCGGTGCGCGGTTCGGGCACCGGCACCCAAATCCTGCTGGCGGCGGCGGGCTACACCAACTTCGTCTCCAACCCCGCGCTCTCCAACAACGCCAACGTCGTCTCCATCCTCTCGACCGCCGACGGCGTGACCTTCACCAACGTCGCGGTGCTCGTGACCAACGCGCCCGTGGGCGGCAACGGCCCCTTCGGCTTCGCCAACAACGGGCTGGCGTGGGGCGCCGGCAACACCTTCTTCGCGAAGGCCCAGAGCAACGCGCTGGTGAAGGTGGCCTTCGACCCAAGCACCGGCCTGGGCGGCGTGACCGAGACCTACAGCCTGGCCGCCGTGCCCGCGACGGCGGGGCCGATTGCGTTCAACTCCGGCCTGAACCTGTTCGCCGCGCTGGACATCTTCAATCTCCGCATCTCGCGCGGCTACGACACGATCCGGCTCTACAATTTCAGCGGCGGCGGCGCGGCTCCAGTGCTGATTGACCAGGAATTGTCCGGCTTCAACATCATCAATGATCCCCTGGGCGGCGCGGGCAGCGTCGAGTTCGGGCAGATCGGCGGGACGAACTACTTGTTCGTCCTGGATACCGGCAACGGCGTCCGCACGTTTGCGATCAACACCGCCTACAGCGGGTTGTCCGGGCCGTTCAGCATCACGGCCATCAACCCGCTGGGCGGCGGTCAGACGGCGCTCATGTGGCAGAGCGCGGCGGGCCGCACCTATCAGGCCGAGAGCCGGGACTCGCTCACGGGCGGCGCGTGGACGCCGGTCGGCGCGCCGGTCGTCGCCACCGGGGCCAGCAGTTCGGTCACGAATCTCCCCGTGCCGGGCACCAGCGTGAATCAGCGCTACTATCGCGTGCGCGGCTATTGAATCCGCTTCGGCCGCCGCGTTCCGCACCAATGATCCCCATGAAAACCCCATTCCCTTCGCCGCCCGCCCGGCGCGGGTTCACCCTGATCGAACTGCTGGTCGTCATCGCCATCATCGCCATCCTGGCCGCCATGCTGCTGCCCGCGTTGAGCAAGGCGAAGGAGAAGGCGCAGACGACCAAGTGCCTCAACAACCTCAAGCAACTCACGCTCTGCTGGTTCATGTATGCGGGCGACAACGACGACCGCGTGCCCCGCAACTGGACGCGCGGCAACCGCGCCTCGGACTGCGCGTGGATCGTGGGCGACGCGGCGGTGGACCCGTTGTTTGTCCAGCAGCAGAACCTTGAGCGCGGCGCGTTGTGGTCCTACAACAACTCCGCCGGCATCTACAAATGCCCGTCCGACCAGACCAAGATCTTCGGCACCGGCAATCCGCGCCTGCGCAGTTATTCCATGAGCACCGCCTGGAACTGGGTGGACGGCGTGACGGACTGCGGGGCCAATCCGCCAACCACCACCCTCACCAAACTGGGAGCGGTGGGCAGCACGCCCGGTCCGTCGCGGCTGTCGGTGTTCTGGGACGAAAAGGCGAGCGACAACGTGGACGCCGCCAACAGCGACAGCAGCGAGAACAGCATTGATAACGGCGCCCTCGGCATCTATCCGCTCAGCGCCGGCAACTTTTCCTATTGGAACGTGCCCGGCAGCCGGCACAACCGCGGCGCGGTCGTGAGTTTTGCCGACGGCCACGTCGAGACCTGGCGCTGGCAACAGACCTGGGTGGTGAACGCCAAAAGGCGCTCCGCCTCGCCCGGCGGCGCGAATGATCGCGACTTGCAGCGCATCCGCGAGAGCACGATCCCTTGAGTTGTGGCGTGGCGTGCCCTCATCTTGGCGGAGCTTCGGCGGGGCTGGCTGGTCCTGCTGGCGGCCTGCGGCTTGCCGGCGCCGGGCCTGGCGCAGCTGCTGGCCTTCGGGCCCATCCAGCAACTGCCCGGCGTGATCGAGCCGTTCAAGCGGGTCGAGTTCGCCTTCGTCATCTCCAACTTCACCGGCAACCCGTTCGACCCGCAGGCCATTGACGTGAAGGCGGAATTCACCGGGCCATCCGGGCAGACCCGCGTGGTGCCGGCCTTCTGGCATCAGCCCTACGCCCGCGAACTTTTTTTCGACACCGAATTCATCTATCCGCAGGGCAGCCCGGGCTGGCGGGTGCGCTTTGCCGCCGACGAAGCGGGCCTCTGGCAGGCGCGTTTTCACGCGCGGGACGCGCTGGGCCGCGAGGACGCCCGCACCAACAGCTTCACCCTCGCGCCCGCCACGGGGCCGGTTTCGGGCTTTGTGCGCGTTGCCACCAACACCCCCGTGCTGGTCACCGATGACGGGAAGCCCTTCATTGCAGCGGGTGTCAATCTCGGCTGGTTCACCTCGCTGGAGCGGGGCACGCTGGACTACGAGCAATGGTTTTCCCTGCTGTCCACCAATGGCGGCAACTACGCCCGCATCTGGCTGGCGCGGGACCGGAGCCTGGGCCTGTGGGCCTCGAACACCACCACCACGAATTTCAGCGCCCGCCTCGACCGCGCGTGGCGCATGGACCGCATTCTGGAACTGGCCGAGCAGCACGACATCCGCCTGCTGCCCACGCTGCTGATTCACCGCCAGTTCCGCACCGGCACCAATGGGGAATGGCAATTCAACCCCTACAACGTCACCAACGGCGGCTATCTCACCTCGCCCGCGCAGGTCTTCACCAACGCCCGGGCCGCCCAGGACCTGCGGCTGTATTTTCGCTACTGCGTCGCGCGCTGGGGCTACTCGCCGCACATCCTGGCGTGGGAACTGTTCAACGAGGTCAGCTACACCGACGGTTACGACCAGCAGGCCCAGCGCGTCAGTGAATGGCATGGCGAAATGGCGGACTACCTCAAGGCCATTGACCCCTTCGGTCATCCCGTCACCAGCAGCAGCGCGCGCCCGCTCGACACCAACCTGTTTGCCACGCCGCAGCTCGACTTCCTGACCTTGCACGATTACTGGGACAGCCCGCGCTGGCAGGAAAAAATGGCCAATCTCCAGCGACAGGTGCGGACGAATTACCGGCGGCCGGTGTTGTTTGCCGAAATGGGCTACGAATTTCGCAGCGGCGAACTTTCCGCCCAGCGCGATCCCGACGGGTTGCACGTCCACCAGGGCCTCTGGACCGGCGTCATGACCGGCGGCACGGGCACGGGCATGAGCTGGTGGTGGGAAAGTTACTTCTTCCCGCGCCAGTTCGAGCGCAAACTCGGTCCGGTGCGGGCCTTCGTCGGCCGCATCCCGTGGCTGGACCCGGCGCTGCGGCTCGCGGGCACCAATGAAATCATATTCTCCACCAACACTCTTGCCGCCTACGGTTACCTGACCACCAACGCCGCGTATCTGTGGATTTCGGATCCTGCGTTCGGCCCGGGCAGCCCCAGCAACCGCGTCTTCACCGCTGCCACCGCCACGCTGCCGCTGCCGCCGGGCCAGTATCGCGTCAACTGGACGGACACGCGCACCGGCCAGACGGTGTGGTCGCTGCGTCAGACCGGCGCCCTGCCTCTCCTCACACTGAGCGCGCCGACTTTCACCAATGACATCGCCCTGAGCGTCGAACCGCTGCCGGTGTTGCCCCAACCGGTTCTGCACTACCGGTTTGACGACCTGGCGAACGGCCCCGTCGCCGCGGACTCCGGTCGTCCGCCAGCCACCAATGGCACGTTCAACGGCGACGCAACCCGGACGGCTGCCGGGCAGACTCCGTCCGGCCGGGGCCATGCGTTGAACGTCAATTTTTCCGGCGCAACGAACTACCTCCGCGCCGACAACCCGCCCAAACTGAACGGGCTTTCCCAAGTGACCCTGACCGCGTGGATTAATTTGCGCGGCGCCCCCGCCGTCAACGACCGCATTCTCTCCAAGCTGGCCGCCACCGCCGGGTTCGATTTCAAAATCTTCGACGCCAACACCAACCTGCTGCCGTCCCTGCACATCAACACCACGGCCACCTCGGTCCAGCCGACGAACCGGGTCCACGCGTTCAACCGCTGGGTGTTTCTCGCCGTCACCTACGACGCCGGCCTCACCAATGCCGCCGCCCGGTTCTTCGCCGGCAGTTCCAATGAAGTGGTTTATTCCCTGGGTTCGGCGGACAAGCCGCCCGCCTTTGGCGGCGCGACGATTCTCGACACGGCCAATGAATTCCGCGTGGGCGGCACCGCCGCCACCACGCAGGACCGCACGCCCCCCGCCTGGCTGGATGATGTGCGCGTCTATGACCTGACGTTGACGCCGGAAGAACTCGAACAGGTGCGGTTGGAAGGGGTGAACCTGCCCCCGCCCCCGCCCGTGGCTACCGGATTGCAACGTTCCAGCCAGACGGTCACCGTCACCGGACAGGGTTTGCCGGGTGCGGTGTATCAGTTGCAAGCGGCCGATTCCCTCGCGCCGGCCGCGTGGCAGGACGTTGGCCAGACGGGCCTGGCCGCGCCGGGGGGAATTGTGACGCTCACCGACACCAACCCGCCGGACAGCCGGCGATTTTACCGGCTGCGGTATGTCAGCGGTCCGTGAGTGATGAGACACTGTCACGCCGCATGATTGCAAAACGCTCCCCCCTCAAACCGGCGCGCCTCGTCGGCTTCCTGTTCGCCGCCTTGCTGGTGACCGGCTGTGCTCCGCCGCCGCCCGCCGGCCTTGTTGCGCTCCAGCGCCTGACGACAGACGAGCGCCCGTTCGACCGCGTCGAGTTTGCCTTTCATCTGCCCGGCTTCACGGGCAACCCCTTTGACCCGGCGGAACTGGACGTGACCGGAGAATTCCTCGGGCCGGACGGGAAAATGTTGGTTGTTCCTGCGTTCTGGCATCAACCGTTCAACCGCGCCGTCAGCAACGGGGTGGAAGTGCTGACGCGCGCCGGTGAGCCGCACTGGCGGCTGCGGTTCGCGGCGAACGCGGCCGGGGACTGGCGGGTGCGCGTTCAGGCCCGCGATGCCACCGGTCGGACGGCCGCGCACGAAGCCCGGTTCACCGTTGCCGCGCCCGACCAGCCCCGCTCCGGGTTCGTCCGGGTCCACGCCAACCGGCGCAATTTCGCGACTGACGACGGGCGACCGTATGTGCCGGTGGGGTTGAACGTGTGCTGGTTCACCTCGATGGAACGGGGCACGCAGGATTACGAGGAATGGTTTGCCCGTTTGCAGGAGCAGGGCGGCAACTACGCCCGGGTCTGGCTGGCGCGCTGGCGCAGCCTCGGCCTGTGGTGGCAGGACACCGGCACCACCAACTACACCGCCCGCCTCGACCGGGCGTTTCTGATGGACCGCATTCTCGAGCTGGCCGAGCAGCACGACATCCGCCTGCTGCCCACGTTGCTGATTCACCGCCAGTTCCGCACCGGCCCGAACGGCGAGTGGGCGGGCAGCCCCTACAACGTCACCAACGGCGGCTACCTGGAGAAACCCGAGGAGGTCTGGACCAGCGCCCGCGCCACGCGCGACCTCAAGAACTACTTCCGCTACTGCGTCGCGCGTTGGGGCTACTCGACCCACATCCTCGGCTGGGAATTGTGGAATGAAGTGGGCTGGACCGACCACTACGACCAGCACTGCGGGCGGGTCAGCCAATGGCACGGCGAGATGACGTGTCACCTCAAGTCCGTGGACGCCTTTGGTCATCCCGTCACCACCAGTTCGTCCAAGCCGATTGACGAAACGCTGTTCGCCACGCCGGAACTGGATTTCATCACCCTGCATGACTACTGGGACGGCCCGCAGTGGCAGAAGAAAATCACCTCCCTGACGCAGCGGACCTTGCGGGATTATGGCCGTCCGGTGCTGTTTGCCGAACTCGGCTACGAATGGCGCACCGGCGAACTCTCCGCCGAGCGCGACCCGGGCGGCCTGCACTATCACCTCGGCCTCTGGGCCGGCTTGATGACCGGCGGCGCGGGCACGGGCATGGGCTGGTGGTGGCAGAACCATTTCTTTCCCGGAGGTCATGACCGCTGGCTGCGCCCGGTGCGCGCGTTCGCCGACGCGGTGCCGTGGCTGGACAAGGATTTGCGGCCGGCCACGACCAACGACGTGACGGCCTCCGCCGCACGGCTGGAGGCGCACGGCTATGTGTCGCCGCGCGGGGCCTGGTTGTGGCTGACCGACCCCCAGTTTGGCCCCGCCGATCCGAAGCCGGTCCCCCATCGCGGCATCCGGCTTTCCGTGAAGCTGCCCGCCGGCGATTACACGGCCACCTGGATCCACACGGACACGGGGGCCGTGGTCGCCCGGCAAAGCGCCCCGGCCGCCACCGGCCCGCTGGTGCTGGACGCGCCCGCGTTCACCAACGACATCGCGTTGCGCCTGGTTCGCGCCACCACCCCTTGAACATGTTACCCATCACACCGCCCTGAACCACCCATGAGCCTCGAAATTCATTCGCCCGCCTTGCCCAACCTTCCCTGGCAGGAACGCCCCGCCGGTTCGTCCGAAGTCTTGTGGCGTTACTCCGCCAATCCGGTGATCCCCCGCGACCTGCTGCCCAACTCGAACAGCATCTTCAACAGCGCCGTCGTGCCCTTTGGGGACGGCTTCGCCGGGGTGTTCCGCGTGGACAACCGCGCCGTGCAAATGCGCATCCACGCCGGCTTCAGCCCGGATGCCCTGAACTGGCGAATCGAACCGCAGCCGCTCACGCTGGAGGGCGCTGACCCCGAGATCGCCCGCATGGTCTATGGCTACGACCCGCGCGTGACGAAGATCGGCGACCGCTACTACGTCACCTGGTGCAACGGCTATCACGGCCCGACCATCGGCGTTGCGTGGACGCAGGATTTTCGCCGGTTTCATCAGTTGGAAAACGCCTTCCTGCCTTACAACCGCAATGGCGTGCTGTTCCCGCGCCTGATCCACGGGCACTACGCCATGTTGAGCCGGCCCAGTGACAACGGGCACACCGCTTTCGGCGACATCTTCTACAGCGAAAGTCCCGACCTCAAATTCTGGGGCCGGCACCGGCATGTGATGGGGCCGGTGCGCATCGAGAAAGGCTGGCAGTCGCTCAAGATTGGTGCGGGGCCGGTGCCCATCGAAACCTCCGAGGGCTGGCTGCTGCTCTACCACGGCGTGCAACGCTCCTGCAACGGCTACGTTTACAGCTTCGGTGCCGCATTGTTGGACCTCGAAAAGCCCTGGCGCGTCATTGGCCGCGCCGCGCCCTACCTCCTCGCCCCGTGGATGCCTTATGAAACCACGGGCGACGTGCCCAACGTCTGCTTCCCTTGCGCCGCGCTGGTGGACGGCGCGACCGGCCGGCTCGCCGTCTATTATGGTGGGGCGGACACGGTGACGTGCCTCGCTTTCGGGCACGTGAACGAGATCATCGCGTTCATCCGGGCGAATCCGGAGACAGCGGGCTGACGCCACCAGCCGGGCGGAACCCCCTTGCCCTGAACCACCCCTTCACCCGGCCTGCGACCACCCTCTTCCGAACCGGAGCGCCGGCGTCCCCGCCGGCTTTGGGCGAACGCAGGCCGGTCATCGCCCGGTCGCCGGGATGGCAGCGCCTCGCAGATCGGACACGCAAAGCCGGCGAGGATGTCGGCGCTCCGTCCGGTTCAGGGGTTCAATTCGCGCATCGGGATTCGGCGAATTCTCTTCCGGCTTTTCGGCCACCTTCTCCCCCACGGGGGAGAAGTCCGGGATGAGGGGGCGCTCTGGTGCAAGGCGGTTCGTGGAAATACAGAGCGCGTTCGCGGAGGCCAACGGCTGCAGCTCTTTTGAAACCGCTTCCGGGCGGCTCACCACGGCGGCAGCACCAGCCGAAAAAACGCGGCCCCGGTGAGCGAGTGCGCGGGCAGGACGTGCGCCCAGTTGGTGGCGGGCAGATTGGTTTGGAAGGGCTGCCACGAGCGCAGGTCGGCGGAAATCTCCACCCGGGCACCCGGCGGCAGGCCGCCCGTCGCGCGCAGTTGGACGGAAGCGTCAGATTGGCGGATGGCGGTCAGCGCGGGCGGCGTGAGCTGGAACCGGCCCAACGTCAGCCAGCCCGGGCGGTGTTGGTCCTGCGTGGCGTTGGCGAAGCGCAGCGGCTGGCCGTTGGGCAGCGGGTTCACCGCGCGCAGGGCCAGGGCGAAGACGCCTTCGGGCAGTTCGGCATCCGGGAGCGTCAGACTCCAGGTGGTGTTGGTGGGCGCGGGCGGCAGGCCGCGCAACGGCCACGGCGTCGGCCAGGCGCGGACGAGCGTGCCGTCATCCAGCAGCGCGGCGAGTTCGACAGGCCAGTCGTAGTAGAACGGCGCCACGCCCAGGTTGCGCAACGCGACGGCGATGTTCACGCCGCCCGGCTGCGGGGCAAAGGTGACTTCGCTGACAAAAAACTCGTAGCCCAGCCGTCGCGCGCCGGCGAGGGCGCGGTCCTGCTTTGCGCCGGTGAAACCCGGCTCGAAGGCGGCATGATTGAGCAGCCAGGTGGCATGCGTGGCGTCCACACACGCGCTGAAATCCTGCGCCGGAATCGGGCAGGCGGACAGGCTGGTTTCCCAGAGACAGCTTTGGATTTCAGGGCGAACCTCGCCGCCGATGGGCTGGGTCCGCCATTTGTTGGTTTCGCCGGCGGCCTTGAGTGCGCCCAGAAAATGCCATCCGGGCGGGTCAAGGGTGGAGTGCGCGAACGAATCATCGTGATAGCCCATCGGCCGCTGGCCGGGCTGGGTGCCGTGGGGCTGCCGCAACAGCCAGCGGGTTTGCGTGAAAGCGGATTGATACGCGTCCAGCACCTCGTTCTGCACGGTAACCGACGCGAACCAGTTGCTGGGCGGGTTCCAATACGGGTAGGTGTGCCATTCGCCCCAGAAGCCGAGCAGGCCGACGGTGATGAACCCGATGCGCGGGTCGCCGTCGTAGGCCGCGCCGAAGTGATGGATGAAGTTGGTGAGCGCGGCGCGGAGCAGCGGGGCTTCGTAGTCGGGGCTGACGCTGACGCCGTTGTTGCCGTAGTCGTCGTAGCGGCGCGTCACCAGGCCGGCGTCGAGCAGGTATTGCGGGACGCCGGAGGGCAGGGTGGGGTAATCGAGGTAGAACCGGAAGACGGCGTGATGGCCGCGCGCGGCGATGGCGTTCAAGCGCGTCTCCAGCGCGCCCCAGGCGAACTGGTTCGAGCCGGTCATAACGGCGTTGAGCGGCAGGTAGAACCATTCCAGGCTGTGGGGAAAGTTCGTGTAATTTCCGAGGTAGGGCAGGAAGCCCTTGAGCGGATTGTCCGGCGGGGCGGGGGAATGGGCCAGCGTGCGAAATTCGACCGCCCCGGCCAGGAGCCGGGCGCAGAGGAATGCGGTCAACGCGGCGGTCAGCTTCATGCGATTGCGGAGTCTGACACGAACCGGCCGGGGCCGCAACGCAGGCCGGCCCGCCGGGGCTGATGGACATCGGGGCTGGCGCAAAAGCGGGTGGGCGCAGGCCGGCTTGACTTGTCGAAGTGGCGGCGCAACATGCGCCTGCCATGCCGGAAATGAAGCGTCGCCAGAAGTCCCAGGCACCCGATTCCCGTGAACTGGACGTGGAAATCTCCTTCCTCGAAGGCCTCGTCCGCCGTGACCCCGGATACGTCGAGGCGTTGCACCTTTTGGGCGATGACTACACGCAGCGCGGTCGCATCGCGGAAGGTCTGCAGGTGGACCAGCGGCTGACGCAATTGGAGCCCCGCAACCCGCTGGCCTTCTACAATCTCGGGTGCAGCCTGGCGCTGGCGGGCCGCCTGGAGGAATCCGCGCAGGCCGTGGAAACCGCGCTCGATCTGGGCTACCGCGATTTCAAGTGGCTGACGAGCGATCCCGACTTGAAGGCGCTCCGCAAACATCCGCACTTCGAGCGGCTTTCCGAAAAGATGCGCCGCCTGTGCGGGCAGCCGGAGTGACGCATGGCGCTCGCCTTCCGCGATTTTTTCCCGGCGACCCTGCGGGTGGGGATGTTGTCCAGCGAATACGAGCCGTTTGGGGCAGTCGTCCGGCGCGCGAACGAGTGGATAGCCAGTTCCGGTGTGCAGGTGTTGAACGTGGAAACGCTGGTGCTGCCGAACGTGGGCAACGCGGAGCAGGCGCAGCAGACGAACATCCGCACGAGCGGCGAGATGAGCAGTTACTGGCGGCAGATGCTGCGGGTCTGGTATGACGCCCCGCCGGCGGCAGGACCGGGGCAACCCAGGGACCTGATTTAACCCAGATACGCGCGCCCAGGATTTCAGCGGCCAGGCGTCGCCGCCACCGGCATTATGCAATACCTCCTCGCCCTTGATCAAAGCACCTCCGCGACGAAGGCGGTCCTGTTTGACCGGCGGGGCCGGTTACTGGATGCGGCGGCGCGGCCGCACCGGCAGATTTATCCGCGCCCGGGCTGGGTGGAACACGACGCCGGGGAAATCTGGGGGAATGTGCTGGCGGTCATCGGCGAACTGGCGCGCCGCAACCGCTCCCGCATGGCCGGCCTGGCCGCCGTCAGCATTGCCAATCAGCGCGAGACCATCGTGGTCTTCGACCGGCGCACGGGCGTGCCCTTGCATCACGCCCTTGTCTGGCAGGACCGCCGGGGTGATGCCTTGTGCGCCCGCCTGACGAAGCAGGGGCTTGGCCCGCGGGTGCGGCGGCGGACGGGGCTGATAATTGACACCTACTTTTCGGCCTCGAAAATCCGCTGGCTGGTGGAGAACCGGCCCCGGCTCGCCGCGCGGCTGCGGCGCGGGGACGCGGTGGTGGGGACAATGGATGCCTATCTGGTTCACCGTCTGACGGGCGGGGCGGTGTTCGCGACGGATGTCACGAACGCGAGCCGCACATTGCTGTTCGATATCGGGCGGCTGCGTTGGGATGCGGAGTTGTGCCGACGGTTCAAGGTGCCCCTGGCCGCTTTGCCGGAAGTGCGCGAGAGTGCCGCGCGGTTCGGCGAGACGGACGCGGGCGGGCGGCTGCCGCGGCGCGTGCCGATTGCGGGGGTGATGGGCGATTCGCAGGCGTCGTTGTTCGCGCAGCGCTGTTTCGCGCCGGGCATGGCCAAGGCCACGTTTGGCACGGGCACCAGCGTGCTGCTCAACATCGGGCACCGTCCGCGCCTGTCCGGGCCGGGCGCGGTGACGGCGTTGGCGTGGGTCTGGCGGGGGCGGCCCACTTACGCTTTCGAGGGGCTGATCAATTTCTCCGCCGCCACCATTGAATGGCTGAAAAATCAACTGGGCCTCATCCGGAGCGCCGCCGAGGTCGAGCGGCTGGCGCGGTCGGTGCCGGACAATGGCGGCGTCCATTTCGTGCCGGCGTTCGCGGGCTTGAGCGCGCCGTATTGGTCGCCGGAAGCGCGGGCGGCCATCGTGGGCATGACGGCGTTCACGCGGCGGGAACATGTGGTGCGGGCCGCGCTGGAATCCATCGCCTTTCAAATCCGGGATGTGCTCGACATGATGCGCGCCGACGGGAAGGTGCGGCTCAAGCAACTGCATGCCGACGGCGGGCCGACGCGGAACGCCCTGCTGATGCAGCTCACGGCGGATTTGACCCGGACGGAGTTGCGGGTGGCGGAGGTGGCGGAAAGTTCCGCCTGGGGCGCGGCCATGCAGGGGATGCTCGGGCTGGGGCTGGTCGCCTCGCTGGACGAACTGGAGCCGGCGGCTTCGGGAGGCGGGACTTTCCGGCCGCGCTTGAAGCCGTCGGTGGTGGCGCGGCAGTTGGCGGGCTGGCGGGCGGCGGTGCGGCGGGTGTTGTGAGGGCGGTGCGCCGGCTCACGCGGCGTAGCGTCGCAGATATTTCAGGCCGACCGCAAAATCCTTGGGCAGGGGGGCGGCGAGGGTCAGCGGTGCGCCGGTGGCGGGATGTTGCAGGAGGAACTGCTCCGCGTGGATGGCCGGGCGACCGATCAAAGGTTTTTCCTCCGTGCCGGGCTTGGGTTCATACCGGCGTTTCAGGGTGGAGAGCCGGAGGGGGCCGCCGTGATGCCAGGCGTCACCCACCACGCGCAGCCGCCGGGCCGCCAGATGCAGCCGGATCTGGCCGGGGCGCTCGGTGTGCGGGCAGGCGTGCAGCAGGGTGAAGGCGCGGAACCGCTCGACGACGGCGAAACGGGTGAGGGACTTCTTGCCCCGGCGGGGATCGAGCCGGAAACGGCCCGGGTTCCGTTCGTCCGGGGCCAAGGGGACGTTGACCTCGAATTCGTCTTCCATTGGGGTCCCATGGACGAGGACCAGATGCCGACGCTGTGGCCGGGGGGTGCCGAACTGGGCGGCCAGATGGGCAAGGGCGAGCCGGTTCTTGGCGAGGACAAACAGGCCGGAACTCTCGGGGTCCGGGCGGTGGGCGGGGGCCAGATAGCCGCGCTGCCGGACCTGGCTCCACGGTTTGCCGGCGCGCACGCCGGCATGCAGCAGCCCGGCCAGCGTCGGGGCCTCCGGGGCCTCGCGTTGCCCGGTGGCCGGCAGGTCGGCGGGTTTGTCGAGCACCAGCAGGTCGGCATCCTCGAATAAAACCGCAATCTCCCAGAAACCGCCCCGCTCCGGTGCGGAAAGTTTGATGCGGTCGCCGGCGGGCATGGAACGGCCGGGCGCCGTCAGTTCAACGGCGTGGTGCCCACCTCGGGCTGGCGGGGGCGGTTGATGGGCGTGTTGGCGAGGGCAAGCTGGGCTTCCTGGCCGAACCACGCCTGGAAGGCTTCGCTCTGCCGCGCCTGTTGCAGGAGCTTCAGGAAATCGGGCAGTTCCCGCTCGGCCTTCTGTTCATCAAAGGGGAGGACGGATTGCACATACACCAGCATGCCGCCGTCCATCGTGGGGATGGAGGGGCTGGCCTGGCCGGGCCCGGTGGTGAAGGCAATCTGCTTGAACTGTTGCAGGCTCATGTGGTTCTCCACCTCGGGCAGCGCGCGGGTATTGAGCGAGAACGGCGGCAGCAGGGTCGGGGCGACGCCGGCGGCGGTGGCCAGTTCGGCGAAGGTCTTGCCGGCGGCCAGCCCGTTGGTGACGGTGGCGGCGAAGGTTTGCGCCTCGGCCCGGGCGAGGCGGACCGCCTCGAAAAAGCGGTGGTCCTGTTCCACGCGCTCGCGCACGGCCTCGAAAGGCGGCACTTCGCTGGGCAGTTGCTTGTGCTGGCCGATCACATACATCGCATCCTCGCCAGGCACGGGACCGTAGAACGGTTCGTCGGCCCGCAGGCTGAAGGCGGCCCGCAGGAACTGGTCGTTCACGGCCAGACCGGTCGGCGGGGTGGAGCGGTCGAAGGCCGGCGAAACCTCCACGGTGAATCCCTTTTGCGCGGCCAGGGTGGCGAGATTCTCCGGCTTCACCGGCTCGCGGTTCAACAATTCGTCGGTGAAGCGCGCGGCGTCCTTGCGCGCTTCGCGGAGGGCGAGTTCCTTGTGCAGTTCCTCCCGAATCGAGGCGCGGGCCTGCTCGGGGGTGAGGTCAGTGTAAAAATTCGTGCCGCCGCGGCGTTGATATTCCGCGTCAAGGAGCAGGGGCAGGTTGGTCATGCCGGTGATTTCCTTTTCCGCCGCCGCCCAGTAGTTGGTCATGGGGAAGCGGAGGTAGTTGACCTGGACGCGCTCGGGGAGCCGGTAACGGGCCTGCTGGTTGGTGTAGAACGCGGCCACGGCGGCGGGGTCCGCCGTGACGCGGGCGAGGAAGTTGGAGGCGGTGAAGAAGACGACTTGGGCGCTGAGTTCGCGGTGCTCGCGTTCATACACCTCGCGGGCCTCCTGCGGGGTCACCAGCCGCGCCCCGGTGGCCACGGCGGCGGCCAGTTGCTGCATCCCGAGCGTGTGCCGCAGGAAGCGTTCAAAGTCACCCAGCGTCATCTTGCGCGCGTCCAGCACGGTGCGTTTGAACACGGTCAGGCCGTCGGCCCCGTCGCGGGCAAAGTTGCGGACGATGTTGCGGGCCTGTTCGGTGACGACGTCCTGGCCGACGTGAATGCCCAGTTCCTGCTGTTTCTGGATGAGGAAGAGGCGGAAGTAGGTCTCCCGCATGGCGTCAAAGCCGGCGCGGGTGGCCTCGGGTCCGTCGGGCCATTCGCCGCTGCTCAGGTAATAGTTCAGGTAAACTTCCTTGATGGCGGCGGCGTAGTCATCGGCTCGGACCTCCTTGCCGGCGATGGTGCCGTATTCGCCCGCGCCCCACGGGCGGGTGCTGAGGTCGCTGCGGTTGCCGGTCCAATAGACCAGGGAAATGACCATCAGGGTCACAATCACCAGCCACAGCCATTTGGAATGTTTGCGAATCGTGCCGAACATAAAATCAGGGATGCGAAATGGAGGCCGAACGTAGCGGTCGGGCGCGAGGCCGGTCAAACGCAAAAAGGGCCGATGCGCTCTGGGGCGCATCTCACTTTCTTGCAAGTCCGTTTCATATGTGTGCGGTGGTAGCGTCGGCAATCCTTGGCTGACGTGGAGCCGGGCTTCCCAGCCCGGCGGAAAGCAACGCCCGCCCGCACGGGGCGCTCGGCAAGTTCATGTTGCCCGCCCGGAGCCACGCTCATTCCGGGCGGCAAGGATGCCGCCCTCTACGGCAGGCAGGATGCCTGCCGCCACCGCCTGCAATAAACTGAGATGCGCCCGTTTCCGGGCTGAACGCGCAGCGGGGCCACGAACCTCAAGCGCCTCCGCTCCCGCCCTGCGGGCACCCTCTCCTCCATGCCCAATGGGAGAGAGGGATGGGGGGAGGAGGCGCTTATCAAATTCCCAGCGACGGTTCCAAACTGGCGGTTCAGCGGAAGATTGTCACCCGGTCGCGCGGGCGCGGGTTGCTTGCAAAGCGCGGTCAGGTCCGCGCACTCCAAAGCCCGCCCAACTCCGGGCGGGGTGAGAATTTTCCCAACCGACAGTTCGCGCTTTGAACCCCGAACCGCAGCGCCGACGCCGTAGTGGGACAGGCGTCCCGCCTGTCCGGTGAGGCGTCCATTGGGTGTGAGTCCAGCGCGAGTTTGGCGGCGCCACCGGACAGGCAGGATGCCTGTCCCACTACCGGGTTCGGGGTGAGA
>Ga0101944_10001714_pt1 | contig 42280 bp, 38 predicted proteins | sample DewCreD2012metaG_FD_75245 | JGI IMG/M metagenome (GOLD analysis project Ga0101944, IMG submission 75245) | Hot spring sediment bacterial and archeal communities from British Columbia, Canada, to study Microbial Dark Matter (Phase II) - Dewar... ... | reverse complement strand
GGTTGTTGCGTAAGCCTCGCCTACTTTTGACTGTAAATTCTTTGCATGACTTTTTCTCAACCGTTTTTTACGAAAAAATCAGCGGTATACCTGCTTCTTGATACTTATGGGTAATGGACAGTTTCTAAAGGGAGATTAAGAGGGATTTTCTATTTTTATTATCACCTTATATAACTGAGGGATTACGACACATGTATTTTTTTGTATTGACAAACATAATTTGTTGTGTTATTGTTTTATACACAATTTTATAATACTGATCAAATTTTAATTAAGGAGGAGAAAATAAAATGAAAAAAAGTATTATATTAATTTTTAGTTTTATTTTTACGTTACAATTATTTTCGGCGCCTTATAATGGAAACATTGTTAAACTAAAACAACCAGATGGTGAGTTGATTGCTGTTAAATTATATGGGGATGAATATTATGTAGATTGTGAAAGTTTAGATGGATATACTCTGGTTGAATCAAACAATTGGATATATTATGCGAAATTATCTGACGATGGCAGAGAATATGTGTCAACAGGAATTACATATACTGCCCGGCTGCATGTGAGCCACGGTCATTTAAAGAAAATTTTAAATAATATTCCTAAACATATTCGGATAAGCAATGAATCTATAAAAGATAAAAGAATGCAAAAATATAAATTATTAAAAAATTTACAAATGCAAGTTTCTCCTACTGGTGTTCAACCATCCAGTAATATGTCGATTTTGCAGGCGCCTTCAAGCACTTGTCCTGCTTACCCCCAACGTATTGGGCAATACAAAGGATTGATTCTACTTATAGATTTTCCTGATGACCCTGCAACAATTCCATATACAGATATTGATAATTATGCAAACCAATTAGGTTATACGGGTTTTGGAAATAATGGGTCAATAAGGGATTATTTTAGAGATGTTTCAAATAATTTATTTGATTACACCAATTATGTTACACCGTATTATTATAGAGCACCAATGCCAAAGTGGTATTATTATGCTGGTGGAAATCTTTATAATTCTTTTGTTAGAACGCAAAACTTAATTTGTCAAGCGCTTACTTATTTAAATTCAATTTATGGATTTGATTTTTCAACGCTTTCAAATGAAGGTTCAAATGTTTTAGCTGTGAATGTCCTATATGCAGGATATCGTTATGGCGGATGGGCTAATTCTGCGTTGTGGCCACATTCTTCTAGTTTGTATTTTTGTAGTTTTTCAGCAGACGGAGTTAATGTGCTTAATTATCAAATTACAGATATTAGAAATGATTTGTCAATCGGCACTTTTGTTCACGAAACAGGACATATGATAATGAACTGGCCTGATTTATATGATTATGATGTGGATGTGGCAAATATAAGTTATTATGAATCAACCGGAGCCGGAGCATATGACATAATGGCTTTCGGCGCTTTTGATAAAAATCCTGTTCCACCAGGCGCATTTTTAAGATCAATGGCTGGATGGGAACAGGTTATTGATCTGGATTGTAATATGAGAAACAGAATTTTTTCTATAAGGAGCAATTCCAATGTGTCCTATAGATATGTCAATAATTGCAATCCGTGTGAAATGTTTTTTATTGAAAGCAGACAGAATGACATGAGCTCTAACAACAGAAATTTCTATTTGCCTGATAGTGGAATCGCTATATGGCATGTTGATATGAATGGCAGCAATGACTTTCAACAAATGACACCTTCCCAGCATTATATGGTTTCTCTTGAACAGGCTGATGGATTGTATGATCTGGAAAATGATATAAATTTTGGAGATTCTAATGATTTGTTTCACCTGGGATGGAGAACACAATTTAATAATTTTTCCAGTCCAAGTTCAAAATGGTGGGATGGAAGAGTATCGGGTTTAAATATTAATGTAATAAGTGCCTCCGGGGCAAATATGCGTTTTATAGTTAATAATTTTTGTAATAATAATTGCGAGATTTCACCAACACGGACGATAACGCAGACGAGAACTGTAACATCGACACGGACAGTGACACCGACAAGGACAGACACCAGAACGATAACGCAGACGCGGACAGTAACACCAACAAGAACAGTGACACCTACGAGAACAAATACGCGGACAATAACAGAAACAAGGACGGTGACATCAACACGGACGACAACGCCAACAAGAACCGCAACACCGACAAGGACAGATACGCGGACAATAACACAGACGCGGACAGTAACACCAACAAGAACCACAACACCTACAAGAACAGATACACGGACAATAACTGAAACACGGACAATAACACCGACACGGACAGCAACACCAACAAGAACAGGAACAAGAACCGCAACACCAACAAGAACAGAAACATTTACAATTACTTTTACCGAATCTTGCACTGAAATTCCAACTATATCTCCAACATTTACATATAATATTCCCTGCACACCAATTGCCGGTGAAGGATGGCCAATGACTGGAAAGGATGCACAACAAAGTTGTATGACAAATGTTGAGGGACCGACTGCACCAATTATACGCTGGCAGGTCGATTTACCAGGTACCGGTTCAGGACCAATAGTTGATGGATTAAACAGAGTTTTTACAAAAGCAGGTACAAATTTTTATTGCTTTGATGCGTTTGGTAATTTATTATGGTATTATAATGGAATAGCAACTTTAAGAAATCAATATTGGTCTGCATTAAGTTTAAATCCTGCACAGGTTTATTTGTTTCATTATAGATATTTATCACCTAATTATGTTGTTCAATCATTTGATTCACAAAATGGAGATACTATTTCTTTATACAGAGATAATAATTTACCCCAACCAAATACAGGAATTCTCGGGCAAAATAATAATATATATTTGTTTGGTGGTTTAAGTGCTCCAAATATTGCTGTGCAAATACTTGATAATAATTTAATGCCAATATGGGGTATTCCACCACCTGATACGGGTATATATAATCGTTTTGAGGGAGCAGTTGCAAATAGTGGCAATGTATACATAATGAGTTACAATGGTTATTTACATCGTTTCACACCACCTAATACAATTCAAGATTGGACCATAAATTTTGGAACAAGTGTCAGTGAGCCTAATATTTCTATTGATTCTTCTGAAAATATTTATGTTCAATATAATGGAACCTATTTAGCTTGTTATGATAGCAATGGAAATTGTAAATGGGGTCCTGTTTCTTATTATTCCGGTAGTCATGCTGGATTACATCTTGCATTATCACCTGATAGTGGTCTTTATTATGTTTATTCACCGGATGGAAGTAGAATGTTTCTTGATAAACTAAAACAAAGTGATGGTACTCGTTGTTGGCCCAATTCGGTATTATTGACTGATGCTTCTCTATGTTACACAGCTTTGTGTCCTACGCTTGTTCGTATGGCTGTTGATGTTAATTCAAATGTATTTATAGCATCACCTGGTGGGAATGTTTATGCATTTGATTCAAATGGGGATTTATTATGGCAGATGAATAATTCGAATAATTTGGGACTTGCGCTTTCACATGATGGGACATTGTATGTTCAGGACTGGTACAAACTTACAGCAATAGGCGGGTATCCATGCGGTGCTCCTACACCTGAGCCAACTGCATCTATCTCTTCGTCTGGCTTAAGTGCAAGCAGTATCAGTAAGACCAATAGGATAGAAGAATTCGGGGAAAAATCGGTTTATTGCTATCCTAACCCTGCAAAAGATTATACCGTTATTCGTTTCCCTGTAAAAGAAGCGCAGGAAATTTTTATCCGTATTTTTGATTTGAAAGGCAACAAAATCTGGGATAAAACAGTTAAAAATACAGATGGTAGGGAAAAGATAGATGCCTTATTATGGGACTGTAAGGATGAATCTGGTATGAATATAACAAATGGTATTTATATATTAAAAATATCAAACGGATATAAAACTATAATAAAGAAAATTGCTGTAATAAGATAATAAAAAAAATTTTTACAGGGCGCGATAATGCATCGTCCCAAATTTTCATATTAATTAAATTATACTTTTATTTGATATTTATAGAGTAGTAATATGGTTTTTTTATAGTAAAAGAAATATATTCAAAAAAACCACATTTTTTTATATAATTTATGTATGAATAATTATAAACTATCATTTTTTGTTGTTTTGTTGTTTCTGCTTTTATTTATTATTAAAATCCCATTTACCTTTATTGCCGATGACTCACCGGAAACAGTAAGCTGCTTTCATCTATTAAACATACAGCATCCGCCCGGGTATCCACTCAATACATCAATTGGAAAAATATTTACCTTAATCCCTCTGGCCGGTCCTGTTGTGCGGGCTAATTTTACTTCTGTTTTTTTTCATCTTCTGACATCACTTGTTTTATTTTTTATTGTTTCATCATTATTTAAAAATGAAAAAGAAAAATATTTTGCATATATAACAGGTTTGTTTGCAGTTGTTTTTTATCTTTTTTCCAACACGGCTTTTTTTCAGGCAATGTCTGTAAAGGGTAGTATTTATACCTTACATTCTTTTTTAACTGCAATAATTTTTTATTCATTGTTAAAAGTAAATAAGCAGATAAAATATTTATATCTTATTTCATTTGCGTATGCATTGACACTTACCAATCACTGGCCAAGTGCAGCTACAATGTTGCCTGCAATAGTTTTGTATTTGTTTTTTTCTAAAATCAAAATTAATGGCAAAAATATACATTATTCAATTTTGTTTTTTATAATAGGACTTACACCTTTTTTATTTCTTTTCATAAGAAGTTATAATAATCCTGATACTTTTTTTCCTGTAAAGGATATAAAAGATTTTATATGGATGTTTGGCAGAAAACAGTACTCTGCAATTGATACAGCGCACAGCATAAATGATACAATCAGATTTTTGAAATATTTATTTACAAATATATTGCCAGAGCAATATCCGTATTTACTTATTTTATTGACAATGCCGGGTATAATTATTTTTTATAAACACAACAGAAATTTTTGTTTAGCTGCATTAACAGCAATTGTGTGTGTGGTAGTAGGAATAGCAGCAGTAAATATAATGAAAGAAAATTTGGAATGGGTTGTAAAGCCATATTTGACATTTACTTACATATTTTATTCAATATTTATATCATTTGTTTTTTATAAGATATTAAGTATGATAAGAAATACTAATATTGTAAAAGGGGTAGCAATTGCAACTATTGTTTTTATATTATTTATTTTATATAAAAATTGTCCTGATTATTCCAGATATTATCTTGCTTATGATTATGTAAGAAATTATTTAAAAACATTACCAGAGGAAAGTATATTTTTTGCAATGGGGGATTTAAATGCTGCTGGAAGTATTTATGCAACTGCATTTGAAAAAAAAGAGATTTTTTATATAATACCATCTTTTTTAAATAATAAATGGTACAGGGAATACTTAATACAAAAATATAAAAACAAAATAAATTTGCTTGTCAATTTTGTTGATTATAAGGATTTTATAAAACAAATTGTATTATTAAACTCAAATAAAAAAATATTTTTTTCATATCCTTTTAAAAAGGACTGGTTTGATTTTGATTTTTTCCAAAAAGGTATAGTAAATGAAATTATTTTTAATAAGGATTTTAATAAATATTACAAATCATATTTGTTTTACAAAACTTATAGTTTAAGAGGTGTATTTGATAGAATCAGATATGATGAAGCAACAAAATTTTTTATTCTTGATAATTATGGCAGGAGTTTGTTTGATATAGGTAAAATTTTTGAAAACAATAATATAATTAACAGTGCTTTGTTTTATTTTAACAGGGCATTCATTTTTTTTAAAAACGACATTCTTGCATATAAAATAGGGCTGTATTATTTTAATTTTGAGGAAATAGAAAAAAGTGAATATTATTTTAAAAAAGCTGTAGAGATAAATAAAAAAAATATTGATGCCTATGAGTCATTGGTTGCATGTGGGGTTTATAAACAGGACTATAAAATGATGAGAAAATATGCAAAAGAAATTTTAAAGTATGATAAAAAAAATATAAAAGCAATAAATCTGTTGAAGGAAATAGGAAAGTAAAAAAGTGAAATGTAAAAAGTGAAATGCGAAATATAATAAAGACATTTTCAATTTTCGGTTTCCGATTTTCGATTTACAGTTTAAAAACAAAAAACAAAAAATGAAAAATAAAAAATGAAAATGATTATCCTCTACCCTGCGGCTCACTATTACCCATAAGTATCAAGAAGCAGGTATACCGCTGATTTTTTCGTAAAAAACGGTTGAGAAAAAGTCATGCAAAGAATTTACAGTCAAAAGTAGGCGAGGCTTGCGCAACAACCCTTGGATAGTATTAAGAAGGGCGTTAAAATTGGGAGTAAGTAAACTAAACAACAACACAAACGCCCGTAATTTTCCTCAAAAATCAGGATATACCTGCTTCTTATTATATAAAGATGTGGGTAATGGTCAGGATTTATTCAGGGGCAGGAATGACAAATTAAAAAAACGATTGTAAACTAGAAATGTCATGCCTGCGAAGGCAGGCATCCAGTTTTTAAATTCCTGCTTGAGTTTATCCCTGATTTATTCAGGGGCAGGAATGACAGAAGAGCAAAGAGTGAGAGCGAGTAAATCAAAAACCGTAATTCGTAAATTGACGATTGTAATCATCTGTTTGCCATAAATTATTAATTAAAATTATTGAAAAATAAAATCTTTTGCGTATAATATTATTTGTTATCTTTAAATATTATTATTTTTCAGGAGGAATTTTTATGAGAAATTTATCAGAACTTCAGATTGAACGGTTAAAATACAAACCGGAATTGCCTTTGATTTTAAGAAATAAACCAACAGCCATAATTCCAAAAATGGGAAAACCAACAGAAGCAGTTTCAGACGGTGCAATAATTAAAAAGATGTTTCCAAATACTTATGGAAAGCCAATAGTTACATTTACAAAAGGGAAAAACAAAATAAATTTAAAAAAACCAATAAAAATTGGTGTTGTATTATCAGGGGGTCAAGCTCCAGGCGGACATAATGTTATTGCAGGGCTTTTTGATGGACTAAAAAAAGCAAATCCAAAAAACAAATTATTTGGTTTTTTAGGCGGACCTTCTGGCATACTGGAAGGCAAAATGAAAGAAATTACAAAATCGCTTGTTGATGAATACCGCAATACCGGTGGTTTTGATATGATAAAGTCAGGTAGAACAAAAATAGAAACAGATGAACAGTTTGCCCAGGCAAAAAAGACATTAAAAGAAAATGGTTTTGATGCGTTGGTTGTTGTTGGTGGAGATGATTCAAATACAAATGCAGCATTACTTGCTGATTATTTCATCGGTCAGGCAGAAAAGATTTGTGTAATAGGTGTTCCTAAAACAATAGACGGCGATTTAAAAAATGAACACATAGAAACATCATTTGGTTTTGATACTGCAACAAAAATTTATGCAGAACTTGTTGGAAATATCTGCCGTGATGTAAATTCAGCTCAGAAATACTGGCACTTTGTAAGATTGATGGGAAGAAGCGCTTCTCATATAACACTTGAAGTTGGTTTAAAAACACAACCAAATATTGTATTAATCGGTGAAGAAGTAAAAGAAAATAATATGACTCTCGCGCAAGTGGTTGATTCAATTGTGGATGTGATTGTAAAACGCTCTGAAATGAAAAAAAATTTTGGCGTATGCCTTGTTCCAGAAGGTTTAATAGAATTTATACCTGAGATGAAACAACTAATTTCTGCTTTAAATGATGTTATGGGCCATAACGAAGAAGAATTAAATAAAATGTCCAGTGTTGTTGATAAAAAGAATTTTGTTTATACAAAACTTCCAGAAAATTTAGCCAATCTTATGAAATCTTTGCCTGATTCCATTGAATCCCAGTTACTCATAGACAGGGATCCGCACGGGAATGTTCAGGTATCACAGATAGAGACAGAAAAATTATTAATCAGTATGGTTGATAAAAAATTAAGGGATTTAAAAAAACAGGGAAAATACAATGGAAAATTTTCAGCAATTTCTCATTTCTTTGGATACGAAGGCCGTTGCGGCGCACCATCTAATTTTGATACAAATTATTGTTATGCTCTTGGTTTTAATGCTGCGTTACTTTCTTTAAATGGCCTGACTGGTTATATTTCCTCAGTCAGAAAACTTGTTAAAAAACCATCTTTATGGGAATGTGGCGGCATACCAATTACTATGATGATGAACATAGAAAGAAGAAAGGGAAAAGAAAAACCGGTAATTCAAAAAGCACTTGTTGATTTAAAGGGTAATCCTTATAAAACACTTTTAAAAAACAGAGAGCAATGGGCATTAAATGAAAATTATATATTCCCCGGTCCTATTCAGTATTTTGGCCCATCGCATATTGTTGATATGCCGACCAAGACATTAGAACTTGAAAGTAAAAAATAAATTTTTTAAAAAGGGGGTCGAAAATATGGCAAAGATAAAAATAGAAAAGCCAACAAAGGAGCAACTGGAAAAGTTAGGAGTTAAGTCCTGGCCTATATGGGAAAAAGAAAAATCAAAATTTCCCTGGTTTTATGATGAGCAGGAGATCTGCTATATTTTGCAGGGCAAAGTAAATGTAAAAACAAAAGAAGAAACCGTGTCATTTGGCGCAGGTGATTTAGTGACTTTTCCTGCCGGACTTGAATGTGAGTGGGAAATTTTAGAGGATGTAAGAAAGCACTATAAGTTTGGATAGATAATAAATATGTTCGTAAAAATGTTCGTTAAAGATGTTCTCTAAGCATGTTCGCCAGGGATGTTCATAGAATATATTTGTTAAAAATGTTTAATGAAAATGTAAGTGCGGTATTTTTTTACATTTTTGACAAACATTATTAAAGAACATTTTTAGCAAACATTAGTATCGAACAATTTGGACAAGGAGATAATATGTCACCGAAAAAACAAAAAACACGATTGCCTTCAAATTTTGGAATTTATTTTATTTTTTCTATAATTATTTTGATCTCACTTATTTTAAGGTTGTATCAGCCGGACTGGTATAATGACAGGCAGTTTCATCCTGATGAAAGATGGATAGTTGGAAATGCAGTTCCTTCGCTTAATTATCCCGGGCGGCCTCTTGGATTACAATACGGTTCTTTACCACTTTATATTTTATCCTTTTATAAAAATTTTATAAATGATTTGCGGAATAATGGATGGATGAAAAATTTAGATACAAACAGGGCATTAATTGGAGGGGCGCGGGTAATATCAGGGCTTGTTGATACAGGCACCATTGTTTTGATTTTTTTATCTGCTTTGCTTCTTTTTAAACCGGTAATAGCCCTTGTTGCATCTGTTTTACTTGCTTTTACAACTCTTCACATACACGCTGCTCATTTTTTTACCGTTGATACTTTTGTTACTTTTTTTGTGGTTGCAACATTTTATTTTTCTGCGCGTATTTATAAAAAAGGGCAGTTAATTGATTATATACTTGCTGGTGTTATGTATGGCGCTGCGATTGCATCTAAAACCGCTGCACTTCCTGCTGCTTTAGTTATTTTAACAGGTCATTTGCTTTATTTTTTCTCAATAAAAGGCAAAGGCAAAACAGTAAAAGATGAAAAAATAAATTCATGGATAAATCTTGGTATTGCTGCTGCAGTTTCATTTATTGCGTTTTTTATTTTTATGCCTTATGCAATCATTGATTTCAGAAGTTTTATGAATGACCAGAATTATCAAAGACGTATTCTTGTAACAGGCGAAGGTGATGTGCCTTACAACAGACAATATTTATATACAACCCCATATTTTTATTACATATACAATCTTGTTTTATATACTATGGGAATACCTTTTGGTTTAACTGCGTTTTTTGCATTTTTATATTATATAATTTTTGCAGGCCGTAATCTTATAAAATTAAAATTTGAAGGCAAAGAAATTATTTTGATTTTATCTTGGATGCTTCCTTATTTTTTAATTGTTGGTAATTCTTTTGGAAAATTTAATCGTTATATGCTGCCTTTTACCCCGTTTCTTGCCTTAATAACTGCTAAATTTTTATATGATTTATTTTTTTGGTTCAAGGATAAAAAATGGGCTTTTATAATAAGTGGCGTTGTAATTTCAGGTGCTGCTTTTTATGGAATTGCTTTTATGAATGTTTATACAAATTCTCACACCTGGATACAGGCATCACGCTGGATTTACAGAAATGTTCCTGAATATATGCCGGATAAAAATCCACCCCAAAAGACAGTCATATTAAATGAAATGTGGGGTGATGATTTACCTGTGTATGCAGATGGCAAAGGCGGCTGGATTTATAATATAACAAAATGGAATGTGCAGGAGCCGGATTCACCTACAAAAATAGAAGAATTATCAATGCGTCTTAATGAAGCTGATTTTGTTGCAATGGCAGACAAACGCGCTTATGGGACTTATCTGCGCTTACCAAAAAGATACCCTATAAATTATTTTTATTACAGTACAATGATGAAAGAACCGGAAAAACTTGGTTTTAAACTTGTATATGAAAAAGCCGTTTATCCTTCGTTTCTTGGTATCACTATAAAAGATGATAAAGCAGATGAGTCTTTTCAGTTATATGACCACCCACATGTTTATATTTTTAAGAATGAAAAATATTTATCAAAAGATGAACTAAGAACTATTTTAATAGAAGGAGAAAGACAAATAAGAGAAAAATTTGGAACTTCTGTAAGTCAAAAAATAAAAGGTGCTTTAAATCCAAATATCGGGCTTTTAAGAGATAAACCAGTTGCAATATTACCTGTTATATCAATTTTTATGTGGTATTTGCTTGTTCAGTTTTTATCTTTTATGATATTTCCGCTTCATTTTAATTTTTTAAATAATTTTTCTGATAAAGGTTATGGTTTATCAAAAATATCAGGCGTTTTTATATTTGCATGGATAAACTGGATAATTGTATCCATTGGTTTAATACGATTTTATCAGATAAATCTTTTTGTTTTGTTTTTTGTCTTTTTAATATTGAGTATTATTTTATATAAAAATATATTTAAACAGGTTAATTTATTTATAAAACAAAACAAAAATCATATTTTAATAACAGAAATTGTTTTTCTTGCATCTTATTTATTTTTTATAATTATTAAACTCTGGGCACCTGATATTCATAATGTTGCCGGTCATGGATATAATGGTGGCGGAGAACCAATGGGTATGGCTTATCTTTCAGGTATTTACAATGATGTAAAATTTCCACCGCATGACCCCTGGCTTTCAGGCTGGACATTGAATTATTATTACTGGGGGCAGTTGATGCTTGCAACTCTTTCTAAGTTATTGGGGTATGAGCCGAGAATCACTTATAATCTTTCTTTGTCTTTATTGTTTGCCTTATGCTGTATAGGTGCATTTACTCTTGTATATAATATGACAAAGAAATACAGTTATGCTTTATTTGGGTCTTTTTTACTTGCTTTATCAGGAAATTTTCATACACTTGAATTTATTCTTGATAAACTTGTCAATGCAAATAACATTGGACAATTTATTAATTCTGTTGGTGTATTTCAATTTATCTGGGACCCGACAAGAATATATCCAACGCCAGTTATCACAGAAATGCCGTTTTTTTCTTATTTATATGGTGACTTACACGCACATAACATTGTAATACCTGTTACTGTTTTTGGTTTTGCTTTGATTTATAATGTGATTTTACAAAATAATAAAACATTTAATTTAATAAATAGTTTAGGCGATTCACAGGTCAATAAAATTCTTTCTTTCTTTGCGATTGCTCTGGTTTTAGGTGCTATGATTCCTATGAATACATGGAATTATCCACCTGTTCTTTTACTTGTTTCTTTTTCTTTCCTGATTATCGCATTTAATTTATATAGAGAAAATTTTAAATCAAAAAAGAAAATACAAACACCGGTTTTAACAAAAAATATTCTTTTGTCAACGGGTATTGCATTAGCGGTGATTCTGGCTGTTGCTATTATTGCTTATATCCTGTTTATTCCATTTCATCAGGAATTCCAGTCGCCTTATAAAACACAGCCACAGCCCATTTCAAAAGCAGAACGTGTTTCACTTTATGTGATGTTTAAATATTTTTCAATATTCTTTTTTATTGTTTTTGCATATATTTATTTTATTTTAAATAATGGTTTTTCGTATTTTATAAAAAAATTATCTCTGACCAAGATAAAAATAAAAAATATTAATTTTGATAAGATTATGCAGATAGCAGAAAAAATAATGGATAAAATAAACAGTAAGATGGATTATGCATTTAAATTTTATGCATTTTTATTAACCGTTGTTTTATTTTTAATAATTTTTGGATTTATTCAGGAAACATTTGCGTTTTTATTTGTTATGGTTGTTGTTGTATTGTGGGTTTTATTTTCTACAAAAGACAGGACAGAGATTTTTTCACTTGTCCTGTTGTTTATATCAATTGGTATTATCTGGGGAACAGAAATTTATTTTATTGCAGATGGCAGAATGAACACTGTTTTTAAATTTTATATGGTTGCATGGACCATGCTTTCCATTGCTATTCCGTATTTGTTTTTTAAAGTAATTGAAAATATTAAAATGTTTTTTAAATTGAAAAATCAGGAGTGGCTTTATATTTTTGGAGTTGCTTTTGGTCTTTTGGTTATTTCAATTATTGCCCGTTTTGTTGATTTAAGGAGTATGAAAAATTTCCTTGCTTCTATTTTAATAATTGTTATGTTAGCAGGCCCGATTTTTATTATGTTAAAAGAAAAATTCAGCAAATATATTTTTATTGGTTCCTTTATTTTTCTTTTAATACCGGCAATTCTATATCCTGTATTAGGAGCAATTATAAAAATGGATATATGCTCTCTTGGTTTTAAACAAAAGCCGCGTATAGACGGGGTTTTATATATGAAGGACTTAGAACAGCGTTTTGGTTCTGTGCGGGATTTTGATAAATATGATTATCAAACAATAGAATGGATAAATAAAAATTTTAAAAATATAGACCCGATACTGGAAACACATGGGGAGTGGATGTATACCGGTTCATCGCGTATTTCTATTTTTACAGGTATGCCAACTTTTGTCGGATGGGGCTATCAGGTTTCTCAACAGAGCGGCAGAAGTGGTGAGGTATTGGCTCGCACACGGCTTACAGAATATATTTATAATGCAAATGATTTGAATGACATAAAAAGAGTTTTAAAAGAATATGGTTTAAAATATTTTTATATTGGAACAATGGAGAAAAAATTATTTCCAAATTGTTATAAACTTGCTGAAATTGGAGATGTTGTTTACCAGAATGCAGGAGCAACGCTTTATAAGGTAAAAGAATGAAATGAATTTTCGATTTACAATTTTTAAATTTTTGGTTTAATTAAATAACAATACAGGTGTAAAAAACTTGATAAAAACAATTTTGCTGGAATTTGATATTAAAGTTTTCAGGTTTATTAATGGCACTTTATATAATCCATTGCTTGAAAGAATAATGTGGATTTTTGCAAATGATGTTTTTTTGGTAATTGTTTTATTTTTTGGTTTTATTTATCTTTTGAAAAAAGATATAATAAAAGGTAAAATAAATATAGCATTTGCATTATGGACAGTAATTTTTACAAATTTATTAAATACATTTGTTCTTAAAAATATTTTTAAAAGAAACAGACCTGTTGTTGATCTGGAAAATGTTAATTTCCTGGTTTATATGAGAAAAATTAATTATGCATTTCCATCCACACATACTGCTATGGCAACTGCTCTTGTCACTATTTTATGGGATGATTATAAAGAATTAAGGCCGATTTTAGTTTTTTTTCTTTTTTTAATTGGCTTTTTTTGTATATATACGGGTGGTCACTACCCGCTGGATGTTTTAGCAGGTTTTTTTGTTGGTTTAATAACAGGTTTTATTTTTAACTTTTTAAAGAAAAAATATTATAAAAAAATTACAAAGGAATTAAATGAGCAAAAAAAATAATTTTTTTTTATTTTTTATATTTTATTTTGTTTTTTACTCTTTTGCTTTTTCAGATGATAAAGCAATTAATGTTTTGTGTTATCATAAGTTTTCTACAGGACAGGAAGTAACTGAAAATAAAAAAAAGCAAGATGTTTTTTCTATTTCTGCAGAATTATTTGAACAACATCTGAAATTTTTAAAAGATAATGGATATAATGTTATTTCAATGAAAAAATATCTATCTTTTTTAGATGGGGTTGAATCAATACCTGACAATTCAGTTATTATAACCATAGATGATGGTTATAAATCCATATATGATATTGCTTTTCCTTTACTTAAAAAATATAATTTTCCTGCAACTATATATATATATAGTGTATTTTTTGGTGGCAGGAATAATTTAAATGAAAACAATATAAAGGAAATGGCAAAATATGGAATTGACATTGGATGCCATTCATACACTCATCCTATATTAACAAAAAGAAAAAGTTCGTGGTCTGATGAAGAATATATCTCTTTTCTTGAAAAAGAAATAGTAAAATCCAGGATATATCTTGAATCAAAATTAAAAATGCCACTTGAAACATTTGCTTATCCTTATGGTTTATATTCAAAAGATGTTATTTACATAATAAAAAAAGCAGGTTACAGAGCAGCTTTTTCAGTTGTGTCTGGTATTAATACACAGGAAACATCCCGTTATTCTTTGCATAGAACAATGATATTTAATTCAACAGGTATTGAGAGTTTAAAGAAAATTTTAAATAAAAAACCGATAAAAGTAAAAGATATCTATCCGGCGGATAGCGATGTGTTAGAAGACAGAACACCTGAAATACGTGCTTATTTTATAGCTGATACAAATATAAATACTGCAACAATAAAAATAAAATTAAATAATAAAGAATTAAAAGATGTAAATTATGATTCTTTATCTAAAAAAGTAAGTTGTTACCATAAAAAATCATTATCAGATGGTGCTTATGTGGCAACAATATGTGCCAAAGGACTGCAAGGTGGTGAATACGAATTTTCCTGGTTATTTGTAATTGGCAAGCCATCGGATAAAGGGCTGTATTAATAATATTGCTGATTGGTGATTGCGGTTTGCTGGTTGGATAAAACAATTACGATGTAAAATGTAAGATTGATGATGTATGATTTAAAACTAAAAATAGAGAAAAAAAATGATAATTGAAAAATTTACAATTGAAAAATGAAGTAAATCCACCTGTTTCCATCTTTGTGAACTGTCCATTACCCATAAGTATTAAGAAGCAGGTATACCGCTGATTTTTTCGTAAAAAACGGTTGAGGAAAAGTCGGGCAAAGAATTTACAATCAAAAGTAGACGAGGCTTACGCAACACCCCTTAGATAGCATTAATAAGGGCGTTAAAATTGGGAGTAAGTAAACTAGACAATGCCACAAATCACCCGTAATTTTCCTCAAAAATCAGGATATACCTGCTTCTTATTAAAAAAGAAGATGTGGGTAATGGACAGTACCCTGCGGGGAGAGGATTAAGGCGAGGGGAAGATAAATACCTTGCCAATTGCCGGTTGCTGATTGTCAATTGAAAAAAACAAAAACTGGATTCCTGTTGGAATTTACCCCTGATTTATTCAGGGGCAGGAATGACAAGAGAGCAAGAGAGCGAGAATTGAGATTATTTGTAGGGGCGACCCTGTGTGGTCGCCCGAAAACGACAATTGTCAAATGGCAATTGATAATTAAAAATCCCTCTACCCTGCGGCTGTCCATTACCCATAAGTATCAAGAAGCAGGTATACCGCTGATTTTTTCGTAAAAGACGGTTGAGTAGAAGTCGAGCAAAAAATTTGCAGGCAGAGGTAGATGAGGCTTACGCAACAACCCTTGGATAGGATTAAGAAGGCCGATAAAATTGGGAGCAAGTAAACTAGACAACACCACAAGCCACCCGTAATTTTCCTCAAAAATCACCATATGCTTTCCTTTTTTTTAAATTTTAAGATTTGAAGATAAAATTGGTAATTTGCAAGATTTCCTGATTGCCAGATTTGTAAGATTTAAAAATTAGGCAATTAGAAAATCAGGCAATTTGGCAATTATATAAATTCGGTAGATTTGAAAGATTTGAAAATTTTCTTTATATTTTATAAAAATCTATCATAACTGATTGGTTACTAAAAATTATTTAAAATCAATAGATGAAATTATTTCTTGCGCCAACTTATCAATTCCATTTGCACTTTCTGAATATAAATCTGCTTGTTTATTATTTTTAATCTTTATTCCTGCATAACAAACATAATCACATATAAATACGTAATCTTTATAAGTTGTATAAAGATTATTCCATAATTTTATTAGATTTGTCTTATTATCTCCCTGTAATTCATACGCTTGAAGTGTATATCTGCGCCAGACTTTGTTATTAATTTTTCCATTTATTGAATACTGCGGTCTGAAATTTGAATAATCTATATCATATACCATACCTTCTTGATTTGATTTTTCCCTTATTTTTTTTAATTCATTTGATAAATTAATTTTTGGTTTAATTACTGCCTCATCAAAATCAAAATTTGACTGCCCAAACTTTTCAATTGAAATATCCATATACTTTTTATTTATAATTGAAAAATCAATTTTTACAAAATTATTATTTTTCCATTCAGGGACATACTTGATAAAATTATATACTAAAATATTATTCGCTTTTGATTCAAAAACAGTAAAACCAGACGGTTGGTTCATTTTGAGCCCGTACGGTAATTTTATTTTATCCACTGGCTTTTGAATAAATATCCTTGGTATTTGTTTATTATATTCTTGTTTGTGAATAAATAAAAACAAAACAATAAAAGATGTAATAAAAAAAAGGAATAAAAAAAATAATATAATACTTTTATTTTTCATATTTTTTTCATTTTTTATCTTTTAGTTTAATGTTTCTGTAGTCATTAAAATAATCTTCGGTTTCTAAGCCAACAGGTTGAGGTTGTTTTTGATTTGAATTTTCTGAAATCACATAGCCCAAAATAAATCCAGCTGCTCCACCTACCACACAGCCGGATACAGCACCTCTAAATGCAGCATCCTGTGGTGCCGATACCACACCAATAGTTCCACCCAATGCAGAACCAACAAATGTAAATATTATTTTTGTTAATAAAATCTGGTCTTCTTTTTCTTTTTTCTTTATTTCTTCGTATGATAATTTTTTTAAAGGGTGTGTAGTAACACAACCGGAGATAATTAAAACACAAATTAATAAAAATGATAAAAAAATTTTTTTATTCGTCATTTAATAGGTGTTGTTATTATTATAAATTTAATTGCACTCTTCTGCTCCCCTTCTAATTCTATATGCATAAATTCCGGTTTACATAAAATATCTGTGCCTTCATCAGTCAAATATTCTCTAGCGATTGCAATTGATTTCATCGTTTGATTAACTGCCATAGGACCCATTGCAATTATCTCTATTTGTTTTTTTTCCCTTATATTATTGGCTATCGCGCCTGCTACTGATTTAGGGTCACTTCCTGCTGCAACTTTTAGTTTTACAATTTCCATTAATGAACCTCCTGTTTGTTATGTACAATTTTATAAGCGTCATTTCTTTTTATTCCGAATTCATCTGAAATTATACCAACAATTTCTTTTTTTGTCTTTCCTGTTTTTAAATAAAAATTTATCTTTTCATTTAATTCCTCAGATTTTGTATCTGCAGTTATTTCTTTGCAAGGGCCAAGAATTAAAACAAATTCACCTTTTAAGTTTTCTTTATTTAACAAAGAACTTACTTCACTTATTTTACCGCGCATAACACTTTCATATATCTTTGTTAACTCCTTAATAATTGCAACTTCCCTGTCTCCTAAAATATTTAAAATTTCCTCCAATAAAATCATTATTCTAAGCGGTGATTCAAATAAAATAACTGGATAAGGTATTTTTCCTATTTCTTTTATTTCTTTATTTCTTATTGAACTTTTTTTATTTAAAAAACCATAAAATAAAAATCTCTCCGGATTAAAACCGGATAGTATCAGTGAAGGCAATATTGAAGATGGTCCAGGTAATGCTTCTACATTAAATCCCTGTTTTATTACTTCTTTGACAATAACAAATCCGGGGTCTGATAAAAGTGGTGTTCCTGCATCTGATACAAGAGAAATTATTTTGCCACTTTTCAGTAAATCTAAAATAAAATTAACTCTTTTTGATTCATTGAATTTGTGATATGAAATTAATTCAGATTTTATTTGATAATGATTTAATAGTTTTTTTGTAATTCTGGTATCTTCGGCAATGATTATATTGGTTTTTTTTAAAACATCAAGAGCTCGTATTGTTATGTCAGAAAGGTTACCTATAGGGGTTGGAACTATATATAACTTACCACCATTCATTATATAACCATATTTAATTAGTTAATTCTTTCCTGATTGTTTTTATTTCTTCTAATAATAAATTACTTTCTATATTAAGATTATCAATTCTATTTTTTATTTCCTCTATTTGTTTTTTCTTATAATCTATCACTATTTCAATTTGTTCCTTTTCTTTTTTGAAAGATAATTCATACCAACCCAAAGAAATAGTAGAAATAATAATTATTATTGTTTCAAAAAAAAGTTGATAAATATTGGTTATTTTTTCCATAAATCCCATAGCCCAAACAATGCCAGAAATAACCATAATAATTATTATTATATCTTTGATTGATATAAAAACAGAAAGTAGAATAATTGGTATAATTAACGCCTGATACCATATATGAAAAAATTTGTTTTCTCTTGTTATAAAAGTTAAAAAAACACATAAAAAAATCAATATAAAAGAAATTATAATAACAGATTTTTTATTTTTATTATTGGGCATAATCCATTTCCTTTGCCAATACTTTCCCTATCATTTCAGCAACAAGATCTAAAAATCTTAAATCTTCTTGATTAAAACATCCTGCCTCATAGGAAGAAATTCTTAACACACCTGCCAGTTCATCTTTTATAAACACAGGAACACTGATTAATGAACGAATGGTGTCTTTTTCTTTTGCTCTAAATCTAACGTCTTTGGACATATCTGATATTATTAACGCCTTTTTATTCACTTTTACCCACTCATCAAAATTTTGTAAATATAAACTTTCCTGGTCTTTTTCACCAATCAACATATCTTCATTTTTATCTGCTTCTACTCTTAAAAACTTGCCACTTTTTAATAAAAAAAGAACTATAGATTTTTCCTGATGAAAAATAGAAATAATATTTCTTAAAACATATCTTATTTTTCCACTGAAAACCTGATGGTCTTTTAAGCCATCCTGTATTTCTTTTAATTTTTTATATTTTTTTAATCTTTCTTTATTTGCATTTATTGATGATAATAAATTTTCCTCTTCTTTTATTAATATTGAAGTATCGCCTTCTAATATTTTTATCTCATCCTGTGACGAAAATAAATTATATTTTCTTGAATCATCACTTTGTTTTAAAAGAAAAAATACAACAACAAAAAGTATACCTGCCATAATAAAAGGTATTACACTAATTTCTGCTGCTAAAACCTTTAAAATTGCAAATAAATTTACAATTAAACTACCTATCATTATCACAGAAGCAATAACAGGGCCATATAAAACATATCCTGCAATCAAAGAAAAATTACAGGAGAAAACTAATGAAAGCCACCATTCTTTGGGTGTTATGAATATCAAATAACCCGCTAAAAAAACCCATAAAAAAACTATAATCTTAAAAAAATAACCAAAAAATTTTTTAATCACTATTTTTCTCCAATAAATTTAAGAGAATTATTTTATAAATAAAATATATTATTTATTCTCCCATTTTATCAAGTGTTTTTAGATTCTCACGTGCTGTTTTATCCAATGGTTTTAACTCAAGTGCTTTTGCCCATTCTGCCCTTGCTTTTTTAAATTCATTAAGATTAAAATATGCACTGCCTAAATTATTATAAATTACAACTTCATCAGGTGCTAATTTCTTTGCCTGCTCAAGTACACTTACGGCCTCATGATACTTTTTTAATTTTATATAAATGCTTCCGAGATTATTATATGCAAGCGCATCTGTTGGTTTTATTCTAACAAGTGCTTCAAATGCTCTGGCAGAAGCTTCTAAATTGCCTATTGCAAAATATGCTTTGCCTAATTTGGTAAAAACAAGATCATCTGTAGGATTTTTTTCTGCTACAAACTCAAGTTCTGGAATGGCCGATGAATTATCACCAAGTGAAATATAAGCAAGTCCTAATTTCTTATGTGCCTCTATGTTATCGGGATTTAACTTTATTGCCCGCATCCATAAATCCATAGCATCCTTGATTTTTCCTTTTTCATATTCATCCTTGGCAAGAGCTAAATACGCTGCTTCTAATTTGCCTTTTGCTTCTTCATAATTTGGTCTCAATCTTAATGCAACTTCCCATTCTGTTATTGCTTCAAAAAGCAACCCTTTATCTGCAAAAACATCTGCAAGTGCTTTGTGAACAACAGGGTCTGATGGATTAATTGCAATTGACGCCTGGAATTCCTCTATTGCCTCATCAAGTTTGCCCGCTTCATAATACTGCATTCCGTATTCATAATGTGAGCCGGTTGTTGCACAACCAAAAAATATTATGAAACCTAAAAAAACAAATAAATATCTATATTTCATATATACCTCCGAATATTTAATTCTTTTAAATAATATTAACATATTTATTTTTTTTGTCAATAAATGAGTTGGTTTTCTGGTTAATTATGAGACCGGACAATCTTACCATCTTCTAAATAAATAATTCTTTTTGCTTTATCTATGACTCTCTGGTCATGAGTTGAAAAAATAAAAGTTACATTATGATGTTCATTTAGTTCTTTCATCATATTTAAAATATTTAATCCGTTTTCTGTGTCAAGATTTGCTGTTGGTTCATCAGCAAGTACCAATTCCGGATTTGTAACCAATGCTCTTGCAACTGCTATCATCTGTCTTTGCCCGCCTGATAATTCTTCTGGTTTATGCCTTATAAATTCTTTTAATCCGACTTCTTCTATCAAAGCAGAAACTCTTTTTTTTCTTTCTTCTGATGATACCCCCTGTATTATTAAAGGAAATTCAATATTTTCATACACGTTTAATACAGAAATTAAATTAAATGTCTGAAAAATAAAACCAATCTTATCTCTTCTTAATTTTGTTGCTTCTTTATCATTTAATTTTGAAACATCATATTTCTCAAAAAGTATTGCTGTGCCTTCTGTTGGAGCATCAAGACATCCAATTATATTAAGTAATGTGGTTTTACCAGAACCAGAAGGACCAACAATACAGGTGAACTCACCTTTTTTAATTTCAAGGTCAATCCCATTTAAAGCAGGAACAAGTGTCTTACCAAGGGTATATGATTTTTTAATATTTTGCGTCTTTATTGTAGTCATTTTTGCCTCCAAAATTTAAAAAAATGCTTTTAATTTTAAACTTGTAATATTAAAAACAGGCATTGAAAAATATGTTTCTTTATTTTCTGATGTGATGTTTTCCATAAAACCAATTTCAAAATTAAAATTACTGTTTTCCACATATTCTATTTTTGGATATAATAAAAAAGAAGAGTCATCCATTCCATAAATAAATGCAGCAGCAAAAGAAATCTTTTCATCCCATACCCAGGATAAATTTAAAGAAAAGTAATTTTTCTTTATTCCAAAATCACATATTTTGCTGACTGAAACATAATCATTAAACTGAGAATTTGTTAATCCCCACCCATTATAATAATATTCAAGTGATAAAAAGAAATTTGATTCAATAGTTTTATTAATGCCTGCTACAAAAGAATAATTTATTTTATGTTCGTCTGCTTCAAATAATCTCGCAACACACAAATCAGAATTTATATATCTTATTGCAGATGCTTCAAGATTAATTATAAAAAAATCTATATCATAAGAAACAGAACCGCCAATAGTCTGTATATTATTTATCTGATAAATTCCGTCTATATAAAAATCTGCTGTCCCGATAAGTTTATAAAGTTGCAGGGCAAAACGAAAATTTTCCAAAAAATTACTCTCTACCGGTTTCAAATAAGGTAATATGATTAAAGAAGGCGTTATGAAATCATTTGAATATTCCATTCGCAATGCATAAAAACCCTCAAGGTCTATCTGTGGATTTAATATATCTTTAACCGGCTGTAATTTGTCAGATGGATTCCATATATAACCAACACCCCATTTTACTCTCTGCTTGCCTGCATATAATACAAAAGGACCGTTTTCAAAAGAAAAATATGCAGAATCTACAACATATTCTAATTTATTTTGATTTGGTTTTAAATAAAATCTTATATCAAAATCATATTTTATCTGGTCAATTCTCTCCTTTAATTTCATCCTTATCTTTTCTATTGATTCAAAAGCAGTAAAAGTGATATAAGAAGCCATATACTGGTATGTTTCATTCTTTAAATAATTATTATAGTAAAACTGCGCCTCCAAATCAAAATTTAAATCATAGGCAAAAAGAACAGAAAAAGATAAAAATAAAATTAAACAAATAAAAATTTTTTTCATTTTTTACCTTCCAAGTTGTGTTATATCAAATTTATAATCAGGAACACTTTCTAATTCTTTTAGTTCAAGTAATTTAACATCTGTGTATGCACCTTCTTCAAGTAAATCTGCCATTCTCATATCAAGAGGTCGTAAAAGGCCTGCTATTTCTTTTACATTAAAAAAATATATTTTTTTGATTGGTTTATCTGAAAGTCCATAATAAACACCCTCAATCGGCACTTTAGTTTCTTTATTAACCCACATATCTATTTGCTTGTATGCAACATCCCTTCTTTTGGCTTTTAATGTCAAAAGAATTTTATCACCTTTTTCATCTGTAATTTCAGGGTCATAATCATCTTCCCATGTTGAATCAGATACATCTTCATTGGAAAAAGTAGAACCCATAAATGACTGGTTTCTTGAAAGTCGTATGGGTCTTGAAACATCGGGCACATACATCCAGAGATTATTATCAAGAAGTAAAATTTTTTTACCCTTGTCCCTTGCAGGAAAAACAATTTCCATTAATGATTTAGTGCTTCCTTTTGAATAAACTTCATAAACAAATTTTATCGGGTTTCTCCCTTTTCGTATCGTTTCCATTGACATTTTTGCTTTAAATATCTTTGGATACATTGAATCATCAACACCTTTTAATAAAGACACTGCAAATTCTTTTGTATATTTACTTAATACTTTATTTGCCGGAGTTGGTTGTGCTTTTTCTTTTTCCTGTGCAGTCAATAAATTAAAAACAAAAATTATAAAAGAAAAAATTAATAACATTTTTTTCATATTTTTCACCTTCTACAAATTAAATTATACATTATTTTTTTATTAAATATCCGCAACCAGCAATGTTTTTTCCAACCAGCAATCAGCAATCTGCAACCAGCAATTATAATGTATTTATCTTACTCCTTTTTTCAATGCATCAACCACATTTGTGCCTGCAGCTCTTCCTGCCGGCAGGATTGCACCTATTATTCCGGTTATTATACAAATTATATACGTTAAAAACCAATCGCTAATATCATTTTTTGATTTTAATGCTTCGAATGGATATGGCATTTTATCCATAATCTCAGGTGGCATAGACATACCATGAATATTCAAATAAGCAACTATGGGCAAAACCAGTATACCGCCTACTATTGCACCTGCAAAGGATAATAAAATTCCTTCCCATAAAAACATCCATCTTATCTGATTTTTTTCTAAACCAATTGCCCGCAAAGTTCCAATTTCTGCTGTTCTTTCCAAAACAGTGATTGTCAGAGTATTCATTATTATGAATATCGCAAGAAAAAAAAGTATTGCAAATAAAATTCCATATGAAATAAAATCTTGCTGTGCTGCTACTATTAATCCTTCTGCTTCCTGGGTCCAGTCACGGACAATTAAATCAGGATATTTTTTTTCTAAAATATTTTGAATCTGTTTTTTTACAACCGGAACGAACTTTTTATCTTTTATTCTGATAATTATTTCAGTTGCACAATCGTCCATATCAAAAAACTGCTGAGCAAAATCAAATGGTATGTAAACAATCATTTTTTCCATTACTGCAAAACCAATTGAATAAATACCTGCAACAGTGACATCCATTAAATTATTTGCCTTATGCTGTGTCTGTGAATATAAAAGCATAAAATCACCTTTATTATTTTTTAATAACTCTGATAAACGTTTTCCAATAAGTAATTGGGCGCCAGAAGTTAGCCGATCTTCTTTTTTTAAATTTTTAAAAAGGTCTGTTGTTTTTAATTCTTTCTCCATATCAATACCAGTAATTATAACATTTGTTTTATTTACAGTATTGCTTAAAATCCCATTTTTCTTAATTCTCGGTGCTGCGCTTATAAAGTACTGAATATTTTCTAAATCCTTTATTACTTCATAGGGTTTTTTTATATTTTTATCTAATGGCATTTTGTCTTTTTCTAAAATATATTCTTTGTGATAAATTTTAAAGTGTCCTGTATCTAATGCAATGGTTCTTTCAAATGCTTCATTATACATACCTTTTAACATTCCAAGCAGTACAATTAAAGCAAGAGCATTTGCTGCAAAAGTAAAAACATTAAAAAAAGTTCTTCTTTTATGCTTTATTAAATTATTAAAAGCAATTTTTATTATTTTTAAATTCATACTATCATCCTTAAAATTTCTACTGGTTTTTTCTTAATTGCAATAAGAGCAGGATAAATTGAGGCAAAAACAGATATTAAAACACCTGTAATAAAAACATAAAATGCACTTTTTAATGATAGATAAGCCCCCATAACAACATCCATACCCTTATATACTTCAAGTGCTTCACCCATTGCACTGTAGTCAATCGGGTTGATTTGAAAATAATAAACCAAAAATATTCCGGGTATCATTCCTGCAATACTTCCAATAAGTCCTAATAAAAATGATTCTGACAGTATCATTCCAAACATCTGTTTAGTTGATAGTCCCATTGCACGTAAAATTCCAAACTCCTGCATCCTGCCTGTTATATTTATTAAAAAAGAATTTGATATACCCATTGCAGCAACAAATAAAATTATACCAAGAATTATGTATATCCAAATATCTGTTATATTTAAAAGCAAAATTAAATAACCATGGTCTTTTTGCCATGGCACAGCAGTTACATAATCAGGTAATTTGCTTTCTAAATCCTTTGCTGTTTTTTCTGCACCTTTTAAAGGATATTTTGTTTCAAGTAAATTTAAAATTTTTTGTTTTTGTTTTTCATCTTTTGCTTTTTCTGCTTTCTTTCTTAAATCATCTATTTTACCGAGGGTTTTATAATCATAGCCCATAAAGTCATCCACATTTATTAAAATCTCTGTAACTCTTCCTTCCATTCCAAGTAATTTCTGTGCAGTTGCAAGAGAACAGATAACTCCTGACTTATCCTCTGAAACTATATTTGATTTATAAAAACCAACAACTTTTCCTTCTATTGCATTCATACTGCCATATCTATCAATCGTAAGCAAAATCAAACTATCCCCTATTTTTATTTTTAATGATTGTGCCACCTTATAACCAATTGCAAACTCTCTGTCTTTTTCAATAAATCTGCCTTTTATTACTGATTTTACTCTTTTTTCGTAATTTTCTATATTTTTAAGTTCTATTGCCTTTACCAGCGCATCTATGTTTTCCTGCTCACTACTTGCTATTGCACCAAAATTTATCTCAGGTCTAACTGACACAACATTTGGTGTATTTTTTATTTTTTCTAAAATTCTATCATTGTATTCTATGTTATATTCAAGCGGCATAAAATCAAAGTTATTATAATAATCTTTATGATAAAGCACTATATGGCCTATATTTAACAATGCATCATCGCTCATTTCTTTTTTCATCCCATCAATATACCCCACGGTAAATTCCATAAAAAAAACGCATATAAAAACAACTAAAAGAATTGTGATTGAATTTCTTTTATTCTTTAAAATTGACCGCAATCCTAGTTTTAGAAAAAACAACATAATTCCCTTTCTTAACTAAAAATTTATAAAATACTCTATAATTATTTATACAAATTCAGCATTATCTGTTCATTTTCTTCTTTAATCTTATAAATATTATTTTCCAATCTCTTATTAGCAAAATCATAATATTCTTTTACAATTTCAAAACCAATATATCTTCTATTAAGCATTTTAGATACCAGAGCAACCTGTCCCGAGCCCAAAAAAGGGTCTAAAACAATATCATTTTCTTCGCTGGAATATTTTAAAATTTTTTCAATTAATTCATATGGCAATTTGGTTGGCGTCTTTTGCGCATTTGTCCAGTATTCTCTTTTAATAAACCAAACATCTTCTTTATCTTCATAATGAAGCGATTTGCCTTCTTGGGTTTTAGCATTTTTACTAAATCTCGAATATGGAAAAAACTTTCTTTTTTTATCATTTTTACAAACATACAAACAATGATAATGTGATGTGATAAATTTTCTCGTTGTTACAACTCCAAATTGATATTTCCAGATAATATGATTAACCGTAATAAAACCAATATTATCAAGAGCATTAAGAATATCTTTTAAATTATTCCATCCAGAAAAAACAAACATATTACCTGAATCCTTTAGCACCCTATATCCCTCTTTCATCCAGTTTAATGTAAAATCATAATACCTTTCTTTTGGAATTTCCTGATAGCCCTCTAAAACTCTCGTTTGAGTTCTATTATAATTTTCTCGTTTTGCTTTAAAATCAATTGCAAAAGGCGGGTCAGTAATAACTAAATCAATTGTATTATCTTTTATAATTTTTTTCATTCCTTCTACGCAGTCCATATTATAAATTTTATTAATAAATATATCATTATTTATTATTGCATTTGCCTCACTGACAAAAGAAGGACTATTTCGTTTATTTTTATAATTTTTATTTTTCCTCATTTGTATACCTCAAAATTAATTTAATAATATATTTAATTATTATATCAAATTTTTTAATATATTATAATACATTTATTTTAAAAATCATAATTTCCCAGTCACGGTAGGTTTTTATAAAATATAATTATCACTTGCAAAAAATGAAATAAATTTGTAAACTCAATAATAAAAAAATACTGGAGTAGAATTTTTGGAAAAAATTAAAAAAATTGCAGATAAAATAAGAAAAAGAGTATTAGAACATACTATAAAAAACAATGGTGGTTATTTAAGCCAGGCATGTTCATCTGCTGAAATTTTTGCTTCTTTATACGGCGGTCTTATGAATTTAAATCCTATTAAAGAACCACTCGTGCCAAAACCATTTATGGGTGTTCCTTCCCCAAATAATAAAAATTATTTACCTGGTTATTATTTTAATGGTGAGCACACAAGAACATCTGATAGATTCATATTATCACCCACTCATTATTCACTTGTATTATATGCAGCATTAATTGAAACAGGCAGAATGGCAGAAAACGCGCTTGATGATTTTAATAAAGATGGCTCATCTGTTGAAATGATTGGGGCAGAACATTCACCCGGTATGGAAGTTATGACCGGCTCTTTGGGCCAGGGGTTAAGTCAGGCAATAGGAATGGCTTTAGGTAGACGGTTAAAAGGTGAAACAGGTAAAATCTGGGTTTTTATGTCTGATGGAGAATTTCAGATTGGTATGACCTGGGAAGCATTCCAGTTTATGCGCCATTATAAACTAGATAATATAATAATATATGTTGATGTAAACAAACAGCAATGCGATGGCAACATAAATTCAGTGATGCAACTTGGTGATTTATCTGATAAATTAAACTCTTTTGGTGCAAAGGGCATAACAATTAATGGCCATAACATTGATGAAATATGGAATGCAGCAAAACAGGAGCATAAAGAAAAACCATTAGTTGTTTTATGCAACACTGACCCCTGTTGCGGGATTTCAGAACTTAAAACAAACGCAGGAAAACTGCATTATATAAGATTTAAAAATGAAACAGAAAAACAAAGATATTTAGAAGAATTAAAAAAATTAGAAGATGAATTAAAAAAGGAATAATATGCAAAAATTAAGTTATGTGCACAATAAAAATTTAAAGGAATTTGCAAAAGATAAAAAAGATATATTGGTATTAACTGCTGATTTAACGAGTTCCTGTGAGGCTGATTATTTTAAAAGCGCATATCCCGATAGATTTATATCCTGTGGTATTGCAGAACAAAATATGATGTCAGTAGCAGGAGGCCTCGCTCGTGAAGGTTTTATACCATTTGTTCATACTTTTGCAGTATTTATTTATCGCAGAGCGTATGACCAGTTGGCTATGTCAATTGCATATCCAAATTTACCTGTAAAAATATTTGGATTTTTACCGGGCATTACAACACCCGGTGGTGCTACACATCAGGCAATAGAAGATATTGCTATAATGCGGGCATTGCCAAATATGACTGTTTTAGAAGTTGGCGATGCCACAGAAGTTGAAACTGTTTTAGACATTGCATATTCTATACAGGGTCCTGTTTATATAAGAATGTTGCGTGGTGAAATTTTACGACTATTTGATAAAAATGAGCCATTAAAATTAGATACGCCGAGAATCTTATCTGATGGTAAGGATATTTTAATTATATCAAGCGGTATTTGCACAGAAGAAGTAATAAGAGCAGTAAATGCTTTAAAAAATACAGGACTTTCAATTGCACATATTCACATTTCAACTTTAAAACCATTTAAAAACAATATAATCAAAAATTTTTTAAATAAACCCAAATATGGAATAATAACAGTTGAGAATCATACAATAATTGGCGGGCTCGGGACCATAATCGCAGAAAAACTCGTTGAATACAATATAAATAAAAAACTTATCAAATTAGGTTTACAGGATACTTTTGCTCACGGCGCCGGCAAACATTATTTAATGAAAGAATATGGTTTTGATGCAATATCTGTAATTAATAATATAGAAATTTTAACTGGTAGTAAATTTAATATAAAAAAAGAATATTTGGAAAAAATAGAAATTGAGCCAATGCATTCTCTGGCAAAACCAGAAGCATTATAAATTATGAAAAAAAACATTTTTTTTGTTAAATATTTAATAACAGCAAAAGATTATAAACAGGCAAAAACAAAAGCATTTGATATATGTGTTGAACAAACAATTGAATTTCCTTTTCATCTTGTTAAAAAAAATTTTATTAAAAAATTTATTACAGGCAAAATCATATCACTTAAACAAATATCTAAAAATCTTTTTTCTGTTTTAATCCAGTATAATAAATTAACAATCGGCACTGATTTTACGCAGTTTTTAAATGTTATTTTTGGAAATAGCAGTATTAAAAAAGGAATAAAAGTTGAAAAAATTTATCCATCAGATGAAATTATAAAAATATGGAAAGGCCCTGCCTTTGGTATAAAAGGTATAAGAAAAATATTAAATGTCTATAAAAGACCTGTTTTATGCACAGCAATAAAACCAATGGGGCTAACATCAAAAGAACTTGCAAATCTTGCTTATAAATTTGCTTATGGCGGGATTGATATTATAAAAGACGACCACGGACTTGCAAATCAAAAATTTGCTCCATTTAAGCAAAGAATAAAAATGGTTTGTGCGGCTGTTAAAAAATCCGGTAAAAAATGTTTATATGCGCCAAATATCTCAGCAGATACAACAGATGAAATTATAAAAAGAGCGCTATTTGCAAAAAAATGCGGAGCAGGCGCTCTTGTTATTTCACCCGGCCTTACCGGATTTGCAATAATAAACGAACTTGCAAATAAAATAAAAATTAATCTGCCTTTGCTTTTTCATCCTGCTTTTTTAGGAAGTTTTACTGTAAATAAAACCTCCGGTATTTCACATTATGCTTTATATGGCCAACTCGCGCGCTTGTGTGGTGCAGATATTGCCATTTTTCCAAATTTTGGTGGCAGATTTTCATTTACAAAAAAAGAATGTAAAGAAATAGATAATGCTTGCAAGGATAAAATGGCAAACATAAAAAAAATTTTTCCAGCTCCCGGTGGTGGTATGACACTTGATAAAATACCATACTTAAAAAAATTTTATGGAAATGATGTGATATTTTTAATCGGCGGTGCCTTAATTGATGCCGGTCCTGATATAATTGAAAACTGCAAAAAATTCAAAAAACTGATATTATATTAGAAAGCAGCAGTATAAATACATCTACATATTCCTCTGTTTTTATCATATATCTTACAGGTGCAGTTTTTTACTGGCAATGGCATTTGTTTTAATGCGTCATCTATTGTAAAAACTTTACCCTGTAATTCTTTACACTGCGGGCAGGATTCAATTGCCATATCTTTTGCTCCTGAAATTATTTTAACATTTTGAACAATTTTTGATTTTTTTAAATTTAAAAGTTCTGTTCTTCTCACATTATATAAATACTGATATGTGTCCTTACCTTCCCAATTTAAAATCAAAGCCAGTTGATTATAAACAACTATTCCTTTTGACTGTAATTCAACTATCAAAGAACGCAAAACCTCTGTATCTTTCGGAACTTTGCCTGTTTTTAAAATCATAAAATTCTTTCTGTTATTAAAATCATCTTCTGTAAAAGTATAACCTTTTATTGAATCAAAAATTTTCTTTATAAATATAGCAGATTCCTTGCTTTCTGACAGTAACCTGTCATAATATTCTGTTTGCTGCTTTTTATCTTTTGATTGTCTTACATAAATCATATTTCCGCAAAAAGGGCAATTTACATCTTTTACCGGGATATATGTCAGTGTTTTTTTGCAATACGGACATATATTACTGTTTTCATCTATGTATCTTATTTGCATTTTTTACACCTTTATAATTATAATTTTAACAATTTTTTCGCATTTAAGTAAAAAATCTTTTCTTTTTTCTCCTGGTTATTAATTATTTTTTCAATTTTTTTCTTTAAAACAGATACTCGCTCCCATGGAAAATCAGTACCAAAAATAATTTTATCACAGCCATGTTCATTAATCAAGCCCGCTAAAGTATTATTTTCAATATCATTGCATAAAGCAGTGTCAAAATAAACGTTTAATCCTACAAGTTCCCTATAAACCAAATCCCACATTTGATAACCCCCCATATGAGCAAGAATAATTTTTAAGTCAGAATATGATTTTATTAATTGCCTGAATCTTTTAGGAGTTCCTCTTGCATTATCAAAATCAAAAGCAGCATCAGCCCCAGCGTGAAACAAAATAAAAATATCATTTTTAATGCATGCTTCGTATATAACCTTTAATCCACCATCATCCGGATAAAAATTCTGATACTCTGGATGCATTTTTATTCCCTTTATTCCATTTTTAACAATAAATTCTATTTCTTCTTTTATATTGCCAATCTTGCCAAATAACGGATGCATTGCTCCAAGGCAGATTATATTTTTTTCATTTTTATTAATATCAATCATCTTTCTGTTTATTGATATCACCTGCTCTGCCCTTGTTGCAACAGGTGCGTTTACTGAAATACTGACTTTATCAAGCGTCATATATTCTTTTAACGACCAGATTGTTCCTTCTCCATATAATTTAAATCCTGCCTGCAAGCTTAATTTCTTTATAGTATGTTTTGCTATATTTTCAGGATAAAAATGAGTATGAAAATCAACAATCATATTTTTATGCTCTCTTTAAATTAAAATCAAAATTGCTCAATCTTTTAAATGCTTTTATTTTTTCTGAATTTTCTATATCTGATGTATTTAAAACCTCTTTTAAAAATTCAATATTTGAATCATATAATTTTCTGTCAACAGGATATGGTATGCCATCTTTACCGCCATGCGCAAAACTATATGATATAGGGTCTTTATATGAGGGCTCTTTTTTATAAATAACTTCTGACAACAGAACTAAAGACCTCATTGCTTTTGGTCCAAAACCAGAAATTAACAATAAATTTTCAAAATTATCAGGTTGTTTCTCATAAGTTTTTAATAAAATCTTTTCAATATTTTTTGAATTTATGTCAGTATCAAGGATTTGATGTCTTGAGGGTAAATTATAAGTTGTAATAATTTTTACTTCTTTTAAAATTTTAAAAGGATCGTGACGCGACAAATCCAGAGTTGTCTGTCTTACATCTTTACTTTCAGAAGCAGTCATATTTAAAACAACATCTTCTTTTTTATCTCCGCATATTGCTTTATGCGGTTCTTCAACAAAACTTTTAAGTTCGTCAGAGAACCAATGATAACGCCTTGCATATTTATTTATTTCATTCATTCCCTGTTGAATAACAACCCAGTTACCTTCTTTTGTGAAAAATATATGATGCAAATAAAGTTGATACCCATCCTGTATTGCAACTGAATCTACTTTTGCAGTTAATTTACTTATTCTAATATATGCGTTGCCATCAAAACTATTTTTTTCAGAAAACTCTGAAATCTCATTGGGAGTATTTCTTGATTTTCCCCCTTTTCCACCGGCAACAAATATGCCTGTTTCTTTTTCTAATCCTTTCAGCGCCTCCTTTATCGCACCATTCACTGTTGTTGTAAGTCCACTTGAATGCCAGTCAAAACCAAGCACACAACCAAATGCCTGAAACCAGAAAGGGTCTGATATTCTTTTTAAAACTTCTTTTGGTCCGTATTCTTTTATTATGATTAACAATATCTGCCTTGCCATTTTTTTCATTCTGTTAAATAACCAGGCAGGGGCTTTACCACCATGCAGGGGAAGATTTACTATTGATTTTTTTATCATTTTCTTATTTCTGATAATTTTGACTCATAGTATATTCTTTTATTTTGTTCTACTTTATTCATAGTATAAAGATGAATTGCCTTTATATTATTTTTAATTAAATGATTTATCTGTCCGACTGTATATTTAACTGTTTCTTCACACACCTCATTATTTATATTTGAACCAGACAATGCATTTTTAAAACTATTTGGTATCTCAACCTTACATAAATTTGCCATTCTTTCTATATTTATAAGTTTGGTAGCTGTCATTATACCGGGAATTACAGGAACTTTTATACCTTTACTTCTTACTGACTCCAGATATCTGAAAAAATGATTATTATCAAGAAATAATTGTGTTGTAATAAAATCAGCTCCTGCATCAATTTTTTCTTTTAAATACCTCAAGTCTTCTTCCATAGATTTGGCTTCCGGATGCTTTTCCGGATAGCCGGCAACACCTATACAAAAATCCCAATTATTTTTTATAAACCTGACAAGGTCTGAAGCATATTTGAAATCTTTAAAAGGCGTATCTTGGTTTTTAGGTATATCTCCTCGCAAAGCCATAATATTTTCAATACCTTTATTTTTTAAATCATCAAGTATTTTTGCAATTTCTTCTTTTGTAGAGCCAATACAGGTTAAATGCGCAAGTGTTGTAATTTTGTAATAATTTTGTATTTTATCAGCAATTTCTACTGTCCTAATACGAGTTGAACCACCGGCACCATAAGTAACACTAATAAAATCAGGCTTTATATCCATTAATTTTTCTATAGTATCATAAATAATCTGTATATCTGTATCTGGCTTAGGCGGAAAAACCTCTATAGAAAAAGAAAATTTATTATTTTTTAAAATATCAATTATTTTCATTTTTTCACCTTAATAAAAAAGTCAGAGATTATATATTCAATACATCTAACTTGAAAAAATTTATGCCCAGCTGCCGTATGAACCAACGCCAAAATCATCTTCTTTTGATTTAATATTTTTTTTATTTGATTTTAATAAAAAAATTATAATAAATAAAATAAATATAATCAATAAACTTATTATAATATAAAATTTATACAAATCAAAAAGATTTATCTTTCCAGATAAGACATTAACAATTTCAACCACTCCTGCAAATATACCCATACTGAAATTATTATTCCTGAAATTTGGTATAATTTTGTTTTTTAAAACATTATTTATTGCAATTTGATAAAAATCATTGTAATCAGAGGCAAATTTTAATTTCATTTTTTTATCTTTCAGAGAAATTATCAACATAACAGAATTATTTTTTTTGTCCAATCCCATTTCTATAAATTTTTGTTCTGCAAAATCATCAAAATTTATATTATCCACATTATTACTATTAATGAAATCAAATACTAAAACAATAAATGTTATATTATTTTTTTCTTCCAGATGTTTTAATTTATTATTCAAAGTATTTTTATCTGCAGTTGTTAACACCCGTGCATAATCATATATATACTGATTGATCGGGGGTGTAACTTTATTTTCTTCAGAGAAAATAAAAGAAACAAAAAAATATGATATTAAAAATAAAATATTACTAATCTTCAAAAATAATTGAATTTTTTGCATTACTTTCTCCTAACATATTTTTATCTTCACCTGGAAAATTTTCAATTAATTTTTCACCTATTAAATTTACACCACCAATTATGCCTAATTCAAATTGTCCTTTTTTAAATTTTTCTATCATTGCTTCTTTGACACTTTCCCAGAAAGTATTTCCAACTTTGTTATTTATGCCATCATCTGCAAAAATTACCAGTTTTTTATCTTTTGTTGCAATATATAATAAAACACCATTTCTGTCTTTTAATTGTTTTAATCCTGTTTTTTTAAAAATTTTTCTTGTTAAATTTAAAGGGTTGCCGCTTATTTTTTTCCCTATGTAAATTTCTATTCTACCGGTTGTTTTACTTTCAATTAATTTGATAGTTTCTTCTATTGATTTTATTTCATTGTTATTAAATAATTCCTTATAATCATTCATATATAAATCCCCTATCCCACAGTAACGCAGTTTCTACCTGATTTCTTACACTGATACATTAATGCATCCGCTCTCTGAATCAAGGATGTTATATCATCTTTATAATTAATAAGTGTTGCGCCAATTGCAACTGATAATTTTATTTTATTGTCATTAATTTTAAAATCAATACTGTAAATCAATGCCCTGATTTTTTCTGCAATAAAACGTAATTCATCCACATCAACATTAGAAATTATTGCAACAAATTCTTCTCCTCCCCACCTGCCTATAAAATCATCTTCTCTTATATTTTTTAATATTGTTTTTGCTACTATTTTTAATACATCATCACCAAATTTATGTCCAAAAGTATCATTTATTTTTTTAAAATGGTCTATATCTATAAAAAGGACACCGTGATTTTTTATCATACCGATTTTCTTTATTTCTTCTAATTTAACAAATATTTTAATTTCTGTATATCTTCTGTTTCCAATACCGGTTAAAGAATCAATGAATGCGAGTGCTTCTAATTTTTCTATTTTCTGAAAAGCAGCAAGTTTTGCAGAATTATCAGAGAATATTTGAACAGCACCAACAGTTTTTCCGCTCACATCAACAATTGGCGAAATTCTTACAATAACCGGTAATTTATATCCGTCTTTGTGTTTTAAAAAAACCTCTTCTTCTATTAATTTTTTTTCTTTTATAGCACGTGCAATCAGACATTTTTCTCCATTACATAATTGCTGCCCTTTATAATTTGTATGAACCATTATATTATTAAAACAATTATTATTCAAAACCTCATCCGTTGTATAACCTGTAAGTTTTTCCGCTGCTTTATTCCAGTAAATAATTTTTTTGTTTACATCACAGAAATACACTGCCTCATAAAGGTTGTTAAGTATTTGTTCAAAAAATTTTTCATTTAATTTAATTTCTATATTCATTATTACCTGCTCTTTTTATTAAATTATCGGCCCACCTTTTATAGCGTCATCACACCTTAAACAACTTTTATCCGAACACCTTGTAATCTCAGGTATCGACATTATTACTTTTGCCGCCTGTTTTAAGACTTTTGATACATTATATATCTTCCATTTACTTTTACCAACATAAATCTGTTTTTCAAAAAATGATAAATATGGTTCAAAATTAATAAACCCTTCTGAACATCCACCGGTTTCTGCATAAACCGGTTGGCCATTAATGTTATTTGCCCAGCGTAAAAACATTTTCCTTCCTGCCATTTGCTCTGCTAGATGCAAAAGAGTCATTCTATTTAAATCAACACCCATTAAAATAACAAAACCGGCAAAAAGAGCAAGTTCACGTAGAGGGGCAAAAACATCCATATTTTTTTGTCCTTTTATTAAATCATTTGCAAATGGACCTATTGCAGTAAAAGAACAAAGTGGATGTTCTCCCCTTACCCTTCCTTCTGTATTCACAACAGTATACGGCAATAATCCCATTTTATCTTTATCTATTTCTTTGGATTCCGGGGTAAACAACTTTGGCGAATAAAAATTTAAGAATTCAAGTTTATTATAATCAACCCCATTACGTTTAGGCTTCATATTCTCAGGTGGTTTTATAGTAAAAGCATAAAAAGAAAATGTAGGAACCATTAAAGTGCATCCACAATCAATAAATGCCTGAATTATAGTTTGTACTCCACCTTTTATATCCATCATAAAAGATTTAATGGATGAATGGACACACACACATTTTCCCGCAAGTCCGTTTGTTTTTATTGCTTTTATAAAATCGTTTTTTGTTAATTGCATTTAATATCCTTATAAATAATATTTTTTTTATTATACACAAATTTATATAAAAATAAAAGCAAAGAAAAAATTGGGTTAGTGTAAAATATTGTGTGGACTCATTTAAATCTACTAAATTTTCAAATCTTCCAAATCCACTAAATTTAACATCTTCAAATCTTTAAATCTGGAATCTTCAAATTTATTTTTTATTCCTTGTCTTTGTAGCCGCAGGTTTTAACCTGCGTTAGTTTTCGTTTTTTCATTTTACGCAAGCTAAAGCTTGCGCCTACAAAAACAAATCAATTACCAAATTTGACAAATTGCCTTATTGCCTGATTTATTTCAATTGTTGATTGCTTATTGCTTTTTGCTTTTTGTTTCTCCAATCCGAAAACGACAATCAGCAATCGACAATGTAGTTATTAAGTCTGGCTTCCTTATTCCATTTTTCCATTCTCGATTTTCTATTTCCCAAATTATGGGCGACCACATAGGGTCGCCCCTACAGATAATCTCAATTCTCGCTCTCTTGCTCTCTTGTTCTCTTGTTCTTTTTTGGGCGGGCACATAGGTCTGCCCCTACATATAATCGCGCTGTCGCCTCTCGCTTTTTTAAATTAATGGATTCCAGCTTGCGCGGGAATGACATTTCTTGTTTGCAATCGTTGATTTCTCTTGTCATTCCAGCCCATGAATAAATCCTGTCCATTACCCATATCTTTATCTATATAATAAGAAGCAGGTATATCCTGATTTTTGAGGAAAATTACGGGTGGTTAGCAGTGTTGTCTATCTTACGCTATCCCAATCTTATCTCACCTTTTCATCTTATCAAAGGGTTGTTGCGTAAGCCTCGTCCACCATTGACTGCAAATTCTTTGCCCGACTTTTTCTCAACCGTTTTTTACGAAAAAATCAGCGGTATACCTGCTTCTTGATATTTATAGGTAATGGACAGGAATAAATCAGGGGTAAATTCCAACAGGAATCCAGTTTTTGTTTTTTTTTCAACTGACAATCGGCAATCGGCAATTGGCAATGTATTTATCTCCCCCTCACCTTTATCCTCTCCCCGCTGGGTAGAGGAAATTCTAATTGTTGATTGCCATTTGCAATTGTAGTTTTCGGGCGACCACACAGGGTCGCCCCTACAGATAATCTCAATTCTCGCTCTCTTGCTCTCTTGTTCTCTTGTCATTCCTGCCCCTGAATAAATCAGGGGCAGGAATGACAAAATAAAAGTAATGCCCTGTCTAATTTGGACACTACTGGGACTAAGGAGGATTTTTAATTTCTTATGTATTTTTTTTTCTGATACTACCATCTATAATTTAAGGATTTCATTGATTTAATCTGTTTTAGGAAGGATTATATTAAATACCGTCCCCTTGTTTTCACCCTCTGATTCTACTTTTATTTCACCTTTATGTGCGGAAATAATATTTTTAGCAATTAATAAACCCAATCCAATCTTTTTATCTTTTTTAATATCGTCACTTGAAGCAAAAAAACGATTAAAAACTTCATCAACATCTTTTTTATTTATTCCAACACCTTCGTCTTTTATATATATAACTAATTTTAAATTTTCATCTTTGATGCCAACTCTGATTTGCTTTTTTTCACCGGAATATTTAATAGCATTTAATAACATAGCTTCAAGCACTTGAGAAATTCTAACAGGGTCTATATTTAATTTAATTTCTTTATCCGTATTTTCATTAATTATTTCTATTGATTTTTCCTGTGCAATTGGAAATAAATCTTTTATTGTTCTATCTATTAATTCATTTATATTGGTTGCTTTTTTTGAAATTGAAAATTTTCCCGACTCCAGTTCAACAACATTTATTAGATCATCTAAAAAATTAAATATTCTTGTAGTGTTGTTTAAAACAATATCATTAATCTTTTTTGCTTCTTCTTTTGTAATAACTTCTTTTTTATCGCACATCCACATAGCAGATTTTATTATACTTACAGGTATTAAAATCTCATGTAAAACCATAGAAATAAAATCTTTTTTTATTTTATCTTTTATTTCCATTTCCATTAATAATCTATTTCTCTCTATAGCATATAACAAAGCTCTTTTTAATAAATCTGCATCAGTTCTTCCTTTTACAAGATAGTCCTGTGCACCTTCTTTTAAAGACTGGATAGCAGATAGTTCATCATCAAAACCGGTTATAACAACAATAGGTATATCTTTTACTTTATCTCTAACCCTATTTAATGTATATATTCCATTTGAATCAGGTAATGATAAATCAAGTAAAATAACATCAGGTTTGGATTTTTCTATTTCTTGAAGTCCTTTTAATAAAGTATCTGCCACATTTAAAAAGAAAGGGGAATTTCTTACTTCGGACAAAATTTCCCAGATTAATCGGACATCACCTGGATTATCTTCTATTAATAAAACTTTTATATGTTTTTTTATTTGCATTGCATTTTTCTTTTATAATTTACTGATCAGGTAATTTCACAGATTCCAGCCAGAAATCTTCTATTTTCTTTACTGCTTTTATAAATTCATCCAGTTCAATAGGTTTTGTTATATAACAATTTGCCTGTAAAAAGTATGATTTCTTTATATCATCCGGAGCATTAGAAATAGATAAAATAATAGTAGGAATATTTTTTAATTCATTGTCTTCTTTTATTTCTTTTAATACTTCAAAACCATTTTTATTTGGCAAATTCAAATCTAAAATAATAATATCAGGTTTGATGCTTTTTTCATTTGCACCTCGGCGTTTTAAAAACGATATAGCTTCAACTCCATCTTTAACACAATAAATATTTTTAGGTGTTTTAAAACTTTTTAAGGTTTCAGTTATAAGCCGAATATCAGCAAGATTGTCTTCAACTAATAAAATATTTTTAGTTATTTCATTTTGCATAATTTTTCACCTAATTTTTTTATTTTATTTATAAATCAAAACACTAAAAACAAATAGCATTTACAATCAACTTTATAAATCTCCCTAAGTATGAATATATTATTAATGTCATTCTAAATTATACATTAATATTCATTATTTGTAAAGGATTTTTACAAATTATTTTAAATTGCCCCTTTTATTTCCTTATTAAACCGCATAAAAAATTTTTTCATAAAAAAATCCCTGTCTTTAGCAAGCCGATTGCCTTCCTTTGTTAACATTTTATTCTTAATATGCCTTAATTTTATTATGTATTCTCTGTATGCTGTATCTTCGCTTGTATATGGCCGAGTTTTATTTATATTTTTTACTTTATTATGTAATTTAGCACCAACTTCTCCTGCAAACAAAAATGCTCTACCAATTCCCACGGCGCCAATAGAATCAAGTTTATCTGCATCAAATAAACACTTGGCTTCTTTTGTTTCCGGCTTAATATTTCCACGAAATCTATGGGATTTAATACAATGAACAATTTTTTCAATAATTTCCTCTTTTATCTTATATTTTAAAAGGATTTTTTTTGCAAGTCGGGCACCATATATAGCATGGTTAATCTTTCCATTTGAATTATCTTCTTTGAAACGACCTATGTCATGTAACAAACAGGCAACTGCAACTATAAAAGTATCTGCTTTTTCTTTTTCTGCCAAATGTAATCCTAAATTCAAAACTCTTTCGGTATGGTCCCAATTATGAGAATTTTTTTTATTCAATAATATTAGTTTGGCTTCGTTTCTTATTTTTCTTAAAATTTTATCCATAAAATTATTCTATTCTCTTAAAAACAATAGGCAATTGTGTTTTTGAAATTATTTTAAAATCATAATATCTGGTATTTATCTGCATATTTACCAGATCCCCATTATTGAAATTATTTATCTTATACAATACAACTATTTTATTAATTTCTTTTATTGCATTGATTATTTCAACAGAATAATTATTGGATGAAATAGCTTCTCCTGTTATTAAAATTAACATTTCCGAGTTAAAATCAATCTGTGGAATTTCACTTATATTGTATTTCGCACATAATTTTTCTTTGGTTTCATCATTATCAATAACGAAACCAAAAATCCTTGCATCAAAATCATTCTTTATCTGTTTTTGATTTAATTCATAATAAGATTTTCCAGGTATGGGCTGCATATAAATTCTATTTACCATTTTATTGTTTTCATATCCGGAAGAATTTCCAGTTGATATCAGATTAAATGGAACACGTGGCTGGTTATATTCAATTTCCGCCATAGAAGGAACAGAAGAAGCAAATGTCTTTTGCTCAATTGTAATATCCTGCTGTTTTTGAGTTGCTATTAATTTATTTTCTCTTTCCACTGATATGGGATGCTCTTTTTTTATATCTTGTAATTGACTGATTTGTTTTTCTACTGATAAATCAGGAGAAATAACTTTTTTATTATCTAAAACAATTTTTAATGTTAAAAAAGAGCCGAAAATCACTGTGGCAAAAACAAGTCCGGCCCTGAAAATGAATTGTTTGTTAAAAACAAACATATTATTTTTTCCTTTTTCTTCTATTTTATCTAATACTTTATTTAATTTAAAATAAAAATCAAAAGGCAGGTTTTCCTGTTTTAATACTTTTAAAGTATTCAAAACTTTTTTTGTTTTGTTTAATTCTTTAACACATTCAGGGCAGGAATCAAGATGGTTATTTAACCAAATCAGGTCTGTATCATTGATTTTGTTATCAATGAAAAGAGAAAATAAATTTTGGGCTTTTATACATTCCTTTTTCATTTTTATACACCGCCCATAAGATTAAAAAATTTTTGTTTTAATTCCTGTCTTGCCCTTGATAATCTGGATTTTACTGTTCCAAGTGGTATTTTCATAATTTCAGATATCTCTTCATATTCCTTTTCAAAAACATCGCGTAATATTATTATAACCCTTGTTTCATAATCAAGGGTGTTTATTATTTTTTGAACTTCTTCTGCTTCTATTTTCTTTTCAATCTGATTTTCAAAATCATTATCCTGTGAAATTATCTCTCTTTTTATTAAATTGTCCTCCATTTCAATTGTCTCATCAATAGAAATATGTTTTGAAAAGAATCTTCTTTTTTCATATCTTACTTTATTTTTCCAGCAATTTATCGCTATTCTATAAAGCCAGCTTGAAAAAGAACTTTTTTCCTGAAAATTTTTTATACCTGTATAAGCATTAATAAAGGTTTCCTGTGCTATGTCCTGTGCCAATTCTCTGTTTCCACATAGACGTAAACCCAAATTAAAAATTTGATTTGCATATTTTTTTACAAGCATATCAAAAGATCTTCTGTCACCTTTTTTTGCTAAATTTAATAATTGTTTTTCTTCTTCCAATTATATATCTCCTTATAATTGACACCGATATGTATTTTTTGTTCCATATAGTTGGAAATTATATAATACAATAAAATAAAGTGCAATAAATTAAAAACACGAATTGTAACTCATCAGTTATAACAGGTTTTTATAAAATATAAAGAAAATTTTCAAATCTTCCAAATCTTCCAAATTTCCTAATTTCCTGATTGCCTAATTGACTAATTTTTTAATCTTTTAAATCTTACAAATCTGGAAATCAGGAAATCTTGCAAATTACCAATTTTATCTTCTAATTTTAAAATTTAAAAAAAAGGAAAGCATATGGTGATTTTTGAGGAAAATTACGGGGGTTCGTGGTGTTGTCTAGTTTACTTGCTCCCAATTTTAACGCCATTCTTAAGCATATCCAAGGGTTGTTGCGTAAGCCTCGGCTACCTCTGACTGCAAATTTTTTACTCGACTTCTACTCAACCGTCTTTTACGAAAAAATCAGTGGTATACCCGCTTCTTAAATATAC
>Ga0101944_10001712_pt1 | contig 42318 bp, 37 predicted proteins | sample DewCreD2012metaG_FD_75245 | JGI IMG/M metagenome (GOLD analysis project Ga0101944, IMG submission 75245) | Hot spring sediment bacterial and archeal communities from British Columbia, Canada, to study Microbial Dark Matter (Phase II) - Dewar... ... | reverse complement strand
CTCCCCGGGGGAAAGGGCGGGTAGTGGTACCTGCACCCCCGGTTCGGACAGAAGGGAACCTCCTCCTCCCGCAGGAGCGTAGAGGAAGGGAAGAAGGCCGACCCCTGGGAACTGCCCGTGAGTCGACTTGCATCCCGAGAATTAGACGTACCTGGGAAAAGACTTGAATCCATGACACACCCCCTGGCTACAAGGATTGTACGGGCATCTCTGTGCCCTCTAACCCTTATAGACAGGGAACTGAAGGTTTTTGCTTCAATCCCCACAAGCTTCGGGGTACTAATAGGTGTATACTGTAAGTATGGTTTTTTTCATGATCTGGATCCTATTCATCCTATCCTCCTGCCGCACCCTTTTCCCCCCTCAGATAGAGGAAAAAACCATCTCTACTGTCCAGAGCTGGGCCTACCAGTTGCAGAACATTGACCTTTCGACACTAGAGAGAAGTACCTACGACCTTCTGGTGATCGACTATTCGAAGGATGGTACGGAAGGGGGTAAGTGGTCTTCCAGCGAGATCCGGAGAGTAAAAGATGCGGGGGAAGGAAAGATTCTTCTTGCTTACCTTTCCATTGGAGAAGCGGAGACTCACCGTTCCTACTGGGATAATTCCTGGGTGCCGGGGAATCCTCCCTGGGTGGGAAGGGAAGCTATAACATCCGATGGTAGGCCTACACGGTTCCATGTGAAGTATTGGGATTCTGAGTGGAAGGACATTCTAAAAAACTTAGTGGACAGTATGATCTCCCAGGGATTCAGCGGAGTCCTTCTCGATGGCTGCGATGAGTATGCCTACTGGTCCGAAAGCCTCAATGGGGAATCCGAGGTTTTGAGCAGGCAAGATGCAGCAGATCGAATGGTAGCTCTGATTACAGAGCTCTCTAGATATGCGAGAAATAGGGCTAAAGAGTTCATTGTATTTACCCAGGGACGTACGAAGCTCCTTACGGCTACCATTGATAAAGAATTGTACCTCAACACGATCCAGGGGGTGATCGCTCCGGAAATCTTTTTCCCGGGAGAAGAATTGATAGACAATCTCTATGCTCCACAATCTGATTTGGTAGAATATTTCAAGGATATCCGTTCCAGGGGAAAAGTGGTATGTTCGTTGGAATACCTATCTCAAACAAACACTAATCTCGATCGATACTTTCGAGAAGCGAAAACTCTTGGGTTTCTTCCCTATGCGGCAAACCGTTCTTTAGATACTCTCCGTTTCCCATAAGATGCGTAGCAGATACGTATTGGAGGTAGATTCCGGGAAGACCCTTCCGGACCGCGCGTTTTATGCTATCCTGAATGGACTTATGTTCTGAAAGGAAATCTGTTTCAAAGGTTTTGTGTTATTTGAACAGTTCCAATACGGCGGTTTGGTCTGAAGACAATAGGGCATTTATTGGCATCTGAATCATGAGGATGGATAGTAATCTACGGACTTGCCAGAACCAGGCAAAATGTAGTAACTTATTACGTAGAAGGTAACTATAAAATGGCACAAGCGTTAGACTCTCATAAGAGTTGCTGCAACTAGGCCCGGGAGGGGCGCCGTACTCCTGGGCCGTACCTATTACGGAACAGGAGGCGGTTATGAAAGTGCTTGTTCATTTCAAGGACCCCCTGTTGCTGGGGGGATTCGTTTCCAACATGTTCAACGGATTCCTCAATCCTCTCTATATTTCTGCCATTTTGGGGAAAATAGAACCTAAGCTGATCTCCGTAGGTTCCTTCATGGCTTCTGCCTTTCCTGCCCTTTTAGGGATTCTTCTGGAGAATGGCCGGTTGTTCGAAACATTGTTTCGATTCCTTCCCCTGCTCATGGGAGGCGAGGTGCTCCTGACGGCCCTGGTTATCTACACCTCAAAAGGGGATGCGGCAGTGATATACCTGGCAGGAATGTTCATCTTTGGGGTATTCAGTACATCGATTCTGTACCTACTCCAGCGGGTGAAGGAAGTCCTTTACGAGGGAAACCGGGCCCGGTGGGATCGGCGAATCGCTTCTGCCGATGCGCTGGGATACCTGGTAGGTTCCGCTTTAGTAGCTTTGGCTGAAATAGATGGGCAGGATCCGACCCTCATCGCAATGGCTGGGTTGCTTCAGACAGTTCTTGTCTATACCTTCTTCCTCGTATCCTACCTCACCGTGCGAAGGAAGCTCCTGTACCAGGTTGAAGAAGAGGTGCCCCCCCAATGGGGCTTCTTTCCCTTCTATAAATTCGCCTACTGCGTTGCCTGATTGCCAATTGCATCGATCCCATGGTAGGGATACAGTACGGATAGAATGAGGGCGTTTAGGCAGAGGCTACTGGTGTTCCTTCTAGCGTTAGGGGCCTACCTGTGTGGCCAAAATCTCCTCTATGGTGTGCCTCCTACGATTGGGGTGGTAACGGGAGAAAGTGCCCTGAAGACATCGGAAGCCTGGAGCGCTCTGGTGAGTTTTGTGAAAGAGGAGTTTGAGCTTACGCTTCGGTACCAAGTGTTCGATGGACACCGCCCTTTGCTGAAAGCCCTGAAGGAACGATGGATCGATTTAGCTCTCCTCGATGCTGCCTGGTTCGTTCGGGAACAAAGCTGGGTCAGGCCTCTTCTACGAACTGTTATGGGAGGAGACACGGAATACCGGGTACTCCTGATTGTACAGCGGAATTCCCTCTTCTACCGTACTGCCGACTTGCGGAGATTCGAACTGTTTCTCAAAAAACCCCACGAGGAAATGGCGGGATTCTATGCGCCATTGGCCTTCCTCGGTCACCTCTTGGAACGGGGGTCCATCCGCTACCTTGAAACCTTCGAAAGTATCCTCCGAGGAGTTGCCTATGGAAAGGGTGATGAGGTAGGAGCCATTCCCGAGTATATCTGGAACCAGAACCGAGGTAGCCGTACCCTGGAATACCTGAGGATCCTGGAAGTTCTTCCTCCCGTTCCGACTCCTTTTTTGGTGATGCGGGCTTCCGAGGATGAAACCAGATTTCAGTTCCTGCGGAATACCCTTGCAAGCCTCCACACGCTGGGAAAAGGCAGACAGGTGTTGCAGGGGATCTCCCTATCGGGGTTTACTGCTTCGGAATTAGGAAAAGAGACTCTGATGAGTCTTGCCGAAGTGGTACGGCAAGTGGACGGCTCCTATGGCCCTCCAAAGTAAGTTGATCCTCGTGTTTTCCATCCTTCTGGCTCTCTTCACCATGCAGGGGTTCCTTTTCGTGGAACGAGAACGGAGCCTTTTGACGGAAGAGATGGAGGAGCGGGCGAGTGTATTGGTGAGAACGCTGGCCGAACTGGCGAAAGAACCGCTAGTATCCCTGCAACTCGGGAGAATCGATCAGCAACTCCAGTCCATACGGAGGGAGCGGGACGTGGTGTGGGCGCGGGTGGCGGACAAGAATTACAGGATCCTTTCCGATACGAGGAAGGAAGAGGAGGGATGGAACCTGTCCGGTCCTCTACCGGAAAAACTCACAACCGAGTTTCAGGGATCCACACTGACCGTGCGATCCCCCATCCTGGTAGCCGGTTCTATCGTGGGAATGGCAGAAGTTGCCTTCTCCCTGGAAACCTTGAAAACAAAAATCGCCAGAAACCGAAGGATATTCCTCCTCATCTTTGGATTTCAACTGCTCGTAGGGGGCTCGATGTTTCTTCTCCTCCATACACAGGTGTTTCGTCCCCTCGGAATCGTTCTGCGACGTATTATAGAAATTCCTCCGGAACTGGAAGCCTTTCAGATCGAAGCACCTCCCCACTCGTCCCCTGAAATAGTTGCGATGGTAAGGGCGGTGCAGGATATGCGAGAACGGCTTGTGACTTTCCAGAGGGAGGTACTCATGGAGGCCCGGTTCGCCGTCATGGGAAAATTGGCCACTCACATGGCTCATGAGATCCGGAATCCGCTGGAAGCGATCTCGGGGGCGGTGGAACTGGTCGATCCCGAGGTTCGAAGCCCCCTTGCCAGGGAGTATTTGGGGATAATACGGGAGGAGATGGGGATCCTGAATAACTATCTAAAGGAAGTGCTGGATGTGGCGAAATCTGAGCTCTCCCGGCCTTCTTTCACCGATCTCTCCGTGCTGGTGCAGGAAACCCTGCTCCTCGTTTCTCCCATGGCCCGAAAGCGGGGGGTGAACCTCTCTTTAGAGGTACCGCAAGGCCCTCTTTCTCCCTGTCGGGTAGATCGATCCCAGTTGAAGCGGGTTTTTCTGAACATCATCATCAATGCCATCGAGGCATCCCGGGAAGGAATGGAGGTGCAGGTGAGGGTAGAGGAGAAGGAGAGAGGGGTTTGGGTGAGGGTAAGGGACTTTGGGTGCGGCATTCCAGAGGAGATCCTTCCCAAGGTCTTCGATCCATACTTCACCACCAAAGAGGAGGGTACAGGCTTGGGGTTGTCCCTCAGTAAGCAGATCGTGGAACGTCATGGGGGATTGATGGGAATTTCATCGAGGGTCGGTTCGGGTACCGAGGTTTGGGTGCGTTTACCCATACAGGAAGGGAGGGAAAATGGCTCGGATCCTATTGGTGGATGACAAACCCAACATTCTCAAGGTGATGGGAGCGGTCCTTGGCCGGGAAGGATACACGGTTGAGGTCGCTTCCAATGCTTCGACAGCCCTTCTAGTCGCCCTGGAGAAGAAGCCGGATATCATCATCACCGATGTACAGATGCCAGGGATGAATGGGGTAGAATTATTCCATGCTTTGCGAACCCGAGGGTTAGAGATCCCTCTGATCTTCATCACGGCCTACGCATCGATTCCTGAGGCTGTCTCGGTGATTCGGGAAGGGGCAGTGGACTACCTCACAAAACCGGTGGATTACAAGTTATTGAAAGCCCTGATACGTCGGCTACTTTCAGCTTCGGCCGAACGGAAACGGTTCGAGTTATCGGAAGATCGGTACCTGATCGGCTCCACCCCAGTGATGCAGGCTCTCTATGAACGGATAGATGCCGTTGCTCCCACCGCTGCCACCGTACTGATTCGAGGCGAAAACGGGACGGGAAAAGAATTGGTAGCAAGGGCCATTCATAGGAAGAGTCGATTTCGGGAAGGTCCTTTTATCCCCGTGAACTGTGCCGCATTCAATGTGAATCTACTGGAGTCCGAACTGTTCGGGTACGAGGCAGGTGCCTTCACAGGTGCCCATCGTCGAAAGATCGGGTTCTTCGAAACTGCCCGGGGGGGTACCCTGTTTCTCGATGAGATATCCGAACTCTCGGTGGATCTTCAGGTGAAACTTCTCCGGGTACTCCAGGAACGAGCCTTTACACGGGTGGGAGGCACGGATCTGGTGAAAGCAGAGTTTCGCTTGATCGCTGCCACGAATCGAGACCTCGAGCAGGAGGTACGGGCAGGCCGATTTCGTCAGGATTTATTCTATAGGTTGGCGGTGGTTCCCCTCTGGGTGCCTCCCCTACGGGAACGCCTTCCAGATCTCGGCTTGTTGGTAACTCATTTCGTCGATCGGATTTGCCAGAGGGAAGGCCTCGAGAGGCCAAAAATTGCCCAGCCATTCCTAGACAGTCTTGCGACTCATAGGTGGCCCGGGAACGTTCGGGAGTTGGAGAACCTGATCGAACGAATCCTGGTCCTCTATCGTCCCAGGAGCCTGGAACCAGAACTCCTTCGGAAAGAACTTCCCCTGGTATTCGGGAGGGGGGAGGAGGAAACTCTAGACGAGCGAGCTACGATCCTTAGAGCATTGCAGCAGTGCAGGGGGAACAAAACCGAGGTCTCGAAGCTCCTGAAAATGCCCCGCCGCACCCTCTACTACAAACTCAAACGATACGGGATCTCGGAAACCGAATACGGATCCTGACCTGCGTCGTTTGACGAAGCCTCTGCATAGCTATATTTGCACATATTGCTCATAAATGAGCAAGTTTTAAAACATTTTGTTGCACAAATTAAGCTCCCTTCCCCTCGAAAATGAAGGTGGAATGGAAATTGCATTTATTTCAGAGCGCATCTCAACATTACTCTCAGGAGGTTCCTATGAAACGATGGATCGTAGTTAACCTGCTCTTGCTCCTGTCGCTCTCCCTTGTGTTTGCCTCAGGGGCAAAGGAAAGGCAGGAACAGAAGGTGGTGGTGTATTCCAGTGTGGATGAAGCGAACGCCAAGAAGATTCTCGATGCTTTCACAGCCGATACGGGGATCAAAGCGTCCTTCGTGCATCTATCCTCCGGCCCCGCTCTGGCACGGATCAAGGCAGAGATAAACAATCCCCAGGCGGATGTGTGGATGGGAGCTCCCAGTGAAAACCACATCGTAGCAAAGGAAGAGGGACTCACCATGCCCTACAAAGGAGGCGTCTTCGATGCCATGGCACTCCAGTTCAAGGATCCTGACGGATACTGGAGGAGCTTCTACATGAACCCGATGGCCTTCGCGGTGAATACAGAGGTATTGAAACGCCTTAACGCACCCAAGCCAACGAGCTGGGAAGACCTTTTGAATCCGGTATATAAAGGGCAAATCCAGATGCCCAACCCCCAGTCCTCGGGTACCGCTTACAACATCATTGCTAGCCTTGTAGTGATCGCCGGGGAAGAAAAGGCCTTCGAATACATGAAACGGCTCAATCCCAATATCCAGACCTACACATCCTCGGGTACGGGACCTTCCAAAGCGGTAGCTGTGGGGCAGTGTGCCATCGGTATCCAGTTCACCCCTGCCTTCTTCGAGTTCATCGAGAATGGGTATCCATTGGAGGTGATCTACCCGAAGGAGGGAGTGTGGTTCGAGGCTCCGGCTGTTTCCATCCTAAAGGGAGCGAAGAACCTGCAGGCGGCTCAAGCTCTTGTTGATTGGCTCGTATCGAAGAAGGGTCAAGATGTTTTTACCGACGCGAAAACCTTCTTCTACCCGATTATCTCCGGAGCCAAACTGGGCAAGGGGATGCCTCCCTTCGAAAGCCTCAAGACGATCAACGTCGATGCCAAGTGGGCTGGGGAAAACAAGAAGAGGCTGGTAGATCGGTGGGTGAAAGAAGTCTTACCTGCAAAGTAGAGTTGTATTCCACTTCGATTGAACAATAGACTCCGATGGATTGCTCCATCGGAGCTTTTTTGGGGAGGAATGAATGGGTTCATCTTCTCGTTGGAGTAGGGAAGTGCGTCTTTTGTGGGGGGATCCTCTTCTTTTCATCGTGGTGCTCTTCGTTCTTTCAAGCTTGATCCTTTTCATCCTGTATCCCCTGGCTTTGGTGGTGGCAACCAGCTTCAAGACCCCGAAGGGATTCGGGTTTACAATATTCCTCGAGGTGCTCAAATCAAGGTATCTCCTCCAGGGATTCTGGAACAGCATCATGATGAGCATCCTCACCGCAGTCGGAGGATCCCTACTTGGCTTCCTCTTTGCCTACACCCTTTCCCGAACCGACGTACCATTCAAAAAGTTCTTTCACGTGATTGCCATCATTCCCGTGGTGAGTCCTCCTTTCATCGGTGCCATGTCCATCATCATGCTCTTTGGGAACAATGGTCTCATCACCTACTCGTTATTGGGAATCAACAACTATCCAATCTATGGGTTCAGGGGCCTTCTCTTCGCCCAACTCATTACTTTCTTTCCCATCGCCTACATCACCTTAAGGGGCGTGCTGGAATCTATCAGCCCCACACTGGAGGATGCCGCGATGGATCTGGGAGGATCCCGGTGGCAGGTGTTTCGGAAAGTAACCCTTCCCCTTTCCATCCCGGGAATTGCCAGTGCCATGCTGGTGCTGTTCATCGAAACCATGGCCGATTTCGGGAATCCTTTGATTCTAGCAGGTAGCCAATTCCCCATCCTCTCCGTGCAAACATACCTGCAGATTACCGGTATGTTCGACCTCCCCACAGGGTCTGCCTTGGCTCTCATGCTTCTGGTTCCCTCGGTTACGGCCTACATTCTTCAAAAGTACTGGGTATCTCGGAAACAGTACATCACCATCACGGGGAAACCCACCGCTTCGGTGATCAAGTCCGTTCACCCCGTGGCTCAATGGGTGTTGTTCGGGCTCTGTCTCTTCGTGGTGTTGTTGATCCTATTGGTTTACCTCACGATTCTATGGGGCGCTTTCGCCAATGTGTGGGGAACGGACAATTCCCTCACCCTTAAGCATTTTCAGTATGTATTCGGGGTAGGATTCAGAGCTGTTCTCGACACACTGACGATTTCGGGTATTTCCACTCCCCTTTCAGGCATTCTAGGAATGGTAATAGCCTTTCTCGTTGTCCGGAAGCGGTTTCCCGGAAAACAGTTCATGGAGTTCACCAGTATGCTGAGTTTCGCCGTGCCGGGAACGGTAATCGGTATCGGGTATATCCTAGCATTCAACTATCCCCCTCTGGTTCTCACCGGTACTCTCGCGATTCTCCTGTTGAACTTCATCTACCGGTATATCCCCGTGGGAATCCAATCGGGGATCGCCATTCTTCGACAGATCGATCCCGCCATCGAGGAGGCGGCCATCGATTTGGGCGCTGATGCCAAGAAGACCTTTCTCCGGGTTACCCTTCCTTTGATGGTTCCCGCTTTCTTCTCCGGGTTGATTTTCGCCTTCGTTCGGGCCATGACTGCCATCAGTGCGGCCATCTTTCTCGTTTCTTCCCATTGGAATCTGATGACCGTGCAGATCATGTCTCAGGTAGAATCGGGTCGATTGGGTGCTGCTTCCGCCTTCAGTGTGATACTCGTAGCCTTGATTCTAGTGGCCATCTTCGTGATTCGGGCTATCCTCCTGTACCGTTACGGCAGAATGGGGGGAAAGCTCCTCAATATCTAGCACTTGCATAAAAGGAGACGCTTCCATGGGCGTGAAACTGGTACATATCACCAAGGTGTTTCCCGATCCGCATCATCCAGGTAAAGAAGTGGTGGCGGTAAGGGACGTTTCGATCGACGTGAAGGAAGGGGAGTTCGTAACCTTTCTGGGGCCTTCCGGCTGCGGCAAGACTACCACCTTACGGATCATTTCCGGGTTCGAATACCCCACCGAGGGAGAGGTGTGGATTTCTGGAAAACTGGTAAACAACGATCCTCCCAACAAACGGGATACATCGATGGTGTTTCAGAGTTACGCTATCTTTCCCCACCTTTCGGTGGTTCAGAATATCGGCTTTGGGTTGGAATTGAAGGGATTGCCTAAGGAGACGATCCGCGCCGAAACAGAGCGGATCATGGCGGTGATGAACCTAACCAACCTGGCGAACCGCAGACCGGATCAGCTCTCCGGCGGACAGCAGCAGCGGGTCGCTCTAGCACGAGCCATCGTAAACAAACCGAGCGTTCTCCTCTTCGATGAACCCCTTTCCAACCTGGATGCCAAGCTCCGGGAACAGATGCGGTTAGAGATCCGAAGGATTCAGAAGACTTTCGGGATTACCAGTATCTATGTCACCCATGATCAAGGGGAAGCGATGACCGTATCGGATCGGATCGTAGTGATGAACGAGGGAAAGGTCATGCAGATCGGGACCCCCTTCGAAATCTATTCCCGGCCTGTGAACCGGTTCGTAGCCGATTTTATTGGTCGTGTGAACTTCTTCGAGGGTAAGGTGACGAGGAGTTTTGAACAGGGAATATCCGTTCGTTTTTCCAATGGGATGGAAAGGGAAGTTGGAAGTTGTTCGACTGCCTTCCGCCCAGAGGAACAGGTTCTGGTAGTGGTGAGGCCCGAGTCGTTGAAACTGTATTCAAAGGATTCGACACTGGCGGGAAGTCATTACAACGGTAGACATGAAGGCAGTACAGTACAGAGCCGTTCGAACAATGGGCAGCCCTTTCTGGAAGGGAAGATCGATAAGGTGGTGTACCTTGGGTCGGTATGCGAGTACGAGATCGATGCGGGGTTGGAGAAGCCGGTATTGGCGGTAACCCACAATCCTATCGAGGAAGGGTTCTTTCAGCCGGGAGAACTCGTGGGTTTGGACTTCAATGCCGTCTCTGCCCATGCGTTACCCTTATCATAATAACCTTCCATTTCTCCTAAAATCGATGTATTATCCATAGGCTGTGGAAAGGTTGCTAGTACTTGGACTTCGGCTTCCCTTGCCTAAAGAGGAGGTGGTATCCTGGGTAGAAACCCTCGCTTTACATCTGGGGCAGAGGCTTTCCTTGGAAAAGGAAAATTCTACGTTCTACCTTGTGGAGGACATAGAGGAAGCAGAAAAGATTCTATTCGACACATCCATCTCCTGCATCCTGGGAGGCACACAATCCGATGAAACTCTTTCTTTCATCAACGCTTTGAAGGCGGACGAGCTTTTCAGGCACCTTCCCGTCGTATTGTTTTCCTCCTCGGAACAAAGATCCAAACTTCGAGAGGGTATTCCCTCTGCGGATCTTATTCTCGATATCAGCACTCCTGTGGAATCGATTGTGGACTTCCTCTATCCTCTCCTGCGGGCGAAGGCGTATACAGATGAGTTAGAGAAAAAAATCTCCTCCCTCCAGGATGAATTGATGAACAAGTACCTATTGATCGATCTCATCAAACGGTACATTCCGAGAACAGTATGGGAACGTGCCAATTCATTTGCGGAGGAACAGACGATTTTCATTCCCGAATACGAAGAAGAAGTCGCCATTCTATACGGAGATATTATGGGGTTTACCCAGATGGCAGAGCATCGTCAGCCGAAGGAAGTGATCGATCTATTGAATGAAGCATATTCAGTGGTGACTGAGGTTGTCTATGGAGCAGGGGGTGACATCGATAAGTTCATAGGTGATGCCTTTCTGGCAGTGCACATGGACCCCTTGAAGGCTATACAACTATCGTTGGAGATTCAGGATAGATTACGGAACAAACCAGTCAAGTTTCGTCTGGGAGTCCACTACGGCCCGGTAATCCGGGGAAACGTAGGAAGCGATCTTCGTAGCGACAACACGTTGATCGGCGATACGGTAAACACCGCAGCCAGAATCCAGGGAGTAGCTACTCCCGGTGAAGTGCTGGCATCGGAAGCGGTGGTGAATAAGGCTGGAATTGTGATTCCTATGGAGTACAAGCGGGAGATGCAGTTTCGAGGGAGAGAAGAACCCCTTGTTGTGTACGATGTGTATCGATATTTCAAAGAATCAGGTAAGTTTCCCGACCCTGTGAGTAGCCTTGCTGTACACCTTCCAGGCAGTTCGAATTAAGGTATCCACATCGCTATAAGAGGCCTTCCACCCAAGTAATTTCCCTGCCAAGCCTGCCGAAGCGACCAATTTCGCCGGATCCCCTGGTCTCCGTCCCACTATTTCCGCGGGAATGGACTTTCCTGTAATTCTTCGAGCCGCCTCTATCATCTGGAGGACACTGATCCCTTGTTCACTTCCCAGGTTCACCGTGAGACTCTTGCCGGTTTCTAGCATATATCGTAGGGATAAGAGGTGCGCTTCAGCTAGATCGGTTACATGCACATAGTCTCTTACTCCCGTGCCATCGGGAGTAGGGTAGTCGTTGCCAAACACCTGAATCTTGTCCCTCCATCCCACGGCGACTTCCATGATAACGGGTAGTAGGTTCGCGGGGTTCTTTTCCAGACCCTGAATCCTGCCTTGTGGATCGTAGCCTGCCGCGTTGAAGTACCGCAGGGCGGCAAAACGGATGCCTTTCAGTTTTTCGTACCAGCCCAAGAACCGTTCGATTTCCAGTTTGGTGAACCCATAGTAGTTCTCGGGGTTCGTGGGATGAGATTCGTCTATGGGAAGATAGGCAGGTTCCCCATACACGGCAGCGGAAGAAGAGAATACCAGGTGTTTCACTCCATGGTTCGCCATGGCGTTGAGAATGTTCAACGTGCCCGTGATGTTGTTGATGGAATACTTTTCCGGTTTCACCATGGATTCACCCGCTGCTTTGAACGCAGCCAGGTGAACCACTGCATCCCATCCCCGAGACATGACGGACTCAAGAGTGTCGGTGTCTAGAATGTCTCCTTCCACGAACTCTTCTTCGGCAAACAGGTTCTCCCGTTGACCCAGGGAAAGGTTGTCCAGTACACAGACTCGAATCCTTTCGTCCAGGAACTTCCGGGCCACATGACTCCCTATGTAACCGGCTCCCCCGATAATGAGTACCTTCATGAGGTTATTCTACCACAATTTTCTGCAACCATTTAACCCAGTCACTCCCCTCGTGTCCACCGGCCACTAACCGTAGGGGAAAACCGTGAACCCGGTGGAATTGTTTCCCGTTGAACTCGTAGGCAATCAGCATGTCTTCTTTCGTGGCCTCAGGTATGGGGAATCGAGTACGGTAACTGTCATCCGGAACAGAGAAAATCACGATCTTTGCATCGGGACGGATCTTTGCCTTCTCCAAAAGAACTTTCACCGGTACCCCAGTCCAGGTTCCGATATCGGTAAAGAATCCCGGGCAGTTCAGGGTAAGGTTCTTCTTCACCGACGGAAGAGCTTTTACCTCGTCGAAAGTGAGGGAAAGGGGATTGTCCACTTTGCCTGTAACGGTGAGCCGATAGGTCTTCATGTCGAAATCGAAGGGTTTCCCTGTAATATGGAGTCCCTCGAACTCCTGGAGATACTCGAACTGTTGCTCTTCAGCCAAAACAGGGGAAAGAATCAAAAGCAACCCTAGCAGGATCCACATGATACGCCTCCTAATGAGTGATTTTCCATAAATATAATCATTTCGATAAACTATGTAAACAAGTGGGGGCTCTTTATAGAGGTTACCCCGCAATTTCTTGATAGATAGTTACCTGGGTATCAGCGACCAACGAGCCATGCTGAGAATGGTGAGTGGGGCAGCTTCTTGGTAGGCAGTTGCCGGCGCATCAGTCACCAGAGGATCATGCGGGGAATGACGAGAGGAGCAGTTTCCTGGTAGACAGTTGCCCGCAAGCAGCCTCGATATCCTGTCCTCGAGATCGCCTTATGGTTGTACGGATTCCTTTCCTGTTCAAGAGTTCCTGGAACTGGAGGATCTGTTCTTCCGAGGCTGGCTTTAGGGCTCTTCCATCTCCGAGGATCACAGGTTCCCCTACAGCGTTGAAACGAATCAGGTTGATCCGACATCGGATTCCCTGCAGGAGGCGGGATAGTTCTTTTACGTGCCGCTTGGAATGGTTGAAGCCTTCGAATACGATGTACTCGAAGGATACCCTCCGTTGTTTGGGAAGGTCGAAGGAACGGATCACCTCCAGTACCTCTTTCAACGGATGACGGGCCTGGATGGGCATGAGGAGGGTGCGTTCCTCGTCGAAGGGAGAATGGAGACTCAGGGCGAGATGACAGTTCGACTCCGTAAGGAATCGTTCGATTTTCGTAAGGATCCCCACGGTGGATACGGTAATACGGGAAGGACTGAATCCGTATCCCCAGGCCGAAGTGAGGATCGTGATGCTTTCCAGCACGGCATCGAGGTTGTCCAAGGGTTCTCCCATTCCCATGTACACGAAATTGGTGACCCTGTCCCGTTCGGGAAGGCTCTCGTACTGGTTAAGGATCTCTCGTGGAGATAGATTCCCTCCAAACCCCTGTTTCCCTGTCAAACAGAAGCGGCACCCCATCTTGCACCCGATCTGGGTGGAAAGGCAGAGAGTGGCCCTGTCCCTGTCGGGGATATAGGCAGATTCGATCCCGGGAGGAAACAGGTACTTCCGGGTACCGTCGAGGGAGGTGGATACATGGGTGGAAGGTTCGGTGCCAATGGTATACCTTTCATCCAGGATCCGCCGTACTTCCTTCGACAGGTCTGTCATGGCCTCGATTTCTCGAACGTGACCCTGGTAGAGCCATCGGGCGATCTGTTTCGGTGCGTAAGAGGGCAGTCCCAGGAGAGAGCGAACCTCTTCCAGTTGAGTCAATGTCTTTCCGAATAGGGGTTCCTTCGGATTCATGTTCCGATACAATATACTCCGAATAATGTGTACAAAGTAAGACGTTGTTCAAAGCGCCTAGTTATCCTACACAAGCTATGGCGTTACGCATGTTTTTTGTCTAGAATCCGATTCAGCCTGAGGGAGTTCCCCACCACGTTGATGGAACTGAAGGCCATGGCAAGCTCCGCGATCACGGGATGGAGCATTCCCAGCATGGCCAACGGTATGGCCACTATGTTGTAGAAAAGAGCCCAGAACAGGTTTTCCCGGATTTTGCGGAAAGTGGCACGGGAAACGTGGAAGGCCCGTTCCACTCCATTGAGGTTTCCCGATACAAGGATGATATCCGCTGTTTCGATGGCTATATCCGTTCCTGTTCCGATAGCGATTCCAACATCTGCTTGTTTCAAGGCGGGGGCATCGTTGATTCCATCCCCCACCATCGCAACCACCCGTCCTTTTTTCTGTAGTTCCCCTAGGATCCTTATTTTGTCCTGGGGAAGGAGTTCAGCGTACACGGAATGAATCCCCACCTGGGAAGCGATAGATTCTGCGGTGCGGCGGTTGTCTCCGGTAAGGAGGACGAGTTCTAGCCCCATGGCCAATAGCGCCGCAATGGCTTCCGGGGCATCTTCCTTGATAGTATCGGAGAGAGCTAGAATCCCCAGGCACCTAGGGCTTGTAAGGGGGGTGATCGAATGGGACTCGGGTGAAGAAGTGACGCTGGATGCATCCTCTCCACCTACAGGTCCCAACACTCCCACCCCGATAACGGTCTTCCCTTCTTGGTGAAGCTTTTGTGCTTTCTGTAGGTAGGGAGAAACATCGATCCCTTCCTCCTCGAGGTAGGATAGGGTTCCCATGAGGGCCACGAAGGCAGTCGGGTGGCTTGGGTAAGGCAGAGAGGATAGAGGGATGAGGCAAGTACCCCGAATTCCTTTCCCGGGAATAGCCTGGACATTCGTCACCTTGAGCTCCCCCGTAGGGAAGGAATCCCCGGTGAAGTAGGATACCACTGCCCGGGCCAGGGGATGTTCCGACTGGCCTTCCAGATTGCATGCCAGCGCTTTGAAGAGGTTTGGCTCTGCGGTTTCCACATCGGTCACATATGGTTGACCCTTTGTAAGGGTTCCTGTCTTGTCGAACACTACTGTATCCACATCCTTCATCCGCTGAATCGCTTCACCCCGACGAATTAGGATTCCGGAGGAAGCCGCTTTTCCCATCCCCACCATGAGTGCGGTGGGCGTGGCGAGGCCCAGGGCGCAAGGGCAGGCAATAACCAGGGTAGCGATGGCGGCCGATACAGCCACGGAAAGGGGGCTTTGCCCTAGGTTCACCCAGGGTATCCATCTAGCGGCTATCAGCAGGAGGGATAGACCTGAACGGGGAAAGAGGATCCAGAAAAGAAAAGTAACAGAGGAAAGTCCTAATACGATGGGAACGAAGACGCCGGTGATCCGATCGGCAAGTTCCTGGATGGGCACCTTGCTCCGCTGGGCTTCTTCGATCAGGTGGATAACCCTGGCCAGAAAGGTCTCGTTTCCCACTTTTTCGATCCGGACTCGAATGGCTCCCGTCTGGTTGATGGTGGATCCTATGACAGGGTCTTTCGCTTTTTTATCCACCGGAATCGATTCCCCTGTAGCGAGAGCCTCGTCTACCGAGGTGTTCCCTTCGAGAATCACCCCATCGGAGGGGATTTTTTCTCCCGGTTTTACCAGAACGATATCACCGACGGATAGATCCGCCACCGGGACATCCTCTATCCTCCCTTCGGGGGTGATCCTGTGGGCAATCACCGCCCTATATCCTAAAAGTTTCTTGATGGCGAGACTCGCTTTACCTGTGGACAAGGCCTTCAGGTAGTTCCCGATATAGTTGATGGCCATGATCATGGCTCCCACTACGGCAAAGTCCGCGACAGGAACTCCCAGGTAGGGAAGGAAAGCGGTAGAAAAAGCTGCGAGGGTTCCTATACCGATCAAGGAATCCATGTTGAACGATAGGTTTCGAATGGCATATCCTGTGGATCTAATCACGGGAAACCCGATCCAGAAGATCACCAGGGCACTAACGCCGATGTCCACCCAGTGGTTCATGGGATTCGGTAGAAGTTCGATGCCCCCCACCATGGAGAAGAGCATCTTGACCGTTAGGGGGAGGGTTAGTATCCATGCAAGGATCAACCTCTTTCGTTCCTTCTGAAGATACTTTTGCTCTTCATCCTCTTCTTCCCTCATGAAGGCCTTGTACCCTGCACGATCCACCGCCTGGGCGAGGGTCTCGAAGGGAATGCTTGGATCGGCTTCCAGGATAGCCTTTCCGTTTGCGAAATCCACAGAGGCTTTTGCCACACCCGGAACTTTTTGAAGGGCTCGTTCCACTGTACGGGCACAGCTGGTACAGGTCATCCCTTCGATCTTGAGGGTGAGGATTTCGATTTTTCCGGGATTCGGTGTGTCGCTTATCATACCTTTTTATCTTGAGCTACCTCTGCAGTATAGTTCGTCTGTTCCTGCAGAGCTTTCACTAGATCACGCTCGGCCACAGTATCCTCGCAAAGGATAGTAGCTCGTCCCGGATGAAGGGTTACCTCCACTGTAGACACCCCTTCCACTTCTAGAAGGGTTTGCCGGACAGTACGCACACAGTGGTGGCAACTCATTCCGTGCACATCGAGTACAATAGTTTTCATAGAATCTCCCTTTAATAGCTTAAATTACCGTATCATCCGCCGAATGGTGGAGGATAGTTCCTCGATCACCTCGGTGTTTCCTTCTTTCAATTGATCCAGCACACAGGTGTGCATGTGGCCCATCAGAAGTTGTTCCTGTACTCCCGATAAAGCGGATCGAACCGCGGTGAGCTGGTTCAGGATGTGGTCGCAATAACGATCCTCCTGGATCATTTTTTTAATTCCCCGAATCTGCCCCTCGATCCTGTCCAATCGTCTTATCAAACCACCCTTGAACTCCTCCGAATGATGGGCTTTCCTGCACGTTTCCATATTATACCCATACCCCCTATTAGTATAATGTACGAGTGTTCTCGAAATGAGTCAAGCGCCCATTTTCCTTTACGCAGGATTGACATCTTTCAGACAAGAATTTTACAGTACCGGCAATAGAAAAGTTTCGGCAAGGGGGTCGCGTATGCGTCTGGACATTCGGCAAAAGTTATTCATCCTGGTTTTTTTACCTGTTCTAACTCTCCTTTTTCTACAAGGTAACTTCCTTCTCGGAAAATGGAAGGACCTACGGGTGTACCGAAGCCAGCGATGGAACATCGAACTGATGGGAAAAACCGCCCTTCTGATTACCGAATTACAGAAGGAACGCGGACTCTCCTCCAAATTTGTGGGTTCAGGCTCCGGGAAAGGGACTCTCGAAGACCAGCGTAAAGCGGTAGATTCCGCCTACCAGGAACTGGCGCCCTATGTAGAAAAAGCAACCTACATCAAACAGGATAAGTTATATTATCAGAAACAGATAAGCGACTTGCGGACACAGATTGACAGGGGAGCTTTCAAGTCTCCGAAGGATGTGATAGATGGGTACACACCGGTAATACGGTCTTTACTAGAGATTAGCAACATTGCCGTGAACCAGAAGACAGTAGGGGGTATCGGAAAGGTAATGGGTTCTGTGGGAATCCTTCAGGAAGCCCAGGAGGGTGCCGCGCGATTTCGGGGACTCATGAGTGGGATCGTATCATCGGGACAAACCGTTACGGATCGAACCCTCTTGTTTGGGCTGATTCGAGATTTCGAACAGATCGAAATCAACCTCCAAAGCCCTGCGTTGATCTATGTGGGAGACATGAAATCCGTCATCGGGAATCTCCTTTCCGGGACGGACTATGAGCAGTTGAAGGATGCACTTTTAGAGGTGGTGGCGCGATCTACATTGCAGGGGGCAGGCACTACCACGTACCGGATCTCTGCCGATCAACTATGGAATATAGGAACACGGATAGTGGAGATCTTGAACAAGCTCGTACAGGACACTCTCTCTATTCTAGATGCCCAGTCAAGACGGATCGAACGGACCTATTCGGTAGAGGTATGGGGGGCTGTGGGATACTCCGGAGTGCTACTGGTTGTGCTCGTTCTGCTGGGATACTCCTTCGCAAGAAGCATTCGAAATCCCATCCTTAAAGTCACCCATACCTTCCGTACCATAGCCGAGGGAAGCGGTGATCTTTCCGAAGAGGTAGTAGTTACAGATAGGGGGGAACTTGCCGAGCTGGCTCGCGACTTTAATAGATTTACCTCCGTCTTGAGTGACCTAATTCGGGGAATCCGGCAAGAAACAGAAACTCTTCGCAGAGTGGGTCAAGAACTTCAGGAAGGAATGGCGAAAACGGCAGTATCCACCAAACAGATCGCTTCTACCTTAGAAGAGATTCGAAACAACATCATGCATCAGGCCGCGAGCGTGACTGAATCTTCCGCAACGTTAGAAAATTTTCTTCTTCGACTCAATGAATTGAAAGGTTTGATAGAAACCCAATCGGCAGCGGTTACGGAATCGAACAGTTCGATTTACCAGATGCTGGAAACGATAAAGAAGGTGCAAGGGAGTTTGACCGAAAGTAATAGACAGATCGAAGAGCTGGTACAAGTGGCTGACAAAGGAAAGCGGAGATTGTTGCCTTTAATCGAACAGATTCGTACGATCACCGATCAGTCGAAGATGCTTCAGGAAGCGAACAGTCTCATCGCGGGAATCGCGGCCCGTACCAATCTATTGGCCATGAACGCGGCGATAGAGGCTGCCCACGCGGGGGAACATGGTCGCGGGTTCGCAGTAGTGGCAGAAGAAATACGGAAACTCGCGGAAAATGCGGCGGACCATTCGAAAAGCATAGCGGGGAACTTGAAAAATATCCAGCAGGTAATCAATCAAGTAGTGGAAAGTTCGAGGATGGTACAGGACAGTTTCGATGCCATCAACACGGGAATTATGCGAATGAACGATAATCGGAAAGTCCTTGAAATTGCCATGACAGAACAGGGTCAGGCATCGAAGGAGGTACAGATCGCACTGGAAGATATCACGAAGGTTACTTCAAAAGTGAACCAGTTTGCTTCCGAGATCGAACTGGGCAGCAAGGAGATCAACCAGGAGATGAAGAATCTCATGCGGATTACAGAGGAAGTGAAAACTGCCATACAGGAGGCCAATTCCGCTCTGCAGGAGATTTCGGGCGCTACCCTCAGGATATCCACTCTTAGTGATGAAAACCGTAAGAGCATCGAATCTATCTACAGTAGATTTGCCGCTTTTAAACTAAAGGGGGAATAACAGGCTACTTGAAAGAGGTATGGGTAAAGCGCCCGTTACCTCTACGCATGATGTTCCCTAAATGGGCGGTTGCGGCTCTTTGGTTTGTTCTTTGACCGAGGCGGTGAGGCGCTCTTCTTTCTGCTTCCTTCGGTTTTTGCTGAATTTTCGGGCCTTTCCGTAGAGATAGAAAACTATAGTATAGCAGATACCCGTAAAAAAAGAGATCAAGATCACCAAGATGACGGGAACCTGTTCGTATATTTTCCCGAACAGGTTGAAACTGGTGGTGTAGGTACTATTCAATAGAACTAAAAGAGCAAGACCAAGGAAGATGAGAGCGGTGAAAATAGCGAGCAACATACCTAACTCTTGAGTTTGGGGCTCACAGGAGAATCACCCCCGGTAGGATCAGATGTAACAGCCCGATCAATATAAAGAGAATCCCTAACCCTGAAGCATACTGTTTCCGAATGGCGATTGCACTGGCCATGAAGGGGGGAATGATATCCCTATCCCGGTAAAGAGCTTCTATCGTCAATATCCCTCCGCCGACGATCCCGACCAGGGCAGGCAGTAGATCCCCCAGAATAAGGGACGTTTCCGTGGGAGAAGGAATGAAAAGTTTTACGATACCGAAGATGAACACCACAATCCCTAGGAGAGTCTGGGAACCTTTATCCTGCATCCGTTTCAGGAAAGCCAATACAGGGGCTTTTTGTTCTAGCATATCCGCTGCGAACACCCCACCCGTTAGTAAACAGGTCAAAATGGTGAGAAGATAGATCTGCGGCATCGATAACACCTCCCTCACTAGGTTCTTTGAAAGTATACCTTGAATAAAGCCTTTCTGCAAATGGAATATGAGGAATAGTGACCACTATTTCGTTGAAGACGAAGGTTTCGCGGCTTCTTCGGTTTTTATTTCGTTCCACAGTTTATCCATTAGGTGGAACTGTTCTGAGGAAGGCTGTAGCCCTTGCGTTTTCAGCCGGCGTTCCATCTCCTTGAACCTGCGGTTGAACTTTGTGATTGTCCGGGAAAGGGCTACGGAAGGATCTATGCCCAAAAAACGAGCTACATTTACCAGGGAGAAGAGAATGTCTCCCACTTCTTCCTCCAATTTTTCTTTGTTTCCTTCTTGCCAGGAGGCCTCTGCTTCCTGTATCTCTTCCTTCACTTTATCCCATATATCCTCGATCCGCTCCCAGTCGAAACCCACCTTGGCCGCTTTTTTCTGGAGTTTATAGGCCCGATCCAAGGGCGGAAGGGCATGGGATACTTCATCCAGAATGGAATCTTTGGGTTTTTTCCCTTCTAGAGAGACTTTGATGTCCTTCCATTGAGCCACTACCTTTTCGGCGGTGTTCGCATCCGAACCGGTTCCGAATACATGGGGATGCCGGCGCACAAGCTTCTCACAGAGTTCTCGAAGAACTTCCTCGAGGGTAAACTTTCCTTCCTGTTCATACATGTAGGCCATGAAGGTGGTTACCAGGTACACGTCTCCTAGTTCTTCCCGGATGTGAAGAACGTCGTCTGAAGTGACGGCTTCCACACATTCATACGCTTCCTCGATGAGGTTACTCCGTATGCTTTTCGGTGTTTGCTCCCTGTCCCAGGGACATCCGTTAGGGCCCCGGAGGGTTTTCATGATTTCGTATAGGCGAGAAAATGCTTCCTGAGGTGTGTTCATATGGGTACCAATGTACTGCATGGTTTCTACCGGTTCAAGGGGAGCATCCACCCCATCTCGTAAGTGCACGTAAGCTTCCTTCGGTTATAGCGTTGCGGAAAGATTCGGTGTATAATCGATTCCATGATCAGTGTACAGGTACAGAGTAGAAAGGAAATCGGAAAATTCCATTTCCCCTTTGGAATTCCCCGGTTATGGTGTCCCCCTCTCACTCACTATAGGCCCGATGGTTCATTGGATACGAATCGGATCGCATCCCACCTGAGACACCTGTCTCCGTACGTAAAAACCTACCTGATATTCGGCTCCACGGGGGACGGGTGGGAACTCTCCGATGGGGAGATGTCCGAACTTTTGGATTTCTTGATCCTTCAGGCCGAGGAGTTGGATATACGATTATTGATTGGAGTACTCAGACCCGATGCGGATGTGGCCCGGCGAAGGATCATAGAGATCGTGGGGTATTTGAAGCAAAAGTGTGATACCGGCGATCCAGAAAAGGCATTTTCTCAATGCAAGATTTGCGGTTTTACCGTTTGCGCTCCCAAAGGCAGAGAACTCTCCCAATCTTTTATCCGGCAAAAGCTTTTCGAAATCCTCGATCTAGGGTACCCAACCGCACTGTACCAGTTGCCGCAGGTCACGGAAAATGAAATCGATACGGAGACCTTCGCATACTTGGCTGATGGATTTCCCAATTTCTACCTGTTCAAAGACACCAGTGGAAAAGACAACATCATTCTATCCAAGGTAGATCGCCGGGGGATCTTCATGGTTCGAGGGATGGAGGGGGATTACCATCGATGGTATCCGGCAGAACCCGAAGGGTTGTACGATGGATTCTTGCTCAGTTCTGCCAACTGCTTCGCTCCCCAATTAAAACGGATCATGGATCTGAAGGATCAGGGCAAGCATGAAGAGGCAGAGCTTCTTTCGGCAAAGATTACCCGGGTGGTGATGGATGGACTCGCCCAGGCGGGGAAGCTCTCCTTTGGAAACGCTTTCGCCAATTCCAACAAAGCCTTCGATCATTTCTTTGCCTACGGGAAGGATGCCTTGAGGATGCCTCCGCCGATGACTCATTCGGGCAATACCCTTCCAGAAGAGTTCCTCCAGTATGTGGGAGACTTGCTGGAGGACGAGGACCTCATGCCTACCGAAGGGTACCTGTAGGGATTCCCGAGAACCCTTACCTCGCTAGATCCATGAAGAAGAGGAAGGCCTCATCGGCAAAGCCGGGAATCTGTTCGTGACCGAAGTCCGGATACACGATCATGCGTTTTTTCGAATTGATTTTATTGTAAGCGGCAAATTGTGTGGACGGGGGACAGATCCTATCCATCAATCCAGTTCCCACCAACACTTCACCCCTGATCCAGGGAGCCAGGTGCTGTATGTCCAGGTACCCCAGTTTCGTAAAGATCTCTCGTTCTCGGGAATGGGTAGGATCGAACCGCCTGAACCAGGTTTTTAGCTCGTCATACGCCTGCTCTCCCAGATCCAGTTCCCAGACCCGCTGGAAATCCGAAAGGAATGGATAGAGCGCAGCCGCTTTCCGTATCCGGGGTTCAAGGGCAGCGGAAGCCAGAGCGAGGGCTCCCCCCTGGGAAGCTCCCATGACACCGATTCGTTCGGGATCTATCCCCTCCATTCCCATCAGGATACGTACCAGTTGAACGGCATCTAGGTAGATGGACCGATAGAGGAAGGACTGGGGAGGATCGTTCAGATCGCCCACAAGGATGCCGCGAAAGGTGGAATGCCTTCGACCCGGAGCGCTTTCACTCAGCCCCCCTTGCCCCCGGCAATCCATTGCCGCCACGGTGAAACCTTGAGCGGTGTACACGAGTTTCTCCGACCAGTCCCCCGCGTGGTTCGTATACCCGTGAAACCTGACAAGGCCAGGGCCCCGGCCAAGGGTATTCCGGGGTTTCAGCAATTGCGCATGGATACGTACGTTCCCCACTCCCGTATAATACAGATGATAACAGTCCGCACTGGGAGCTTGGAACTCTGAACTTACCAGTTCCGGTGAGGGATCGACATGTTCAAGTTCCTTTAGAGCCGTTTTCCAGTACGTATCGAAATCCGCCGGTTTGGGATTGATCCCCTGGTAGGTTTCCAGTTCACGTAGGGGTAGATCGATCATCGGCATAGAAAGTCTCCTTTTAGAATCTTATCGAACTCACCAGCCTCCAGGGCCTGGAGAAAAGCCTCCACTACCTGGCGGTCGAACTGCTGGTCGATTCCCTTTCGAAGTTGCTCCACCGCTTGCGTCAGGGTCATCCGATGGCGGTAGGGTCGATCGCTCATCATGGCATCGAAACTGTCCGCTACAGCGATAATTCTCCCGAATAGGGGGATCGATTGACCCGAAAGGCCGCCGGGGTATCCCTTTCCGTCGATCCGTTCATGATGGTAGAGGATGGAAGGGATCGAACGTTCCAGGTAGGAGATATTGCGCAGGATGGTTTCCCCCAATTGAGGGTGTTCCATGATCCGGTACCGTTCCTCCGGTTCTAGGGGTCCTGGTTTTTGGAGCACTTGATCTGGCACACCGATCTTGCCTAGATCGTGGAGCAAAGCCCCGATTTCCAGGGCGAATAGGTCTTCCTTGTCGATCTGGAGACGCTTGGCGATCCCTTTGGCCAGGAAGGTTACCCGTTCCGTATGTCCCTTCATGTAGGGATCCCTCGCTTCCAGAGCGTTTACCAGGGCTTGAACGGTCCCCAAGTAGGCCTCCTGGAGCTCCCTGTTCTTCCGTTCCAGATGAGCGATGAGCAATGAGCCGGTTTCGCGAAGCCTTTTACCCAGTTCACGCATGATCCCGTAAGCGATAGTAGGTTCTTCCAAAAGAAGTTGTTCGAAATTCTCCCGGGAGAGTTCTAAAATGGTAGTTTCTGTCAGTGCCCGTACGGAAGCGGAACGAGGGCCTTGATCCAGCAAGGCCATTTCCCCGAAAAAGTCCCCAGCTTCCATCAGGGCTAAGGTCATTTCTTCCCCATCGGTAAACTTTTTAGTGATTTCCACCTTCCCGGACTCTATAATGCAGAAGGTGTCCGTGAGAGTACGTTCCCGCACGATGACATCTCCCGGCAGGTAAGTTCGCCTCCGGGCGTGCTTGACCACCTTCTGGTAGTCCTTCTCGTTGAGGGTGTGGAAATAGGGGGCTGCATTGGATGCCATGGAAGTCTCCCTTTCTCTCTATCATACTACAGTTCAGTTCCCGCAGTCCATTGCGAACCGCTCCCAAAACCGGCATACTGGGCTTATGCGCTTGCTGTTCCGATCTCTCTCTCCCTACTGGATCCCCGCCCTGGGAGCGGTTCTTCTCATGACAGGGGAAGTCGTAGCAGATGTGTACCAACCTTTACTCATGTCCCGAATCGTGGATGTGGGAATCCGCACTGGGGATTTGCCCTTCATCCTTTCCTCGGGATTCCGGATGGTGTTGATTGCATTTTTAGGATCCATCGGGGGGGTAGGGTGTACCATCCTCTCGAGTTATACTTCCCAGTCGGTGGGAGCCGATCTCCGGGAACGCTTGTTTGCCCACACCTTGAGTCTTTCCTTCCCCTCGCTGGACACCACCTCACCCCCCACCCTCATTACGAGACTCACCAACGATGTAACCCAGGTACAAACCTTCGTGTTGATGATGCTCCGGATGATGGTTCGCGCCCCCCTTCTACTAGTGGGTGGTACTGTCATGATTCTGCTCCTAAATCCCTCCCTTACACCTTTCCTCATTGCTTTCTACGCTACTCTATTCCTGGGAATGGGTTTGTTGATTCGGAAGGGGCTTCCCCTTTTCAACCTGGTTCAGAAGAAACTCGATGGTGTGAACCGAGTAGTTCGGGAAAACCTTGCGGGAATACGGCTGATCAAGGCCTTCGTTCGAGGGGAATACGAAATTGAAAGGTTTAGAGCCGCAAACCGGGAACTGAAGGACAGTACCGTTCGTGTGTCCCGACTGATGAGTGGAACTCTTCCGCTACTGTTCCTGTCCATGAATCTCTGCATGATCGCGATCCTTTGGTTCGGAGCTCATCAGATCCAGGGGGGGACTCTTCAGGCGGGTAAGTTGATAGCCATCATCACGTATCTAACCCAGATTCTCCACAGCATGATGATGGTGGCTTTCTTGATCGTGACCCTTGCCCGGGTTAAATCTTCCATCGGTCGTATCGATGAAGTATTTGCCCTGGAAAGGGAAGCCCACGGGGATAACAAGATAGACAGGAGGGAGCAACCGCAAGAGGGGAACCCTCAGGAACTCCCCTTATGGCCTAGCTCATCGCCTCAGGAGCCCTGGTCTATCGAATTCCAACAGGTGCGGTTCCGGTATCGGAAGGGGGAACCCGTTCTGGCAGACCTGTCCTTCCGGGTGGAGGGAGGAAAGACCTTGGGGATTCTTGGTTCCACAGGGTCCGGTAAGTCCACGATCCTTGCGTTGATCTTGCGATTCTATGAACCAGAGGAGGGGAGGATCCTGGTACATGGGATGCCTATGCATAAGATTCCTCTAACGGTTCTTCGAAGGAGGATCGCCTGGGTCTCCCAGAATCCTTTTCTGTTTTCGGGAACGGTCCGGGAGAATATCCTCTGGGGGGTGGGGGAGGCTACAGAGGAGGATCTACAGTGGGCATCCCGTATCGCGCGGGTGGATGAATTCATCGAGAGATTCCCTGAAGGGTACGAAACCCTCATAGGGCAAAGGGGTGTAACCCTTTCCGGGGGACAGAAGCAGAGGATTTCCCTAGCTCGAGCCCTGTTGAAAAAGCCCGCCATTCTGCTTCTGGATGATGCCACCAGCGCGGTGGATCTGGCGACGGAAGCCTCCATTCAAGAGGGACTCCGATCCTTACAGGGAACCACGGTAATCGTGGTAACCCAACGAATCAGTTCGGTAGTGTTCGCCGATTCGATTCTCGTTCTTGAGGAAGGGAGAGCGCAGGGATGGGGAACCCACAGGGAGTTACTCCGGTGCAATCCCATCTATCAGGATATCTTTCGATCTCAGATGGAAGAGGAGTTACGAAATGGGGGAACCTAGAACAGAAAGTGGTTTCGGGCGGTCTTCCCCCGCTATGGGTATGGCCTTCCGGCCGGGAAGAGCTCCCGGAGGTCCTGTGTACTTGGGACCCAAAGAGAAACCAAGGAACACGAGACGTACCGTGGGGAGGATGGTGCAATTCCTTTCTGGGGGATGGGTCACCCTCCTTTTCGTATTCGTGCTGGTGTGCATCGCTTCCCTGTCGAACCTGCTGGGTCCCTATTGGATTGGGAAAGTGGTAGACACATTCGTAGGCGGGACCGGGAAGGTCGATTTTCTCGCGTTGAAAACTCTCCTGATCCAGTTGTTGGCGCTGTACATTGTGGGAGGGGTATGCACGTTTCTGCAGTATTACCTCATGGCAGGTATCTCCCAGGATGTGGTGTTCCGGATACGGGAAAAGCTCTTCCAGCATCTACAGAATCTTCCTGTGGCGTTTTTTGATCGGCGTTCCCACGGGGATCTAATGAGCCGGATGACCAACGATATCGAGAACATCAACATGACCCTTTCCCAGGGAATCCTTCAAGTGTTCTCCAGCTTCATTACCCTCACGGGGGCTTTTCTCATGATGGTGTTCTTGAGCCCTCTTCTGACTCTATTGACCCTCATGGTAATTCCCCTTGGGTTTCTCGTGACTACCCTTCTATCCCGCAATACCCGGAAGGCCTTTTCCCTCCAACAGAAGGCCTTGGGGGATCTAAACGGGTTGATCGAGGAATCGATAACGGGAATCTGGATCGTGAAAGCCTTTACTGGCGAAAGGAAGGTGTCTGACAAGTTTTCGAGAATCAATCGGGAACTGAGAAAACAGGGAATCTGGGCTCAGATCCTGGCGGGGACCGTGCCTCCCTTGATGAACCTGATGAATAACCTGAGTTTCCTTTCCACCGCCGTGGGCGGAGGATGGTTGGTGCTCAGGGGAAGCCTGTCGGTAGGGATCGTAGCGAGCTTCCTCCAGTACTCCCGTCAATTCATGCGTCCCCTAAACGAGATGGCCAATCAGGTAAACCTGCTCCAGGCCGCTCTGGCAGGGGCTGAACGGGTGTTCGAGATCCTGGATGAAAGCCCGGAGGTAGACAAAAACGGAGATTCGAAGGACGGAAGCCCCCTGCAGGTGAATCGAATAGAGTTCGTCGATGTTCATTTTTCCTACCTTCCCGAGGTTCCTGTTCTTCGGGATCTCGATTTCGAAGCGTGGAGGGGAAAGACCATCGCCATCGTGGGGCCCACGGGGGCGGGAAAAACCACTCTGGTAAGTCTGTTGGCACGTTTCTATGAGCCAAGTCGAGGTAGGATCCTATTCGATGATCGGGATATCCGCACTATTCCCAAAGCTATTGTCCGCGGTGCCTTGGGCATCGTGCTGCAAGATACCTACCTTTTCTCCTCCACGGTGCGAGAGAACATACGGTATGGTCGTCTGGATGCTACGGATGAGGAAGTGTTGGAGGCAGCGCGAATGGCCGAAGCAGACCCCTTCATCCGCAGGCTCCCCCAAGGCTATGATACCATGCTGAGCGATGAGGGTCTCAACATCAGCCAGGGAGAGCGGCAATTGATCTCTCTTGCACGGGCTTTACTGGCGAATCCGCCGATCCTCGTACTGGATGAGGCCACCAGTAACGTGGATACCCGTACAGAGCTTCACATCCAACGGGCGTTGGGAAGACTTCGTAAGGGGCGCATCAGTATTGTCATTGCCCATCGGTTGTCCACTATTCGTGATGCGGATGTGATTCTGGTCCTGCAGGAGGGGCGCATCGTGGAAAGGGGAACCCATAGGAGTCTCCTGGAGGCGAAGAGTGCCTATCATGCGTTGTACCATGCGCAGTTCCGAAGGCAGGCTGAATTGCGGTCCTCCCATAATCTGGTAGAATGAACTGGTAGAATGAAGAAGTTTCAATGTTCCAGCGAACCCACACCCTTTAGCCGGCTCCGATCTATACTATCCAAGAAGAAGGATCCCGTGGTTCTTGTGTTGGACCTCGAGACCAACGGACTTGGATCCCGATACAGTGTGCTGTCGGTAACAGCGGAAAAATACCTCTATTCGCACCCGGAACTGGAACGAATCGGCAGGTTCCACCGTTTCTATTTTTCCCGTGAACCGGAAAATCCCGATGCCATACGGGTGAATGGATTGACCCGGGAAAGGATCCAGCAGGAACGGGAAGGCAAAGGATGGCCTGCTTATTTCGACGAGGACTACGAGTTCGTGGAGTTTTGCTTGGGAATCGATCTGGTGGTAGGTCACAATATCCATTTCGATCTGAAGTTTCTCCCTTTCCTGCAAGGTGTCGACTGGTTCTGCACGATGAAATCTCATACCACCGGGAAATTCCCCAGTTTGGAGAAATTGGCAAAGAGGTACGGGATCCCGGTTCTAAAGGAGCGGCTGCATCAGGGGGACTACGATGTAGCGTTGACAGCGGCAATTTTCCAGAGGATTCTCCAGGACCTGGAGATCTATACGGTGTTGGAGTCAACAGGGGATCCAGCGGGAAGGCTGCCTGGGAGGTCCTTGCAGGAAGTAGAAAGACTCCTGGAGGTGTGGAAGCGGTTAGCCCCCTAGTGTATGCCCCCCAGGGAAGAATGAGGTTGCTTTTTCGTCTATCTGGCCGTATGTTCATGGTATGAAAGCGATACGAGTGCACGAGTTTGGGGGACCTGAGGTCCTTCGATTGGAAGAAGTTCCCGAACCGAAACCGGGGGTGGGGGAAGTGCTGATCCAGGTGAAAGCCATTGGGGTCAATCCCATCGAAACCTACATTCGGTCGGGAACCTATGCGTTGAAGCCGAGTCTTCCCTACATACCGGGCTGGGAATGCGCGGGGGTGGTGGAAGCGGTAGGCGAAGGGGTGACGCGGTTACGGGCAGGGGACCGAGTGTACACCAGCGGGACCGTTACGGGGGTGTATGCGGAGAAGACGGTAGCAAAGCTCGAAACCGTTCATCCCCTACCGGAAAGAATTTCTTTCCCCCAGGGTGCGGCAGTGGATATTGCCTACTCCACAGCCTACCATGCTTTGTTCCAGCGGGCTAGGGGAGTGCCGGGTGATACAGTCCTCGTCCATGGCGCCTCAGGCGGGGTAGGAATTGCAGCGGTACAGTTGGCACGAAATGCGGGAATGACGGTGATCGGTACCGGAGGAACGGAAAAGGGAAGGGAGCTTGTCCGTTCACAAGGAGCTCACCACGTGATCGATCACAGTTCCCCCGATTGGGCCGATCAGGTGATGAGAATCACCGAAGGCCGGGGTGTGGATATCGTACTGGAAATGCTGGCCAATGTGAATCTGGCCAAGGATCTGGTGATTCTAAACCGGAATGGGCGAGTAGCTGTGATAGGGAATCGGGGAACCATCGAAATCAATCCCCGGGATGCGATGAGCCGAAGGGCGGATATCCTGGGAGTCCTTCTCCTCCTGGCTACGGAAGAAGAAAAGAGAAGTATCCGGGCCGCCCTCCATGCGGGCCTTTCCAACGGAACCCTGAATCCCATCGTGGGACAGACGTATCCACTAGCGCAAGCGGCTGAAGCACATAGAAAAATCTTGAGTAGCGGTGCCTATGGAAAGATCGTCCTGATTCCCTAACCCTGGACCATTCCCCTGTTCGAGCTTTCCTGGTCTTCCGGCAACACATAGAAGGTCCCTCGCGCCTTGGCCACCAGTCGATCCTTTTCCCTGACCACGGCCTCGCACACGAGGATCGTTCTTCCCTGTTTTATGATTTGTCCCTCGGCCACCAGTTCTTCTCCCTCTCGTGTCATGTCCAGAAAGCTTATATTCATCTCCAAGGTAACCGATCGGCGGCCAAGGCTTCGGACAGCCATTCCCATAGCGGAGTCGCAGAGGCTCATGAGTACTCCTCCGTGGGTGATGCCTCGATAATTCATGTGGGAATGGTTCAAGGATAGAACCAGTACAGAGTGCCCCTCCTCGAGGGTTCGGATATCCAGACCCAGGAGGGTATGAAAGGGGGTTTCCCTGTACTGCTGGAAGAGGACTGAAAGGTAAGGGGGCTGGAATTCCTCAGGCCTGTCCATACACTCTCGGTGAAAGCTTAAAGTTCTACCGAGGAGGTTTGGCGAGAATTTTCTCCAATCCTTTCCATTTCTCGATATCCTTGGGAAGGGCTTCCATCCGTTCCTTGTTCTGGTAATCTTGATGCTGGAAAATGTAGGTGAAATTCGTATGGATATCGTAGGTTCCTTCCTCCAGGGCGTAGGTGTCTTCGGTCATCACCAACTCTTCGTCGGTGGGGATCACGAAAATTTTCACTTTCGAATCATCGGCGGAGATGCAGGTTTCCCCATTGCGGGTCATGGAAACCCGATTTTTCTCCGGGTCGAGTTTGATCCCCATACATTCCAGGCCCTCCGTGGCGATCTGCCTTGTGATCGGCCCCCGTTCTCCCACCCCCGCGGTGAATACGAGGGCGTCGATTCCTCCCACGGCAGCTACGTAGGCTCCAATGTACTTCCGTAACCGATATCCCTCGATCAGTTGAGCCAGTTGAGCCCGTTCGTTCCCTTCGGCAGCGGCTATCTCGATATCCCTCCGGTCTACCCATTTTTCCGTGATTCCCAAGACACCGCTTTTCCTGTTCAAGGCTGATTCCACTTCCTCCGGTTTCATCCCCGTTTGTCGCATGATGTAGAAAGAGATGGCCGGATCATGGTCGCCGCTCCGGGTGCCCATAACGAGACCCTCCAGAGGGGTAAGACCCATTGAAGTGTCGAAGGAAAGTCCGTTTTTCACCGCATTGATGCTGGAACCGTTCCCGATATGAGCAATGACAAGGTTTACCTTGAAGGGATCTTTGCCCAGAAGAACCGCTGCCCGCTTCGCCGTATAGAGGAAGGAGGTTCCATGGAACCCATAGCGGCGGACTCCATACTTCGTGTACCACTCATAGGGAAGGGCATAGATATAAGAGGACGGGGGCATGGTTTGATGCCAGGCGGTATCCATGATGGCACAGTGAGGAACCTTGGGTAGGACCGCTTGAGCTGCCCGAATACCGGTGATGTTCGCTGGATTGTGTAGAGGGGCCAAGCTTTGAATTTGTTCGAAGGTATGCAGTACCTCAGGGGTAATCCGGACAGATTTGGAAAACTTTTCACCTCCATGGACTACCCGATGTCCCACCGCTTTGATCTGATCGACACTGTCGATAGCACCTACGTTCTTGTCGACGAGGGTGCTCATGATCAGTTCGATGGCTACCTTGTGATTGGGACACTCATTCTCCAACTTGTATTCTTCCTTTCCTCGGGCTTTATGTTTGATGAAAGAACCACCCTGCGTCACCCGTTCCACGATGCCTGTAGCCAGGGCTGTTTTTTTGTCCCAGTCGTAGACCTGATATTTTACGGAGGAACTCCCGCAGTTCAGGGTAAGAATAACCATGCACTACCTCCCCTAGAATTGGAATGTTTTGCCTGAATCATTGCATATTCGGTAACTAATTTCAATGCGCCTTGAAGCAAAGAAGTTTCTCTTCCCGTACATACCCAAGGGGATCTATGGGTAAAAAAAGAATGATTCTGCTGGTAACCCTTGTAGGATTGGGCAGCGGTGTGTTCGAAACTACAGCTCAGGTTCCCTTTAGGAGTAGCCTCGATTCGGAACTGAACCTCGAAGGGAGCCTTTCTACCCGATGGATCCTGGATCTGGAGCAGGAAAAGTTTCTGTTCCTGGAACGACGGAGACCGGAAGAAGATCCTTACCGGGTCGTAGGGTTTCGTTCTCCCCTTTTTTCTCTTGGCCCTATGGATTTAAAGGGTCTTATGCGGGAAGCGGGAAGTCCCCTGGGTTACACTCTCTCGGGTACCGTGTTTCGGGAACAGACAGGTTTAGAACTATACGATGGTAGGGAAGTTCAAAGGCGGATAGGGATCCGCATCGCAGGGCCGGATCGAGGCCTTTCCCTGGGGGGATACAGGGATGCAGAAGGAACACCTCATATCTTCACCACTTTCCATGTAATGGAATTGAATCCAACGAGGAAGGTTTCTTACGAGGGTTTCCTTTCCCTTACGGATAGTCAGGCAAGATCGAGGGATCTGGAATGGTTTCCCTCTCAAAACCCTGTACTCCCAGGGCCTCTCCTCCATGGGGGAACTCGGGTACAGGTAGGGATGGAAGGTCCCATCCGGGGATCTTTGACTCTATCGATCATAGGATCCCGACCGGCTCACGAGGTGATGGGTGTGGTTTCTCACCTGTATGGAGAATTGGCCTCTTCCTGGTGGGAGGTAAAAGCCCTGTCGGGGTACTGTACCTCCCACTATGTGACACCCAAAGGAGATCGTACGACGAAAGAGGTACAACATGCTTTGGGGGGAACCGTATTTCCGATCTTTCCCTTTTTCCTATCCGCCGAAGGGGAAGAAGTGGGGTTTCGAGACCGGGATGTAGAACGATCTTTTCGCATAGAAGGAGGCGTACAGGGGGCTACCTATAAACTCGGCATACAGAGGGAAGAAAAGAGGGAACAGGTGGGGTGGACAGTGGAGGGATGGGGGAGGGCGGGAAGGTTTTCCATTAGCCTTACCGCATGCCGGGAAGAAATAGACAAGGAGCGTCGAAGCACGTTAGCGGTGCGAGGGAACTTTTCTTCCAAGGGATGGGAGGGAGAACTGTGGTGGAGGGGGATATGGAATCCCACCTTTCAGGTGGAGGGTGGAAGCACCTTCAGCCTGAAAGGGCAGTCATGGAAAGTAGGGATCGGTGTGGAACTCCGTAAGCCCCTCGGTTTTAAGGATGAGGAGTTGCTCCGGTTCTCTCTGGATCCTTTGGGCTATGTGGGAGCTTCCCTGTTCTTTTCTGCATATGAGTCCCATCTTCCCAGAAACAGGATCTCTGGTTCGAGGGTGCGACCGTAAGCTTTCTGTACAGCCTCCTGCATCTGCTCGATGAGAGTTCGAATATCCCTGGCACGGGCAGTTCCCCGGTTCAAAATGATGTTCGCATGGAGGGGGGATACTTCTGCATCACCGATCCGAAGACCCTTGAATCCTAACCGATCTAGAATCACCCCGGCGGGAGCGCCAAAGGCCCGGTCGTTCTTGAATACCGAACCTGCCGAGGGTGCCAGGTAGTGCCCCTTTTTCTTCCGATCCTCCCGATACTGGTGGATCTTTTCTTCCAGACCCGCAGGATCCTCGGGAGTGAGGTGAAAGGTAGCATCGAGGATCACCCATGGTTTTCCCTGAAAAGGTGACTTCTTGTAAGCGAACCCATTCACATCTTTCCCAGAGGCGAGATCTACCTGAAGGGTCTGCAATGCCAACGCTGCATCCAGGTAAGTTACCCGAAAAAGTACTTCCGAAACTTCGGATCCATAGCAACGGGCATTCATCCAGACCGCTCCTCCTATGGAGCCAGGCATCCCCGCCAAGAATTCGAGCCCTCCCAGTCCCGCTCGGCAACTTTTCTCTACCACGGAGTCTACTGTAGCTCCCGCCTCGGCAGTGAGGGATGTCCCTTCCATGGAAATCGTACGCATCTTGACGGTGGAAATTACAACTCCCTCGATACCTGCATCCGCTACCAGAACATTGGATCCTGCACCCAGTACGATCCAAGGAAGGGAACATGCGTGAGCCAATCGTATGGTTTCGATGCATTCTTCCACCGAAAGAGGTTCCACGTACAGGTCGGCGGGGCCTCCTACCTGAAAGGAGGTATGGAGGGCCATAGGCTCTTGCTCCCGGACAACCCCCCTGATATTGATTTTCTTCAAGAATTCTCGTACCTTTTTCACGATCTTATTGTAACGTAAATACCTGCTTTATGAAAACAGAAGGGGCAAAAGGTGGAGCTACAATTCTTTAACACGATGGGTAGGACTGTGATGCCTTTCATTCCTCTTACGAAAGGAAAGGTGGGAATGTATACCTGTGGTCCCACGGTGTACAACTTTGCGCATATCGGGAATTTGCGGACCTACCTGTTCGAAGACTTCCTCCGGCGAACCTTGGAGTATGCCGGGCTGGAAGTAACGCATGTGATGAATGTAACCGATGTAGGGCACCTCACCGATGACGGGGATGAGGGAGAGGACAAGATCATCAAAAGCTCCCGGGAAACCGGCCGATCCGTGTGGGATATCGCCCACATGTATACAGAGGCCTTTTTTAGAGATATAGACCAACTCAACATCAAACGACCTACGATCGTCTGCAAGGCTACAGAACATATCCCCGAAATGATCGATCTGGTGAAACGGCTGGAAGTCCGGGGATATACGTATGAATCCGGTGGGAATATCTACTTTAGCATCGACAAGTTCCCAGACTACGGAAAGTTGGCCCAGTTGGATTTGAAGGATCTGAAGGCGGGTGCTCGAATCGAAGTGGATCCCCACAAACGCAATCCGCATGATTTCGTTCTATGGTTTACCCGATCCAAGTTCGAACATCAGGCAATGCTGTGGGATTCTCCCTGGGGAAAGGGGTATCCCGGGTGGCACCTGGAATGCAGCGCGATGAGCATGAAGTACCTGGGGGAGCAGTTCGATATCCACTGCGGGGGGATCGATCATATCCCTGTACACCACACAAACGAGATCGCTCAATCGGAAGCGGCCACGGGGAAAAGCCCTTGGGTGCGATACTGGCTTCACGGGGAGTTTCTAGTGATCGATCGGGAAAAGATGTCCAAATCCAAGGGTGGGTTTCTGACCCTGGAGCGCTTGATTCAGGAGGGATTCGACCCCCTGGATTATCGTTATTTCTGTCTAGGAGGGCATTACCGAAGCCAGCTTCAATTCAGTTTTGAGGCGTTGCAGGCTGCTCAATCGGCCCGTAGAAGTTTACGGGATCGTATTTCCCAGTGGAATCAGGCGGACTCGAGGGGGCAGATTTCTCTAAGTCCCAAGGCGAATCAGTACCTTTCGCAATTCAAGCAGCACCTTGCCAACGATCTCAATACCCCCCAAGGGTTGGCCGATCTGTGGGCAGTGGTAAAGGATCCGGACCTGAGGGAAGGGGAAAAGTTCGCTTTGGTGGAAGAGATGGATCAGGTTCTGGGTCTGCGGCTGACCGAACGGGTAGAAGAGAAGTTGGATCCCGAGTTGGAAGCCTTGATCCGGGAACGGGAACTGGCTCGGAAGAACAGGGATTTCGCCCGATCGGATGAGATACGCTCTCTTTTAAAGAGTAAGGGCATCCTTTTGGAGGATACTCCCCAAGGAACCCGATGGAAACGAACCTCCAGGCTGTAACATCCTTTCGGTAGAGTTGTTTTTAAGATGAATGTGCCCCGTAGTACACAAGAGAACTTCGATCACTTCTATGGTTCCGTTTTTCCGCAAATTTACAGGTTTCTCCTTCGTATAACCAGAGATCCCATGGTAGCAGAAGAACTCTGTCAAGAAACCTTCATCAAATACTTAGAAAGAAAGGAACCTTTCCCCAGGGTAGAGGAAGCTAAGTTCTGGGTGTTCCGGGTTGCGAAGAATCTTGCCTTGAATCACGTGAAGCGGATGGGCAGGGAACAGAATGCCTTTGGAAGGAACTTCCATGAGCCTGTGATCCCTCAGGAAAGTGGGGAAGAGGCCTATATAAAAAAAGAATCGATTCGCCAGGTTCTCGAGGCTTTGAACAGACTGCCCAAGAACCTGCGGGAAGTATTGGTATTGAAGGAATATGGGGATCTGAACTATAGGGAAATCGCTTCGATCCTTCTCATCAGCGAAGCGAACGTCAAAGTTCGGGTGTATCGAGCCCGGGAACGTCTTGCCCAGTGTTTTAAAGAGTTGGAGGGATAGATGTGCCCTGAAAGAGAACTCTTATCCGCATACGTAGATGGAGAACTTTCGAAAGAGGAAACCCAGGCAGTTGCTGCTCACCTGAAAGGGTGTCCCCCCTGTGCTCGCGTCGTTTCTCGATACCAGAAGGTGCGGGGACAGCTAATGGATGAAACCTTAGATGAATTCTTCCAGGAATCGGATATCGAATCTATCAAGCATCGAATTGCCATCGAACTAGAACGTTACCGAAGAACTCGCCATCCGTTCTGGCACAGAAAAGTGGGCATCCGGTGGGTAGCGGCAGTGGCCTCGTTCGCCTTCATTCTCGGTGGCTTTTTCTCTTATGTTCTCCTGCGCCCGAAATCACTCACGACCATGAGCTTTCTGGAATCTCACCCTTCTCTGAACGTCACCATCAACGTGAAAAACATGAAACAACTCCTCGATATATTGAATTCCCAGCAGGGTATCCGGGAAATCACCATTCAGCTACCGGAAAGTCCACAGTTCGAGTTCAGAAGTGAGCCTGTTTTCATACGAGCTTCGGAGTACAATCGGAGTACCTTTCGATGAGTCGTAGAGTAATTTCCCTCTTTCTGGCGGTTTCCCTCTGTACCTTTCTCCCTCAGAATGTAAAAGCGCAAGACCCGAAAGCAGACCCGAAGGCTAGTCCCCCGTTGAAACAGCCGGATGAAACATTTTTCAGCATTTTGCAACAGGTTCTGGATGTAAACATCGCCGCACGGGTATCGGAAGCGGGAGAAAAAGCCATCTGGACAGTGGAAAGCTCGGAACTCACTATCCCTGGGAGAAGCGTGAATGTAAAACTCGTGGGAAAAAATATCCTAGTGGTTGCCTCCTTTACCCCCTACCTGAAAGAAAGTGGAGAGATCATTCTGGTTGCCCAGGGTCAAGTCTGGATCTCTTCTCCCGTGGCGGACGAGATAAAATATCTTACCACCCTGAAAAACATTCCCATTACCCTGGGTGAAAAAGTGTTGTTTTTCCCCCTAGGGGTTCGGAATCTTGAACAGGAAGGAAAGAATCTATACAATATCGAATTGGAAATCCGGGTGTTACCCTTTAGCCGACAACAAGAACAGAAATCCAGATAATGATTCGTAAACTTCGTGTTCCGTTTCTACTCTTCGGAGGAACCCTTCTTCTTCTCCTGGGAATTCACGCATTAAATTCCATCAAGCCCTATATTACCTCCATAGAACCGACTGTGGGTAAGCCCGGACAGACCCTAACCATTCGGGGTTGGGGGTTTGGCGAAGAGCGGATACGAATCACCATTGGAGGAGTGATTCCTCCTGCCTCCGCATACGAGGAATGGAGCCCCACCAGAATCCGGGTACGAATCCCTAATGATACTTCTTCCGGGCTGGTGTATGTATTCAATCGGAATGGAAAGAGCAACCCTATCCTGTTCACCAACCTAGAGGAAATCCCTGTTCCCGCTCAGGAGATGAAGGAACTGAGCTTTCCGAAGATCACCTCTATCGAGCCAGAGAAAGGTGCTGTGGGGGATCTGGTAACGATCTACGGAAGGAACTTTGGAGTAAACCGTGGAAACGGGATCGTGTATTTCTCCTGGGCGGGGAACAGTGCAACCGTACAACCCAAGGACAAAATGAGTCTTTACCTAGCGGCCTCCGATGTAGACCTGGATTATGAGGGGTGGTCCGATACCGAAATCCGTGTCCGGGTTCCTTCTGGCGCGGGGTCAGGAAACCTGTTTGTACTGAGTGACAGAGGGAGTAGCAATGCGGTGTACTTTGACCTTGAAGGTTCTGCGGGCTCTGTGGTGTACAAAGAGAAGAGGACCTATACCGTTCGATCCTCTCTGAGCATTCAGAACGTAGTCGGTAGAGAGGATGGAGGGCTATACCTTTGGGTTCCTCGGGTACAGGAAGGGCCTAATCAACGGGATGTGCAGTTGACTGAGCAAGACCCAAAAGCGGAGATCGAAAACTACAATGGGCTCATGCTGGTGTTCTTGAAGAATTTGTTACCCAATCGGACGTACCGGGTGGCCCAAACGTTTCTACTGGATAGGTATGAGATCGAGACCCGATTGAATCCCCAGAAACTCAAAACCGAGTACGACAGGACAAGGGCACTCTACCAGGTGTATACAGCGGAAAACCCTATAACGCCGGTAAAGGATCCAGAGATAAAAAAGCATGTGGAATTGGCTGTAGGGAAGGAAAAATCTCCCTATGGAAAAGCGCAGAGGATCTACCTCTACTTGACCCAAAAATTAAAGTTTGAACCCAATCGGATGTACCGTTCTGTCGTCCAGGGGCTCCAGGAGGGTAGGGGGGATTCCTATACTTTTGCGTTGTTGTTCGTTGCCATGGCGCGCAATGCGGGGATTCCAGCCCGAACGATCGCGGGGTATCTGGTGACCGAACCTAAACAGGCATTGCCTCATTTCTGGTGTGAGTTCTACCTGGAAGGAGTGGGATGGATCGAAGTGGATCCTGCGTTAGGTTCGGTACCCGCGATCGAAGGGTTCAAATTGCCGCTGGATCCGAGAACATACTATTTCGGTAGCATGGACAACCGTCGAATTGCCTTTTCTCGGGGACTGGTTCAGGCCAAGCGGATCAGTCCGTACGGTCGAACTATCGAACAACCGGAGATCCATTCCCTTCAGACGATCTACGCTGAAGCAGTGGGGGGAATCCGGAGCTTTTCAGGGACCTGGAATAACCTCGAGGTCATCGGGATCTATTGAAAATATTGACCTATAATAAGCAAAAAGGGCTCAGCCAACCTCTTCATTCGTTTTGAATAGGTCCACCGTATGGTGTAGTTCCTCCATCCGCTCCCTGCTTTCTGTGGTCAGCTTGTTGATTTCCACGAGGGACTGTAAAATTTCTTTCGCTCCCTTTTCGATTTCACCGATTCCGTTCACCACCTCTGCGGAGATGCCCTCCGATTCCTCCATAGCCTTGCGGATTTCTTCCGTCCCCTTCTGCATCTCTTCGGAACCTTTGATGATCCCTCTGGTAATTTCGGATAGTTGAGTGGTCGCATTCAGGATATCCCGGCTACTAGAATTGAGTTCTTCCATATTAGCAGAGATTTCCGTCAAGGCACCTACGAAGGCCCGGACATCCTGATGGATCCGTTCGAAGGATTCGTGGCTCTTGTTGCTCGCTGTCTGAGCTTCTCGGATTTTTTCCGTCACCGACTGGAGGAGGGCGCTGATCCGGGAAGCATTCTCGGAAGTGGATTCAGCCAGTTTTCGGATTTCTTCTGCCACTACGGCAAACCCTTTCCCCGCTTCTCCCGCGTGAGCGCTTTCGATGGCGGCGTTCATGGAAAGAAGGTTCGTTTGTTCGGACACATTATCGATGATCTCGATGATTTCAAGGATATCGTCTATCTCTCTCGAAACCGCTTTGATCACATCGTTCGTATTCCCTACCAGTTCACCCCCCTCCTGGATCACCTGGAGTAGGGCCTCTGCCCGTTGTTTCCTGTCCACCGACAGCTTGGTTACACTACCGATGGAGGCGGTGATCTCTTCGATGGCAGAGGAGGAATCCTGTATGGCTTTCGATTGCACCTCGATTCCTTTGTTCAATTCCTGTACCCTTCCGTTGATCTTTCCTACCGCTTCGGTTACTGCCGTGATATTCTTGTCCAACTGGATGAACCGTTCCCGGATGGACTCGATGTTCTTGGTGATCTCGTTCAATGCCGAGGCAGATTGAGAGGTTCCTGCGGCTAGGGAATCTTTCAATTCTTCTACCTTGTGAGCAGCGGAATGAACTTCGACCATAAAACCGGCAAGAGTCTTAAGAGAATCGTTCAGGTTCCTGCTTAAGGATCCGATTTCATCCGTACCTGTGTCCTGCACTCGAATCGTCAGGTCTCTCGATGCGATTCTTCGCACCGCCTCCTCGATCGTTTCGATTCGGCGAGCGAAACTGCGGCTGAACAGGACGATGAACCCAACGGCAGCAATGGCCACTGCGGCTGCAAGAAGGAGGGAATACACCCGGTTCCTCTGGAGGGTGAGCTGTGCTTCCTCCTTCACTGTATCCATCAGTCCTCCCAGGGTTTTAACGATGAACTCTCGACCAGCCATATCGATCACCACGAGTCTCTGTTCTACCCGGGTCAGATCGAACATGAACTGGCCGGTCAATTTTATTTGCGCTGCGATTGCCTGGGTACGAAGGATCCCCAACTTTTGTGGTATCTCCGGAACAGGGGTTTTGAGGATAGCGTCGAGGATTTCTCCCATGTCATCGAAGGTGGCCTTCGCTAGGGACCATGCCTTGGCAGCACTATCGAATCCTTCCTGCGCTTGAGTGGGAAGGTACTTGATAGCTGGATGGGTTACCAGGGCATTGAAGTTGGCATCGAACTCCTTCAAGGCTTCACCCCAATTCTTACGTATGAGGGAGAGTTCATTCTTGGTAATGAGCAGTTCCTTCGTCAAATCCGTCAATCGATACATGTCTCGCATGGCGGTGACAGAGGCGAGTTCCAGATCCTTCAACTGGTTGGCTGTATTGGCGGTAAACACCAGGAGAAGAAGGGAAAGGACGAATCCCGCCAGTACGATTCCCATGATCAGGTAGAGTTTCCCTCGAATTTTCATACAACTTCCTCAGGCTCGGGTATTTCATCCAGTGGGACTTGGGAGGAAGTGTTGAAAGTGTTCACCGTCGTGCGGAGCGCCTCCATTCTTTCCCTGGTAGTATCCGCGATCTTCGCCATCTCGACGATGGTGGCAAGGATTTCCTTCGAACCTTTCTCGATCTCGTTAATTCCTCCAAGCACTTCGGAAGATACATCCCGGGAATCGATCGCTGCCTTTCGGATGGCCTCGGTGCCGCTATTCATCTTGTTTGCGGCAGTCTGGATGTTCTTGGTGATTTCACCGATCTTTAAGGAAGCCTGCAGGATCTCGATACTCCCTTCCTTGAGTTCGGCCATGTTGGAGGCGATTTCCGTCAACGCATCACTAAACTTTTTTACCTCCGCGTTGATCGCTTCGAAACTCCGGTGACTTTCGTTGGAAGCCTCCAGGGCTTCCCGAATTTTTGCCGTGATGGATTTGAGGGAGCTATCGATCCGGGATGCGTTTTCAGAGGTCGACTCCGCCAGCTTTCGGATCTCTTCAGCCACTACGGCAAACCCCTTCCCTGCTTCTCCCGCATGGGCACTTTCGATGGCAGCGTTCATGGACAACAGGTTCGTTTGTTCCGCTACACTGTCTATGATTTCGATGATCTCAAGAATGTCGTCCACCTCCTTAGAGATGCTCTTGATAGCCTCATTGGTGGCAGATACTCGTTCCCCTCCCGCATGGATCACCCTTAGTAGTTCTGCTACCCGTTCCTTCCGTTCGGTGGACAGGTGTGCCACGTTGGAGATGGATGCCGTCATCTCTTCAATGGCGGAAGTGGAGTTTCCGATGGCCTTCGATTGATCGTTTATCTGTTCCGTTAGGGAAGTGATTTCTTTTACGATATTTTCGACTGCTTGGGTGGTGGTGCCGATATTCTTGTCCAACACGACGAATCGGTCTCGAATGGATTCGATGTTAGCGGTAATCTGGTTCAACGCAGAGGCCGATTGGGTAGAGCCGCTGGCGAGAGAGTCTTTCAGGGCTTCCATGTTTTGAACGGCAGTCCGTACCTCACCAAAGAAGGAAGCCAGAGTATCCAGGGTGGTATTCAGGTGGGAGGACAGGGCCCCTATTTCGTCCTTTGTCTGTATTTGTGTCCTTCGAGTAAGATCTTTCTCTGATACCGATCGCAGCGTATCTTCGATGAGTTGTATTCTTCCTGCCAAGGCCTGGCTGAAGAGGGTAGTGAAGACCAATGCGGCCCCCATGAGAATGATGGCTAGAGCGATGGAAACCCACCTGCTCAATGTTTTCATCTTTTCCGCTCGAGACCGGATTTCCTTCGCGAGGACTTGCAGGTTTTTCACCACGAACTCCTTCCCTGCAAGGTCGATGGATTCCAAAGCGCTCTGGGTGGTGAGAATGGTAAAGTACAATTCCCCTGCAGTAATCCCCGATTTTTGCATCATCTCCATCACATACCGGAGTCCCTTTTTCTGGTAGTCGGCCAATTGGTTGGTTTCGAGGATCGATTTGATCCCCTGCCGGGATTTGTCGAACTGCTTTAGATTTATAGACCATACTGCTGCCGTTCGATCGATTTCCTCTTTCAGAGAAGCCCCGGCGTAGGGGAGAGCCTTGTGGGTACTGAGTTGTTTCAACGATTCATCGAAGGAGGCTATGCTTCTATCCCAGGCTTTTACTAGATCCTTTAGATCTACGGTGTTGCTCAGCATCATAGCCTTTGTGGCGTCTGTTAACCCCAGCATGTTCTTCACTACTTGGATCGATTGCAACTCCATATCCTTTAGGGAGTCGCCGATATGATTCAGGTACAGGGTACCCCCGAGAGAGAGGGCGAATCCGAACACGATGGAATACATTGCCAGGCTCAGTTTACCTCGGATCTTCATAGTCACTCCTTCCTGTGTAACTTGAAATATTCTACCACAATTTTCTCTAAATTGTCAAAGGAGGAGGCAGTAATTCCCCAAACGCGATAGAACTGGGTTAAAATAATATCGAAAACGGGGAAGCGAACGAATAAGCAAGTTTTTTCGAATTAGGTTATAATTTCTGTATGGTTCTCTTTTCTTTCTTC
>Ga0101944_10001710_pt1 | contig 42391 bp, 38 predicted proteins | sample DewCreD2012metaG_FD_75245 | JGI IMG/M metagenome (GOLD analysis project Ga0101944, IMG submission 75245) | Hot spring sediment bacterial and archeal communities from British Columbia, Canada, to study Microbial Dark Matter (Phase II) - Dewar... ... | reverse complement strand
AGGCCGTGGCTGCGCAGGGCGGCATCCTCGGCGCGGGCGACCTCGCGCGCTACCGGCCCGTGGTGCGCCAGCCCCTCGCGGCGCGCAAGCATGGCCGCCAGTGCCGCACCACTGCAGAAACCGGTCATAACACAGGGGAACGCCCCGAAGGACTGCAAGGTCTTCTCCACCGCGTTCAGTATCGCCTCAACATCCCAGCGCTCCGGGCGCGGCGAGTCTCCGTAGCCCGGCAAATCCGGCGACAGAAGACGGAAGCCCGCCGGCAGACGGGCGGCCACCGCCGCGAACTCCCGGTGATCTCCTCCCCAGCCGTGCAGCCCCACAATGCTACGGCCGCCCTCGCTGCCGTACTGTCTAACGAAGATCACCGAGCACCCTCGCGGCTGTCATCCGCCCTCCGATGGTCACCATGGGCAACCCTGTTCCGGGGACGGTGCTGGCTCCCACATAATACAGTCCCGGGATGGATGGGTCGCGGTTGGAACAGCGCATGGGCCCCATCTGAGTGAGAGTATGCGCCGCTCCGAATGCAGACCCCTGAAACAGCCCGAACGTCCGTTCCCAGACCTGCGGCGTCCAGACGCGCTCCACCAGTGCGCCGTCCATCAGCGCCGCCGCACCGTGACGCTCAAGCCGCTGGCGCACCTTCTGACGGATGCTTGAAGCCAACTCGTCTTCAGAAACGCCATTCAGATGAGGTCTGAGCGGCAGCGGCACAAGGATGAAGACCGTTGAACATCCCTCCGGCGCGAGCGACGGATCCGTCTCGGAGGCGACGCTCACGTAGAAAGGCAGGTCGTCCGGCACCTTGCCGCGCTTCATCAGGTCGTCATACGCCGAGCGCGGATCATCCGGAAGGTAGATGGTATGGTGACCGCCAGTGACTGGCCTTCCGCGCGCGCCGATGTAGAACGTCATCACCGAAGGGGTCATCCTCAAGCGCCGCAGCGGTGCTATCTCCGGCGGGAGTAGATCCCGCCGGGTGGTGGGAACGTCTACGTTGGAAATAACGGCATCCGCTTCCAGAGTCTCTCCGTCCGCCAGCGCCACTCCGGCGGCACGGCCTTCGCGCAGGATGACCCTCTCCGCCCGGCATCCGGTGCGTATCTCCACTCCCAGGGACGCAGCCAGATTCTCCACGGCCTGGATCAGGGCATACATCCCCCCTCGCGGCAGCCACAGCCCGTAGGCCAGCTCTCCATAGGGGAGGATGGTGAACAGACCCGGCAGCTGGTGCGGGGACCCACCCAGATACATGGCATAGGATCCCAGCGCCTGCCGGAGGCGGGGGTTGCGGAAGAAACGGGAAAGTTCACGCTCAAAGCTGCGCCATACCCCGGAACGGGCAAGTTCGCTTACGCTCACCCCCTGCAGCCACTGTCCGAGCGTATCGGCATTCCGCACGGCCAGCTTCTCCATCGCCAGCCGGAACTTGCCTGACGCATCCGCCAGGAACGCCATCAGCCCGGAAGTCTCGCCGCCCTCCATGCGGGATACCTCTTCCGCCAGCTGCGGCAGGGTGGCAGAAAGCTGAAGGGTCTCGCCGTCCGCCCACACGAACTTGATGCTGGGATCCACGGACAGCAGATCCACCTCGTCTTTCAGCTCGCGTCCGGCGGCGCGGAACAGATCCTCGAACACCCAGGGATAGTTCAAAAGGCTGGGGCCGGTATCGAAGCGGAAGCCATCAAGCTCGATCAGGTTGGCCCGTCCCCCCGTCCGGGCATTGGCCTCCAGCAGCTGCACCTCCAGTCCTCCCAACCGGAGATGGATGGCCGCACTGAGACCGCCCAGCCCGCCGCCGATGACCACTGCGCGCTTTACCACCAAACCGCCCTACCTCTCCAGAAGCGCCAGTGGAAGGCGCCAGTACTTGCTGGGCGGCAGCACGCGCCACTTTTCGGCGAACGGCACGGACTGGCGAACTCTCAGGGAGTCCGGACTCTGCATGATGCGCCGGTTCAGGGCGCCGTACACCCGGATGCAGGCCTCGATGGCGATGCGGCAGTCCGGCGAAAAGGCGTCCAGACTCTCCTCCGCGCGCTGGTAATACCCGTCCGCCATCCCGGCCAGCCGCCGGACCGCGCGCAGAAGAGGTTCCTCCTGTGCCGGATCGTCGAGCCGGGCAATATCCACCTCTTCTTCCCTCAGGATGTCCAGAGGGATGTAGATCCGTCCCCGGCGCCAGTCCTCCCGCACGTCCCGCAGGAAGTTCGTGAGTTGCAGGGCAATGCCCAGATCGCGGGCGCTCTGGAGGGCATCGTCCATCCGGTCCGGCGCGGAGGGGCCATAGACGCGAGCCAGGAACAGCCCCACCACCACTGCGCTGCCGTAGACGTAGTGTTCGATCAGATCGTCCAGCGTGGCGAACGAAGCCGGGCGGATGTCGCGTCCCATAGCATCAAGGAAGGCACGATACTCATCCGGCGGAATGCCAGTCTCACGGGTCAGCACGGTGAATGCGGCGACGAAGGGCGATATCCCCGAGCGAAGCATCTGTTCAAGGCTGTCCATCGCAAGGGCGTGCTCGAAATCCCCGCGCCAGCGGTCCAGCAAGGCTTTACGCTCTTCCGGAGGGAAAGGAAAGGAGTCCACCACCTCGTCGGGATAACGCACAGCGGCGTAGATGACCTCCACCCGTCTGCGCTTCTGGAGGGGCAGGAAGCGGCTGACCAGGTAGAAGCTGGTGGTGTAGGTAGCCATCACCCGGCGGGCGGCCCTGGCGATGACAAGCCAAGCCGCGGCCTCCGGACGCGCCTGCAGGGCGCGCCGGCGGACCTCATCCTGAAAGCGGACCCAGCGATCCGGGCTCCATACCGCGGACGCGGGACTGGTGACTGTCTCCCCCGTGCCTTCCATCCCTGCTCACAGTCAAGCTTATCCGCATCCGCCCTGCCACCCTGTCACAGGGACAGACGGCGCGGACCGCGCGGAGCATCGGTCATAATGTGGCCTGCGATGAAGACCGTCGTCAGCGTCAGCCTGGGCAGCTCCCGCAGGGACTTCTCCTTCACGGCGTCGTTTCTGGGGGAGGAGTTCTCCATCAGCCGTGTTGGCACAGACGGAAGCCTGGAGACCTTCGCCGCGAAACTGCGGGAGCTGGACGGCAGAGTGGATGCCATCGGGCTCGGCGGAATAGACCGCTGGCTGGTGGCGGGGGGAAGACGCTACGAGTTTCGCGACGCCCGCCGCCTGGCCGCGAACGCCCGGGTGACCCCCGTTGTGGACGGCAGCGGGTTGAAGAACACCCTGGAGCGCCAGGCGGTCCTCCGTCTGGAGGAAAATGGCGTTGTGGACTTCCGGAGCTCGAAAACGCTGGTGGTCTGCGCGGTGGACCGGTTTGGCATGGCGGAGGAGGTGGCGGCTCTGGGTGGTCCGGCCATCTATGGCGACCTGATGTTCAGCCTGGGGCTACCGTTTCCCATCCGGAACTTCGCGACGGTGCGGGTTCTGGCCCGGGTGTTGCTCCCGGTCATTGTGCGGCTGCCGTTCAAGTGGCTTTATCCGACGGGCGAGAAACAGGAACGGATGACTCCCCGGTTTGGCTGGGTCTTCCGCTGGGCGGATGTGGTGGCGGGCGATTTCCACCTGATCCGCCGCTTTCTGCCGGAGGGAGAAAAAGCGCTTGCGGGAAAGACCATCCTGACAAACACCACCACGCCGGATGACCGGGAGCTTCTGCGGAGCCGGGGTCTGAAGCGGCTGGTGACCACCACCCAGAGCTTCGGCGGCCGCTCCACCGGCACAAACGTGCTGGAAGCCGTGCTGGTGGCTGCCACGGGACGGCGTCCGGAAGACCTGGCGCCTGAAGACTACGAACGGCTGCTGGAGCAGCTGGGGTGGAGTCCGGAGATCACGGAGTTCGAGACCGATGGGAATGGAGATTAGGGCAATGCTGACTCTCGCATTTATCCTGGGCTCGGTGGCGCTCGGCTGCTCCACTGCCGGCGCGGCAGGGTCGGCCACGCCTCAGAGCTTTCAGAGAACGCTCTCTCTGACCGTCAAAGGTCAGTATCTGCTATACCTGCCGCCGGGCTACGAGAAGGAGCCGGAGAAGAAGTGGCCCCTTATTCTGTTCCTGCACGGGGCGGGTGAGCGGGGCGACGACGTCCAGCGCGTCAAGATCCATGGACCCATCAAGGTGGCGGAGTCCCTCCCTGAAGGGCTTCCGTTCATCATCGCCGCCCCGCTGTGTCCGGCGGACCGGTGGTGGGACCGGATGCTGCCTGAGCTCAACGGGCTGTTGGATGAGGTCACGTCGCGCTGGCGGGTGGACCCTGAGCGCATCTACTGCACGGGGCTCAGCATGGGCGGCTTCGGGACGTGGGCTCTGGTGAGCGAGCATCCGGAACGGTTCGCAGCCGCGGCTCCCATCTGCGGGGGCGGCAACCCCTGGCTAGCCTGCCGGATGAAGGACGTGCCGGTCTGGGCGTTCCACGGGGCGAAGGATACGGTGGTGCCGCTGGAGCAGACCGAGCGGATGGTGGATGCGCTGAAAAAGTGTGGTGCCGAGCCGCGGCTCACCGTCTACCCGGAGGCGCAGCACGACTCCTGGACTGAGACCTATAACAATCCCGGGCTTTACGAATGGTTCCTGCAGCACAGGCGCGGGAAGTAACGTCGTTTTGAACAGATTCGCATTCATCATCCATCCTCTGGACGTGCGCGATGTCGCGCGCAAGTATCCCTTCACCCGCTACCTGCCGCCCCGGTTGGTGGAGTGGGGTCTCACCTTCAAGAGCCCTCAGGCCATAAGCCACATCACCGGGGTCCGCGGGACGGATGGCAGCGAGGCGGAGGGCTGGTTCATCGCCTGCCCTCTGACTCCCCGCCAGCTCCTGACTCTCCCGGAGGAGGAGGTCTGGAAGCGGCTGGTGCAAGCGGCGCATATAGCGGAAGAGCACGGGGCGGGCATCCTGGGGCTCGGCGCGTTCACGTCGGTGGTGGGTGACGGCGGAAAGACGCTGGCGGAGCGGGTCAAGATCGCCGTTACGACGGGAAACAGCTACACCGTGGCCACCGCCGTGCAGGGGGCGGTCGAGGCGGCCCGCCTGATGGAGATAGACCCGGCGAAAGCGCGTGCGGCTGTTGTGGGCGCCACTGGCTCCATCGGGAAGACCTGCGCCAGACTGCTGGCGCGCTCGTTCCCTGAGATGGCCATCATCGGGCGGGACCGCTCCCGGCTGGAAGAGCTGGCCTCGGAGGTTGCCGCAGGCACAGACTGCAAAGTGACCTGCAGTACATCCGTGGCCGACTCACTGCCGCAGGCGGATGTGGTCATCACGGTCTCCAGCGCGGTGGATGCCATTATCCTGCCGGAGCATCTGAAAAGCGGAAGCGTGGTCTGCGATGTGGCGCGCCCCCGCGACGTGTCCGTCCGCGTGGCGCGGGAGCGGGACGATGTGCTGGTGATCGAAGGTGGCGTGGTGGCCGTTCCGGGAGACGTGGACTTTCATTTCGACTTCGGGTTCCCTCCCGGCACCGCCTACGCGTGCATGTCCGAGACTATGGCGCTGGCTCTGGCCGGACGCTACGAGTCCTTCACACTGGGCAAGGATGTCTCCGTGGAGCAGGTGGACGAGATCACCCGGATCGCAGAGGGACAGGGGTTCCGCCTGGCTGGCTTCCGCAGCTTCGAGCGGGCGCTGCAGCCCGATGACATCCAGCGCATCCGCGAGAACGCCCGGCGCAAACGCGGTTCCTGAGCAGACGTCCCGGCAGTCTATTCCACGGGCAGGTCGTAGACGGAGGTGGGGCGGGACTGGAAGGAGTCGTCGGCCGGGACAGGGGTTCCCTTTTCATCGAAGCGCACCGGCCGTTCGCAGAAGTCGCAGTCGAACTGCTCTATACCCGTGAACACCGAATTCTTGTTGGTGCAGTAGGGGCAGCGCAGTTCGCGCCGCGGCCTCTTCTGGAGCTGGATCATCCAGACGAACACGCCCACCAGAAGTACCCCTGTGACGGCGCAGACAATGGCGCCCAGTACCGTCAAAAGCGACGTCAGACAGAGCAGAACGCCCACTCCGAAGACCACGACAAGCGGCTTCAGGAGACGGTAGCTCTGCTGCTCCAGTTGACGGACTGTGGCGTACTCTCCGCGGCACAGCCGGGTAATGGCTCTCAACGGTAAACCCCTGGTTTTATGCTGATATGCCCCGGATCCATGCGGCACAGAGGAGCCGGGGGCAAACGAAGGAGTGCCCGGACTGCTGCCGGGCTTTGCACTCAGGACCAGCGGAATTCTATTCCCGCGCTGTCCGTGCTGTCAAACGGAATCCGGGGGATAACATATTATTGGGTTCGCGCCTTTGCGGAGCAGGGGAGACGTGGCGGCGCAGGACCCGGCCGGAGGCAAAGACGATGGCACAGACGCAGACACTGACTCTGGAAGCCTTCCTCAGACAGCACGTCCGGGAAGGGGAGCTTTACGAGCAACTGGAAGGCGAGAAGGTGGTCTGCTACGCCTGCGGCCACCGGTGCCGCATTCTGCCCGGGCACCGCGGCGTGTGCCGGGTGCGTTTCAATGAGGGAGGAAAGCTGTTCGTCCCCTACGGCTATGTCTCCGGCTTGCAGGTGGACCCCATCGAGAAGAAGCCGTTCTTCCATGCGCTTCCCGGAGCAAGAGCCCTGAGTTTTGGGATGCTGGGGTGCGATCTGCACTGCCCTTACTGCCAGAACTGGCTCTCCAGTCAGGCGTTGCGCGACGAACGGGCCGTGGCCGATGCCTCACCAGTCACACCGGAGCGCCTGGTGCAACTTGCACTGGACCACGGAGCCAGGGTGGTGACCAGCACTTACAACGAGCCCCTCATCACAGCGGAATGGGCGGCCGCCGTCATGCGGCTGGCTAAGCAGCACGGCCTGAAGGGATCGTTCGTTTCCAACGGACACGGGACACGGGAAGCGCTGGAGTATCTGCGTCCTGTGGTGGACCTGTTCAAGGTGGACCTGAAGAGCTTCCGCCAGAGCAGCTACCGGGAGCTGGGTGGCGTTTTGGACCGGGTCCTGGAGACCATCCGGAACCTGGTGGAGCTGGGTTTCTGGGTGGAGGTGGTGACCCTGGTGGTTCCCGGATTCAACGACAGCGAAGAGGAGCTCCGCGACATTGCCCGGTTCCTGAAAGAGGTATCGGCGGACATCCCCTGGCACGTCACGGCCTTCCATTCGGACTACCGGATGATGGACCGCGGAGGCACGCCGGCGCGCACCCTGCTCCGGGCCCGCGAGATCGGGCTGGAGGAGGGCCTCCGTTACGTGTACGCCGGCAACCTGCCCGGGATGCTGGAGGATGCCGAAAATACCCGGTGCCACGCGTGCAAAGAGCTGCTGGTGGAGCGGTTCGGCTTCCGCGTGCTGAAGAACCGGATAACCAACGGGCACTGCCCGTCCTGCGGGACCCGCATCCCGGGTGTCTGGGAGTAAGTGGAGCCTGAAAAGGAAAGAGGCTGCGGAGCGCTCCGCAGCCTCAGCCGGGAAAGGAGAATCAACTCAGGACATACTAGCCGCAGCAGCCGCCGCCGTGTCCCTGCGACGCCCGGGCGGCCCCTTCCTCACCCTTCTTCTTGAAAGAGTTCCCGCAGCCGCAGGAGGACTCGACGTTCGGATTCGTGATGGCGAATCCGGCTCCGTCTAGCCCCTCCTGGTAATCAACCTGAGCGCCCTCAAGATAAGGGCTGCTCATCTCGTCCACCAGAACCTTCAGGCCGGAGAAATCCAGGACGACGTCGGTCTCTTCAGTGACGTCGTCGAACGCCATACCGTATCGAAAACCGGCGCACCCGCCGCCCTGCACAAAGATGCGCAGAGCCGCGCCTTGCCGGTCCTGCTTCTGCATCAGATCCTTGACCTTCTCGACTGCGGCTTCCGTGAGTGTGAGCATCTTTACCGGTAATCCTCTTCTTCAGACTATCTCAAATCCTGACGGATGGAACAAGCACTGCTAATGCGGAAACCCCGCAGGGTCTCGCGAACATCCTTATTATATCTGAACCCGCCCCACTCGGCAGCTATTGCGAGAGAGAGTCAGGTTCAAAATAGCGCACGCGGCGCTTCTTGAACTCACGCACCGTCCTCAGGAACGCCACCGGCGGTTCTCCCAGCCTGGCGGCAGCCTCCCGCAGCAGCGACTCACACTGCGCGTCCGTGGCGGCGTGAGCCATGGCAAACAGCCGGTAGGGCCAGTCCTCGTAGTCCGGTCGCTCGTAACAGTGACTGACGCAGGGAAGAGACGCGAGATGCCGCGCCGCTTCTTCCAGTTGTGCCTCGCGGACAGCCCATGCGCTCATGATGTTCCCGGCAAACCCGGCGTTCCGGTGTCGCACGACGGCGGCCAGCCTGCGCAAAGCTCCTCGCTTCCACAAACGGCCGGCTCCTTCCAGAAGTTCCTCCTCGCTCAATCCAAGTGCGGCTGCGGTTTCCCGGAACGGACGCGCTACGGTGGGCAGGTCCAGCTGGAGCGCCCGGACGCACAGGATGTCCCGTTCCGTCAGAGGGAGCAACTCGGGCGGCTCGACCGGCGCATGGTCCTGCCCGGCAGCCGCAGTTCCTTCTTCCAGGTCGAAACGGACTCCCAGCTTGAAGGTGCGCAGCGCTGGAAACAGCCGCAGCTTCCACCCGCCGGCCTGCCGGGCCAGACGCTGCGCTTCCTCCTCCAGAGAGACGCCGGGGGGAACGGCCAGAGTGAACCACAGGCTGTAAAAATGGTCGCGCGCGTAGTTGTGGCTGACGCCGGGATGAGCGGAGACAACGGATGCGGCGTGCTCCAGTGCGTCTTGCGGGACGGCCATCGCGGCCAGAGTAGTGGAGTAGCCCAGAGTCCGGCCGTCGAAGATGCCACTGATCTCGCGGACCAGCCCCTCCCGGCGGGCGCGTTCCAGAGTCGCCAGCACGGCATCCACCGTGACGCCGGCGCGCTGCGCCAGAGCGGCGAACGGCTCCGCGCAGAGCTCCAGCCCCTCCTGGGCGAGCGTCAGGATGCGCGCCTGATGGGCGGATGTCACAATCCGAAGTCCGCGCGGGTCCGGCGCATCTCCACCGCCGCGCGCTCGCAGACTCCCCCCACCGGCGGGTTCAACTTGGAGACGCGGACGGTGACGGCCTCGCAAGGAAGGCCGCTCAGCGCCTGGCGGGCGATGTCCGCGGCCAGATGCTCCAGAAGATGATGCTTGCCATCCGCTACAGCGCGGCGCACCATCTGATAAGCCTGCCCGTAGTCTATGGTGTCGCCCAGGCGGTCCGAGGCGCCGGCCGCAGAGAGATCCGCCTCCAGGATAAGGTCCACCTCCAGCGCTTGTCCGATCTCGCGCTCCTCCGGCGTGTAACCGTGGTGACCGTAGATCTTCATTCCGGACAGAAAGATCCTGTCCATCGCGATGGCCTCCTTTCGCTTGCCCGGCCGCCCTGCAGAACGGCGGTTCCGCTGCCGATGGATTCTACAACAGACGGCGCCTTCGTTGACGCGGAAGAGGGTATCTGGTATACTGACGATGCGGTTGAAGGCGCAGGGCCGCAGGAGGGCCCCCGGCTTCAGAGGGAGCGGGGCAGGACGCTGGAGCCGCTGTGCGCTTGTAGCTCAGTGGATCAGAGCATCTGACTTCGGATCAGAGGGTCGGGGGTTCGAGTCCCTCCAAGCGCGTCTGGTTTCCAATCTTGCCGGAGGCGCCCCGAGAGCTTCTGGTGCATCAGGAAAAGATGCATACGGGACTTTCAGGAGTCTCCGTCTGATAATGCGCCACGCGCATTTAGGCCAAGGGCCGCCTCCGGCGAGCATCCCGGGTCGTTAGCTCAGTTGGCAGAGCAGCTGACTCTTAATCAGCGGGCCACAGGTTCGAATCCTGTACGACCCATTTTCCGATTTTCCCGGCTGGCGGCCCCGCGGACGGCTCTTGCGGGCGAGTGGTGGAATGGCAGACACGCCAGATTTAGGATCTGGTGCCGCAAGGCGTAGGAGTTCAACTCTCCTCTCGCCCATTCCCGATGTCCGCGCAGATGGAGCCCTGGCGGTTTTGCCCGTACGCGTGTAGACTTATCTGGAAGGAAGCCGGCCGGCGGATGACGAAGAGGCCGGTGCGCGGGGGGAAGGCGCCGGGCCGCCCCGGAGCCGGGTTCGAGCGGGAGTAGTTCAGTGGTAGAACGCCTCCTTGCCAAGGAGGAGGTCGCGGGTTCGATGCCCGTCTCCCGCTTATTGTCTTCTTATGAGGGATGTTCCAGGAGCGGCCGGACGGCGCCGGAGGAGGCCGCCTGTTCGTGAGAGTGAAGCACCTCGCCCGATGTCTTGCAAGGCATGGACAGGCGGGGTTTTTCGTTTTATGGACCCATGTTTCCCCGTCATCGCCCGGCGACGGCGGGGCTGGAAGGATTGAATCGAAGGATGGAGTCTGAAGGCGCATTGCAGGTAGTCAGAGAGGATATTTCGCCCTGTCTGGTTTCGTTCGAGATCCAGGTGGGGCCGGAGCGCTACGCCTCGGCGCTGGACCAGGCCCGGCGCGAGCTGGGCCGGGTCACCGAGGTGCCGGGGTTCCGCAAGGGCAAGGCGCCGATGGCGATCCTGGAGAAGGTGCTGGATCCCGAGCGCGTGGAGCGTCTGGCCAACGAGACCCTGATGCCGGACGCCGTCCGCGAAGTGCTGGACGAGCACAAGCTGAAGCCCTGGGACAGCCCTACGGTGCAGGTCATCGAGTCGGGACCGGAGTCCGGGCTGAAGTTCCGGGCCAGAGTCCCGCTGGATCCGCAGGTTGAGCCGGGCCCGTATGTGGGGCTGAACGTGGACCGCATCGTCCGCCCGGTGACCGATGAAGTGGTCGAGCGCGAACTGGCGCGGATGCAAGACCAGCACAGCCGCCTGGAGCCCCGTGAAGAGGGAGGCGTCGAGCAGGGCGACTATATCTATTTCTCGCTTCAGGAGCTGAACGAGGCCGGCGAGCCCGCCGGGGAGGCGGGATTCAACTCCGCTGTCGTGGGTGAGAACCTGCCGGACTTCGACAACGGTGTGCTGGGCGCGGTGCGCGAGGAGACCCGCGACATTACCCTGAACTATCCTCCGGACTGGCAGGAGCCGGAGCGCGCCGGCAAGTCCGCGAAGGTGCGTGTGACCATCTCACACATCTTCCGGCCGGTGAAGCCTGCGCTGGATGATGAGTTCGCCAAGATGGTCAGTGAGTATCAGACTCTGGACGAGCTGAAGCAGGCCATCCGGGAGGCGGCCGGGCGCGCCTTCCAGCAGATGGCGGATGAGCAGGTGGAGAACGACCTGGTCCGCCAGATCGTGGAGTCGTCCCGCGTTGACTATCCGCCGCAGATGCTGGAAGAGGAGTTCCGGGCCCGGGTCATGGACATCTACGGCGAGCTGCAGCAACGAGGCATGACCTTCCAAGAGTATCTGGAGCGCACGGGACGTACGGAAGAGCAGTTCCGCAGCGAGCTGGAGGCGCGCATTGACCGGGACATCCGGGTGGGTCTGGTACTGCACGAGATCGGCACCCGCGAAGGCCTGGAGGTGACGCCGGAAGAGATAGATGCGCAGATCCAGGAAATGCTCTCCTCTCCTGAGGCGGATGAGGATTTCAGACAGCGCGTGAACACTCCGCAGGCCCGGGCCTCCATCGGGCGGCGGATTGCGCTGCGGAAAACGCTTGATTTCCTGAAGGCGGCGTCCAATATTCATGATGTTGCGCGCTCCGGGGACGAAGCCGCCCCGGAGGCAAGGGAGGAATGATCACGCAATGGCATTGATCCCGATGGTGGTGGAGCAGACCGCGAGGGGCGAGCGGGCTTATGATATCTTCTCGCGGCTGCTGAAGGATCGGATCGTCTTCATCGGCACCCCGATAGACGACGACGTCGCGAATCTGGTCGTGGCGCAGCTTCTCTTCCTGGAAAAGGAAGATCCGGACAAGGACATAGACCTCTACATCAACTCGCCGGGCGGCCTGGTCACGGCGGGGCTGGCCATCTACGACGCCATGCAGATCATCAAGCCGGATGTGGCCACCATCTGCATCGGACAGGCCGCCAGCATGGGAGCAGTGTTGCTGGCCGGAGGCGCCAAGGGCAAGCGCTACGCCCTGAAGAACTCGCGCATCATGATCCATCAGGGGAGCGCGGGATTCCACGGCACCCCTTCGGACATTGACATCCAGGCGAGGGAGATTCTTCGCTACAAGGCTCTGCTGAACGAAATCCTCTCCAAGCACACGGGCCAGCCTGTGGAAAAAGTACTGCAGGATACCGACCGGGACTACTTCATGTCCGGGGAGGAAGCCCGCGAATACGGCATTGTTGATGCCGTCATGGACAAGGACTCTCGCTGAGGCTGAAAGCCGGGCGGGTGGATGCGCCGGAGGCGGGGGCGGTGAAGGACGGCGCACGGCGCGTCGAACACCTTCGCCGGACGGCGCATAATCAGGAGGCGGTATTGGCCAGAATCGGTTTGGATCGCAACGACTCGCGGTGTGCTCTGTGCGGCAAGCCGCGTGAGCAGGTCAGGAAGCTCATTCTGGGCGTGTACGGAGGGGTCTGCCTGGACTGCGTGGACCTGTGCAATGAGATCGTGCGCGGCGAGAACGCCAAGGCGGAGCGCTCAGCCGATCTCGGAACGCTGCCCAAGCCCAAGGAGATCTACCGGCATCTGTCCCAGTATGTGGTGGGGCAGGAGAAGGCCAAACGTATCCTCTCCGTTGCCGTCTACAACCACTACAAGCGGATCAACTCGCCGCAGTCAGACGTCGAGCTTTCCAAATCCAACATCCTGCTGATCGGCCCCACAGGGTGCGGCAAGACCCTGCTGGCACAGACGCTTGCCCGGATCCTGAAGGTGCCCTTCGCCATCGCCGACGCCACCAGCCTGACGGAGGCCGGGTATGTGGGTGAGGATGTGGAAAACATCCTGCTGAAGCTCCTGCAGGCGGCGGACGGGCATGACAACATTCAGAGCGCCGTCAAGGCGGCGGAGCGCGGCATTGTCTACATTGACGAGATAGATAAGATTGCGCGCAAGGCCGACAACCCCTCCATCACGCGGGACGTCTCCGGCGAGGGAGTGCAGCAGGCGTTGCTCAAAATCATCGAGGGCACAGTGGCCAACGTGCCTCCGCAGGGAGGCCGTAAGCATCCGCAGCAGGAGTATGTGCAGATCAACACATCCAACATCCTGTTCATCTGCGGAGGCGCCTTCGAAGGGCTGGACCGGATGATCGAGCGGCGCCTTGCGGACAAGACGCTCGGTTTCCGGGCACCGGCGGAGTCGCGGCAGGCCAGAGATGTGGGCGAACTGCTCTCGATGGTGATGCCGGACGACCTGCTGAAGTACGGGCTTATCCCTGAGTTCATCGGGCGCCTTCCCGTCATCGCCACCCTTGGCGGACTGGATCAGGAAGCGCTGGTGCGCATTCTGGTGGAACCGAAGAACGCGCTGGTCAAGCAGTATCAGAAGTTCTTCGAGCTGGACGGGGTGGAACTGGTCTTTACGGATGAGGCGCTGGAGGCCATCGCGGCGGAAGCGTATCAGCGCGGAGTGGGAGCGCGGGCGCTTCGCACCATCATCGAGGAGGTGATGCTTAACATCATGTATGAGATCCCCTCACTGGAAGATATCAAGAGGTGCGTGGTCACACGCGAGACCATCACCGAGCGCAAGGATCCCACGGTGCTCACAATGGAGGAATTGAAGCAGGCAAGTTGACCGCCGGCGGCGAACCGGCAGACATGACCTGCGTTTCACGGGGCGCTTCCACGGCCGCGAAAGCGATACGGCCGTGGAAGTTCGCTTTTTTCCTGCAGGCGGGTCTCCAAGGGCGCATTTGCACAGGGCCGGAGAGCGCCCGGCGCGCCCCCTGGCAGCGTTGACTCAGAAACGGTCTGGAAGGTTTATGGCTCGCAGACAGAGGTTCACAGAGGAAGCTCCCGAAGAGAGCAGAGGCAGAGACGTGTCCCGGCGTCTGCCCCGCAGTCTGCCGCTCTTGCCGGTGCGTGACAACGTCTACTTCCCCCATATGCTTTTCCCGCTGTTTGTCGGCAGGGAGAAGTCCGTCCGGGCGCTGGAGGAGGCGACCTCGGCGCGGCGTTACATTCTTCTGGTGGCGCAGCGGGACATGACCGTGGAGGATCCGGAACCGGACGATCTGTACGGCGTGGGGGTGGTGGCGGAGGTTCTGCAGATCCTGAAGGTGCCGGATGGCACCGTCCGGGTGATGCTGGAGGGTCTGGAGCGGGTGCAGATTCTCCGGTTCCTGCAGCAAGAGCCGTTTTTCCGCGTGCAGGTGCAGCCGCTACGGAGCCGGCTGGTGAAGTCGCTGGAGGTGGAGGCCTTGATGCGCAGCATCACCTCCCAGTTCGAGCAGTTGGTCAACAACGGGCGCAACGTCCCGCCCGAGGTTCTGATCAATGTCATCAACATTGACGACCCGGGCAAGCTGGCAGACACCATCACTCCCTACCTCCCCTTGCGCGTGGATCAGAAGCAGGAGATCCTTGAGACCACGGACGTTCAGGAGCGTCTGGAGAAGCTATCGCTGATCCTGAAGAAGGAGCTGGAGATCCTGGAGATCCAGCGCAGCATCCGCTCGCGGGTGGAAAAGGAGATGGGCGACTCGCAGCGCGAGTTCTTCCTGCGCGAGCAGATGAAGGCCATCCAGCAGGAGCTTGGCGAGCGGGACGAGCGGACGGTTGAGATTGACGAGTACCGGGAGCGCATCGCCCAGTGCGGCGCTCCGCCAGACGTGCAGGAAAGGGCGCTGAAGGAGGTCAGCCGCCTGGAGAAGATGCCCTACTCCGCGCCGGAGGGCGTGGTCATCCGCACCTATCTGGACTGGCTGCTGGGACTTCCCTGGGCCGAGGAGACGCCGGACGACCTTGACGTGGAGCAGGCGGAACGCATTCTGGACGAGGACCACTACAGTCTTGCCCGGCCCAAGGAGCGGATCCTGGAGTTTCTGGCTGTCCGGAAGCTGGCAGGCTCGCTCAAAGGGCCCATCCTCTGTTTCTACGGCCCGCCGGGCGTGGGGAAGACATCCATCGGCAAGTCCATCGCGCGGGCGCTGGGACGCAAGTTCGTCCGCATCTCCCTGGGAGGCATCCGGGACGAGGCGGAGATACGCGGCCACCGGCGCACGTATGTGGGCGCTTTGCCGGGAAGGATCATCCAGGGCATCAAACAGGCCGGCTCGCGCAATCCCGTCTTTATGCTGGATGAGATTGACAAGGTGGGGGCGGATTTCCGGGGAGACCCCTCCGCCGCGCTGCTGGAGGCCCTGGACCCGGAACAGAACGAATCCTTCAGCGACCACTATCTGGAGGTGCCGTTCAACCTCAGCAACGTGATGTTCATCACCACGGCGAACGTGCTGGACACCATCCCGCCCGCCCTTCGGGACCGGATGGAGGTCATCCCGTTCACGGGCTATACCGAAGAGGACAAGCTGCAGATCGCGCGGCAGTTCCTGGTGCCCAAGCAGCTCCGGGAGCACGGCATCAAGGAGTCGCGCCTGACATTCGAGGACGCCGCGCTCCGGGAACTGATCCGGCAGTACACGCGCGAAGCGGGCGTCCGCAACCTGGACCGGGAGATCGCGGGCATCTGCCGTAAGGTGGCGCGGAAGATCGCCGCCGGGCGCAAAGGGAAGATCCAGGTGAAGGCAGCGGACCTGTCCGCATACCTCGGTAAGCCTCGCTTCCGCTACGGACGAGCGGAGGAGAAGGATGAGGTGGGCGCGGCCACGGGCCTGGCGTACACAGAGTTCGGAGGCGACGTCATCACGGTGGAGGTGGGGCTGGTGCGCAGCCAGAAAGGGTCGCTCATTCTGACCGGCCAGCTCGGAGACGTGATGAAGGAGTCGGCGCAGGCGGCCCTCACATTCATCCGCTCCCGGGCGGCGCAACTGGGCTTTGACGAAGACTTCCAGTCCTCCTCGGACATCCATATTCACGTCCCTGCGGCCGGGGTGCCGAAGGACGGGCCGTCCGCCGGGGTGACGATCGCGGTGGCCCTGGCATCAGCACTGACCGGGCGTCCCGTGCGTAAGGACGTTGCTATGACAGGGGAGATCACCCTGCGGGGACGTATCCTGCCCATCGGTGGTCTGAAGGAGAAGGTGCTGGCGGCGCACCGGGCGGGCATCCGCACAGTCGTTATGCCCCGGGAGAACGAGAAGGATATCGAGGACATTCCGGAGCACGTGGTCAAGGAGATGGATCTGCGAATGGTGGACCACGCCGACGAGGTGCTGGAGATCGCGCTCCTGACGAAATGATGGAAGCGCTTTCCATTCTTGTGCCGCGGGTGACGGGCCGGGAGGCGCCGTGAACTATCTAGGGGTAGACATCGGGACGACGGGCTGCAAGGCACTCGCATTCGACGGCGAAGGACGTCTGCTGGCGTCCGCTTACCGGGAATATCCCCTCCATCTCACCAGGGACGGCGGGGCCGAGCTGGACTCCGGGCTCGTGATGGAGTGCTGTTTCCAGGTCATCCGCGAGGCCGCGGCGGGAGCCGGAGCGGGATCCGTGGCAGCCCTGGCGGTTTCAAGTCAGGGAGAAGCCTTCACCCCGCTGGATTCCGCCGGGAACCCGCTGCACGGGGCGATGGTCAGCTCGGATACCCGGTCTGCGGCATACATCCCGCAGTGGCTGGAGGAGTTCGGGGAAGATCGGCTCTATCGTGCCACCGGCCACACGGCTCATCCGATGTTCACGCTCTTCAAGCTCGCGTGGATGCGGGATCAGCGTCCGGAAGTCTTCGCCGAGGCGCGGCGCTTCCTGTGTTTCGAAGATCTTCTGGGCTTCCGGCTGGGTGTGGATCCCGCGATGGGTTGGCCTCTCGCCGGACGGACCATGATGTTCGATGTCTGCCGCCACGTCTGGGACGGCGAGATCCTGGAGCGCGCCGGGGTTCGGGAGGAGCAGCTGGCCCGGCCACTCGCCTCCGGCAGCGTGGCCGGGGAGGTCTCCGGAGCGGCCGCCCGGGACCTGGGGCTTCGTCCCGGCGCTCTGGTGGTGACGGGCGGGCATGATCAGACCGTGGGAGCGCTCGGTGCGGGGGTCACCTCACCCGGCGTTGCGATGTATGCAACCGGCACGGTGGAATGCATCACAGCGGCGACGCCCGGGGCGGTTTTCTCGGAGGATCTCCGCCGGGCCAACCTCTGCACCTACGACCACGCCGCTCCCGGACTGTATGCCACCATCGCTTTCAGCCTGACCGGGGGCAACATCCTCAAGTGGTTCCGGGACAATTTCGGGCAGCAGGAGGTTCTGGAGGCAGAGCGCACCGGGCGTGATCCATACGAACTGTTGCTCGAACAGGCACCGGACGAACCGTCCTCGCTACTGGTGCTGCCCTACTGGACTCCGTCGGGGACTCCCTATTTCGACCCGGATACGCCGGGTGCGATCGTGGGGCTCCGCCTGTCCACAGGCCGCGGCGAGTTGCTGCGGGCCCTGCTGGAAGGGGTGGCGCTGGAGATGCGATTGAATCTGGAGATCCTGGAGGGGGCGGGATGCCGGGTGCGGGAGCTTCGCGCCATCGGCGGCGGGGCCAGGTCGCGCTTCTGGAACCAGTTGAAAGCGGATGTGACAGGCAGGCCGGTGACCCGGCTGGACGTTACGGAAGCAGGTTGCCTGGGAGCGGCGATGCTGGCAGCGTCGGCACACAGCGGAACGCCAGTGCAGGAGCTTGCCCGGACCTGGGTGCGGACCGGCGAAACGCTGGAGCCGGATCCCGCAAAGGCCGCGCTTTACAGCGAACGCCTGGAGCACTACCGCAGGCTTTATCCCACCGTGAAAGAGTTCGCGGCGCGCCGCTAATGGCGCGCCGCAGCGCTTTTCTTCTGGACTCAGCAGCTAGTTCAGCGGCTTGATCCGGATGTTGCGGAACCACACCCTGTCACCGCCGCCATGGTTCTGCAGGCCGATGTAACCCTCCGTCGCCCGGCTCCCGGTGAAGCGGGTGACCAGGGTGCCGTTCACACGAACCAGATACCGCTGCCCCACCACCTCGATCTCCATCGTGTTCCACTGCCCGTAGGGCTTTGTGGGCACGCTGTAGGACTCGCTGAAGCTGTACACGGCTCCGGTGCGGTGCTTCGGCCCGCCTGAATCCTGGATCTGGATCTCGTACCCCTCGTTCACGGGCTTCCAGGGGTCGCCCTGCGGATCCGGGAAACGGACGAAGATGCCGGAGTTGGACTCCGCCTTCTCCGCCTTCCAATCCACGCGCAGGATGAAGTCCTTGAACGGCCGTTCCGCATACCAGAACAGCCCCATTCCCCCTTCGGAGAGCAGTGACCCGTCCGGTTGCTGGACAAACCGTCCGGGCCCGGCCTGTTTCCACCGGGACGTGTCTCGCCCGTCATACAGCAGGATGAATCCCTTTTCCAGAGCGGGCCAGTCCACCGGCCCACCCGGGGAAGTCCGGGCCGCCGGACGGCCCATTGCCCAGCCCGCGACTGCCGCCAGGACCACCGCCGCGCCGCAGACCGCGCCGATCGTCAGCTTCTTGCACTTGCTCATCTCCGCATTCCTCGCCTTTCATCGAAGGGGAGGAACTGCCATTTTGCCGGCACAGATCCTCCCCTTCAGGATCTCTGAGCTTCCGCCTTCCGGAATTCAGGGGTTCCCCGGAATGCGCATTCTCTCCTTCCGTAAGGCGTTCATGGACGCCAGTGAACGTGGTCCCACGGGGCCCACAGCGATGCCTTCATCTCCTCCTGCCGGATATGGCGCGCGTGGCCATCCAGATAGGCTGCGTTGGCTCCGCCGTTGTGCTGATAGCGCAGGCGCTCCTCGGGCCGCCCCGGCGTCACGTGTTCCGGCTTCCAGACGTGACTGCCATTGAACCCTTCCGCCACTACGATGATACTGGATGGACCATACGACAGCCCATCTCTGGCGGAGCCGCTGAAGCCGCTCTCGGGTGCTCCGTCCAGCGTCTCGTTCCAGACGTAAGTGCCGCGGATGCCCGCCCGCTCGAAGGGGACGGACGGGTCCGGTGGGCGCTCCCAGTCCAGCAATCCGGTGGGCATTGGCGTGGGTCTCCACCCCGGACAGATGAACACATCATCCGCCTTCGTGTAAGGATGCAGAATGACCCACCAGTATCCGCCGCTCTCCGGAATGTCGTCGCGGCAGACCGGGACGCGGCTCTTGTGATCCGACGTGTACATCTGCACCGCCCGCGCGACCTGCCCCATATTGGACAGACAGCCGGTCTGAATGGCCCGGCTTCGCGCCCGCGCGAACACCGGGAATAGCACAGCGGCCAGGATGGCGATGATGGCGATCACCACCAGAAGCTCGATGAGTGTGAAACCCCGCCGCCCGCGCACGGGGCTGAAGGGGGAGTGGAAATCCGTACGTTTCATTGGAAATCCTCCGTTTCGAAGTCCGTATTGTCGAAGCGCAATGACCGTGAAGGGACTTCAGCGGGGAGGAGCGCGGAGAGAACAGGGACGCAGGTTGCCAGAGGAGGCCGGCGGAACTTCGCCGGACAAAAGCAGCCCAGACGGACGGGCAGGCTCCGGGCGGCAATCATCTAACGGGGCCGCCGCCAGAGATGGCGGAACATTCGAGAGGCGCAGAGGCTCGCCGTTCCGCTGCGGCGCTTCGCAGCAGGCGCAAGGGTTGTCCTCCGCAGGCTCACGCCCGCAACAGGCGTCCGCCGCCAGCCCTGGCACAATGCATCCGGCGCAAAAAGAACCGTCCCCCGCGTGCCTGGGCAGGCCGGAGCCTGCGCCAGCGATCGCGGCAACGGCGATGAAGAGGATGAGGATCAGGCTTTGCGCCGGGCGTCTCACAGAACCCAGTGTAGCACGGGCGGGCCGCTGTTGCAAATGCTTCGCGTGAATGCCGGCAGATTTACGGGCGGGCGACTCCCAGACCGGAGCTCCGCAGATACTGCTGACTGATCAGCGCGATGATCATGACCAGCCAGAACATCTGGTAGGCGAACTCCTTGTTCTTCACGGCTCGCGCGAACGAGAACGCATGGCGCAGCTGGCTGCCCGGCCAGCGCCAGGTAATGAAGCGTCCCACCCGGGACATATATTCCCGGAACTGCTCGCCGTGCTCCATCTGCAGAACCTCTTCCTCCCAGCGCACCTGCGAGCCGTAACAGATGGCGAACGTCACCACAAAGAAGATCAGGAGCGGGAGACTATGCACAAAAATCGCCACTCCCACTCCGCCGATGAACGTACCCAGATAAAGCGGATTCCGTGACAGAGCGTAAGGGCCAGTGGTGATCAGCTCCGTCGTCTTGATCAGGGAGCCGGCGCTCCAGATGCGGATGAAGCTGCCCAGCGCCACCAGTCCCAGCGCCCACCAGTGGAAGTTCCCGTCGTTCACCAAGAACGCCATCAGGATGAACAGATAGTTCGCCGGCAGCCGCATCCGGGCGGCCAGCGGCAGGCGAGGATGCTTCTTGGGGGCGGCTGTCGTCGCCGTTCCGGTGGATGACACGGTCAGCAGCGCCTCCCTTCGGGAAGGCGGGAGGCCACTTGTGGTAGGCCTTTCATTCTCCCGATGGCACCACGCTGGCCTGCACCCCCTGCGAGCGCAGCCTTTCCGCCAGCTTTTCCGCGTTGACGCGTTCGTTGAAAAGTCCGGCCTGCACCCGCCACGCTTCCCGGCCGTTCAGAGTAGTCTTGACCACTGTGGCCTGCTGGCCGCGGGCGCGCAGGTCCGAGGCCACCTGCGAGGCGCGGTCCTCTGTGGAGAAGACTCCCACCTGCACGCGGTACTGCCTGCCCGCCGAGTTTTCCGCCGGCGGGCGAGTCTCTTCCGGACGAGGGGCAGGCTGAGGAGCTGATGGCGGCTCCCCGGGAACCCCGGCGGGTGGGGAGTGCTCCGGGAGGGCAGGAGGCGGAGCCGGAGACGGAGAGGGGGGCGGCGTCCGCGGACTCTGCGGCGTTGCCGGAGCAGGGGCAGGTGTAGGCGTGGTTGCAGGCTTCGGCTTCTCCTGTGCCCGGCCACCGGCGGAATCTTCCACAGTGATCTCCACCTTCACCCTGGGAGTCACGGGCGCAGACGAGGCGGGCCGGGAGGATGTTTCGAGAGCGCCGGATTCTGCAGAGGCCGCCTCAGGCGCTGCTTGCTCCGCCGCAGGCTTCTCCTTTCCTCGGTCCAGCAGCATCGGCCCCACCACATAGAAGCCCGCAAGGGCGCTCGCCCCGAAGAGCGCCGCCACGCCCAGAAGCGTCGCAAGAATCCGTCCCGTCCGTCCAGTAAGCCGCATCCGAATGCCCCGAAAGCCCTGTTTCACGCCATCCCGGGGCCAAACTCTTCAGCCATCCGGGCCGCTCGACATTCTAGCACCGAACCATCGCGCGAACAACACGGCGGGGGGAGCGCCTCCCTCTCGCGCTTCCCCCGCCTTTTTCGGCTTCCCAGAACCTCTCCGCCGGAGCCGCCTATGCCTGTGGCGGCCGGTACCGGCGGGACGCCCGCATCACGCGTGTGTGTCTGAAGACCGCGCCGTCCTGCCGTCCTTCCTCCGTCAGACGAAAGGCATAGAGGTGCACCAGGCGGCCGTCCACGTCCAACCCCCCGCCGGTCAGGGTTCCGCCTCTGATGCGCAGATCCTGCCCCATCCCGATGGCGGGATAGGTCTCCACGGGCGCGGCGGCGACCTCGTTAAGGAACGTGCGGGCCTGCTCCAGCGTGGGAGCAGGAGGTTTCAGCCTGCGACGCGTGCAGTCCAGGGCATCCAGCGCGTTCCCCTGCACCACCTTGGGCAGCATGGCCCGCAGAGTGGCCTCGCAATCGAACAGATCCAGGCTGATCAGCGAAGGGCCGATGAAGAACAGCGCTCCGGTCTGGCCATCCACCGGCTGCATCGCCTGTTCGTAGTCCCGCAGGGACAGCTGGTGGCGTTCGTATATCTCATCCATCGCGCCGGTCGCGCTGTGGGTCTCCAGACTCAGCGACTTCTGGTGGATCTGCTCCCAGATCTCGCTCTGGTTGGAACGGCGGGCGGCGAACCTGACCAGACACTCGCTGACCTGGTCGGCCTTCCGGGCGCGTCCCTCGGCGAACAGCGTGCGCGGAGCGCTACGGAACTCGGGGGACTCGTAGTGCCACCGGCCGGCCTCCACGCAGGATACCGGGATGGTCACCTCCGAATGTGCATTCACGAGAATGCTCAGATTGAGCACCCGGTTCTGCCTGGCCCCGATCAGCTCTTCGCCGTCCATCAGGAAGACCGGTTTGTCTCCCTTGTTGATGAACCGGGCTTCCGGAACGCTTCCGGAGGCTGACACTTCCTTCACCTCGGCGACGCCGCGGGCGATGGCTTCGTCCAGCGTGATATAGCCCGGCTCGGATGCCGCCGGTCCCAGCAGCGGGAACATGACCAGCTGCTCCAGACTGACAGGGTTTCCGATGGCCGTCTTTTCAAGAGTGTTTGCAATGATCGTCATGGCGGACAGCCTCCTTCCGTTTGGTCTGTCAGCGCTGCCGTCCCTGGCGGCCCTGTAACCGGAAGATATCCGCGCCCCCTGTCAGTTTCTGTCAACCTGCAACCCCCGGAGAAACTTTTTTCGATCAGCCTCCGAGGGAGCCCGGGAGCCTTTACCGCGCGCCGGGCGTTTCAGATGCTGAAAGTGAGGCGAAATCTCCACAACACTGCCGGGGACAAACAGCCGGTGCTCCTGACAGGAGCGACCGGCTACATCGGTGGACGTCTTCTGCGCAGGCTGGAGGACGAGGGCATCCGCGTACGGTGTCTGGTCCGCAACCCCGCAGTGCTGGCCGGACGAGTGGCCCCGGAGACGGAGGTAGTTCAAGGCGATGTGCGCGACGCAGCCTCCGTCGAGCGCGCAATGGAGGGAGTCCGTGCGGCCTACTATCTGGTCCACTCCATGGCCTCCGCCGGTTCCTTCGAGGAACAGGACCGGCAGGCGGCCCGCAACTTCGCAGGAGCGGCGGAGCGCTGCGGCGCGGAGCGCATCATCTATCTGGGCGGCCTTGCGCACGGGGATGAACGCGAGCTCTCATCCCATCTGCGGAGCAGGCTAGAGGTGGGGCGCATCTTCCGTGGAGGTTCCGTTCCATCCATCGAACTGCGCGCATCCATCGTCATCGGATCGGGCAGTCTCTCCTTCGAGATTGTGCGCAACCTGACCGAGAGACTCCCCGTGATGATCTGCCCTCGCTGGGTATCAATGCCCGCTCAGCCCATCGCCATCGGTGATGTGCTGGAATACCTGCGGCGCTCCCTGGACATCCCCCTTGAGGGACACCGCGTCTTCGAGATCGGGGGCGCGGACGTCGTCAGCTACGGCGACCTGATGAGGGAGTACGCCCGTCAGCGGAATCTGACGCGGATCATGATCCCCGTGCCCGTTTTGACCCCCTGGCTTTCCAGTCTGTGGCTGGGCCTGGTGACACCGGTCTACGCGCGGGTGGGACGCAAGCTGATTGAAAGCGTCCGGCACGCCACCGTGGTCCGTGACCACTCCGCGCTGGATGTGTTCGGGATCCGGCCGGCCGCCGTCCGGGAAGCGATCGCGGCGGCCCTGCGCAACGAGGACCGTGAGCTGGCAGAGACACGCTGGTCCGATGCTCTCTCCTCCTCCGGCGTGCGCAGGGACTGGGGCGGCGTGCGATTCGGCTCGCGGCTGGTGGACTCCCGGTCCGTGGAGGTGCCCGTATCCTGCGAGCAGGCGTTTGCACCCATCCGAAGGATCGGGGGAGAAACGGGGTGGTACAGTCCGGCCTGGCTGTGGCGGCTGCGGGGCGCGCTGGATCTGCTCAGCGGGGGCGTGGGAATGCGCCGCGGCCGGAGGGACCCGGAGCATCCCCATGTCGGGGACGCGCTGGACTTCTGGCGTGTGGAGCGCTACGAGGAGAACCGTCTGCTCCGGTTGTATGCCGAGATGAAAGTCCCGGGGCGGGCCTGGCTTGAGTTCGAGGTCTCCCCGGTCCCGGGAGGATCCCGCATCACGCAGACGGCCCTGTTCGACCCGTTGGGCCTCACAGGGCTCGTTTACTGGTATGCCCTGTGGCCGGTGCATCAGCTGGTGTTTGGAAGGATGCTGCGCGGCATCGCAAGGACCGCCGCCGGCGAGTCCTCCTCACCGGCCGTCCCACAGAGGGAGCGGGGGAATGCGTAGCGCCGCCGAACTGGTTGTGAGCCTGCTGATCTGCTGGGGCGCGGCAGGTCTGGGAGGAGTGTGGACCGCATCCAGCGTGGATGGATGGTATCGCACCCTGGCGCGTCCATCCTGGACGCCACCCGACGCCCTCTTCGGGCCGGTGTGGGCGGCTCTCTATACGGCCATGGCCATAAGCGCGTGGCTTGTGTGGCGCAGGGCGGGTTTCGGATGGCCGCTGGCGGCATTCGCCGCGCAGCTTGCACTGAACGTCGCCTGGAGCGGCCTGTTCTTCGGGCTGCGGCAGGTGGGGCTTGCTGTGCTGGATATCGCTGCCCTCTGGACGGCCATTCTGGCGTGCATCCTGCTCTTCTGGCCTGTCTCCACTGTCGCCGCGCTGCTGATGGTTCCCTATCTGGCCTGGGTCAGCTTCGCGGCCGTCCTGAACTTCGCCATCTGGAGGATGAACTGAAATGAGCGATTCGCGCTGCTTTGTCATCGCTGGAGGCTCCGGCGGCATCGGACGCGCTCTGTGCGGCCTGCTCTCCCGGAAGGGTCATCGTCTCTTCATCACCGGGCGCGACGCGGAACGCCTCCAGGCTGCCTGCGAAGAATCAGGTGCCGAGGGAATGATCTGGGATGTGGCGCAGGAGCGGGACTTCTCGCCCGTCATCGAGGCCGCCCTGGAGCGCTGCGGCCGACTGGACGGCGCGGTGAATCTCTGCGGTTCCGTGCTACTGAAACCCGCCCATATGACCTCCGATTCCGATCTGGATGCCGTCCTGGCGGCAAATCTGCTCTCGGCGTTCAGCGTCACGCGCTCGGCCGCGAAGGCCCTGATGAAATCCGGAGGAGGAAGCATCGTGCTGGTGTCCTCGGCCGCGGCCCGCGTGGGGCTTGCCAACCACGAGGCGATAGCGGCGGCCAAGGCGGGAGTCATCGGCCTCACCCTCTCCGCCGCGGCCACCTACGCCGGATCAGGCATCCGGGTGAACTGTGTGGCTCCAGGTCTGGTGCGCACTCCGGCCACAGCACGCATCACAGCGAACGAGGCAAGCCTGAAGATGTCCGAGCAGATGCATCCTCTGGGTCGCATCGGCGATCCGCAGGATGTCGCCTCCGCCATTGCCTGGCTACTGGATCCGGAGGCGGGCTGGGTGACAGGTCAGGTCATCGGTGTGGACGGAGGACTGGCCACGGTGCGCAGCCGGGGCACTTAGCTCAAGCTTCGCTCGCGGACAAAATGTGCCCCTGCAGGGACCTGATCCCCACAGGGGCATTGTGATATGCGCGGATTTTCCCTCAGTGATCGTGTCCCGCGTGTTCGTCTTTCTTGCCGGAGGATCCATCCGGCTTCACTGCGTACTTCGCGGGGTTCTCATCGAACTTCTTCCGGCAATCGTCCGAACAGAACGCATAGGTCTTCCCTTCGTAGGTCACATTCAGACGCTCCGGAAGGTATCCCCCCATCTTGTGCCCGCCGTCCACGTAGCAGACCCGGCAGTACTGATCAACCGCGTCGTCCGGAACGGAGCTCATGTCCTGCGTGGGCGCGGGCGGAGGAGGCGGAGCCTCGGCGCTCTGCTTGCCGCATCCAGCGGTGACGGCCGCAAGGGCGGCAATGAGCACGGCGGGAAGCATCAGCTTTCTCATATACGATCTCCCTTCCCTTCCATCAGGGACGCCAGTTAGGATCCCACGGGGCCCAGTCGCTCCGCTTGATGTCGGTGTCCTTCACCCAGCGGGCATGACCGTCCGCAAAAGCGATGTTGGCGCCACCGTAGTGGAAATATCGCAGGCGAAGCTCCGGGCTGTCAACCGGAGCCACCTGTTCCGGTTTCCAGATGTGCGTCCCGTTGAATCCCTCCGCCACCGCCACCACAGAGGATGGACTGTACCGCCCCCCTTCGGGAGTGACCCCGAAGAGTCTGCCCTCCGGGGCGCCGTTCATGGTGAGGTTCCAGGCGTAGGTTCCCCGGATGCCTCCCCGCTCGAACGGGCGGGCGGGATCCTGTGGCTTCTCCCAGAACAAGAGCCCTTGCGGTTCGGGGGTGGGCCGCCAGGACGGGCAGATGAAGACACCATCCTCGCGCGTGTAGCGGTGGAGCGCCACCCACCAGTAGCCGTCGTCATCGTCCTTGCTGGAGGTGACATCGTGACAGACGGGATACCGCCCTTTGTAATCCTGGGCATACATCATCACGGCCTGCGCCACCTGGCGCATATTGGAGAGACAGGCTGTTGCGCGCGCCCGCTCCCGGGCGCGTCCGTAGACCGGGAACAGGATGGCCGCCAGCACCGCGATTATCGCGATGACGGCCAGGAGCTCTATGAGTGTGAACCCCCTGCTGGAGGAAAGTCTTGAGTCCTTCATGGTTTTCTCCCGAAGTGAACCTTGTGCTGCGGCGTCCCGCGTGTTCCACACGAACGGCCGCAGGGGCGAATACCTGCGAGTCACTCTGCCGCCATCCGACCGTGCACCGGCCTGCGGCAGAGGACACGCAAATAAGGGAGTCAGGACTCGACGGGAGGGGCGCGAAGTGAAGGAGGGGATCGCCCGGAGAAAGGCTCCGGGATGAAATCACGAGCTGCTACGCGATGACCGGTCTCGGGAGCAGGAAACAGGACCGGCTCCCCAGCCGGCAGCCCGAACGCCGCAGGAGGAACATACCGGGCGGCGGGACTGTCGTCCCGCGCCGCCTGCAGACTGCACCCGCAGGAACACTTTTCCTGGTGCGAGACTTCACGCTGGCCAGTGGAACAACAGCTCGCCTGCCGGACAGCATCCACTCCGGTGGCCGCGCAGCAGCAGGCTGACATAGCCGGACCGCAGGCGCAGGGCTGCCCCCCGGCCAGGAATCCGGCCGCGGTCAGGAGCGCGAGCACCAGCGCCAGAGAGGTCCGCAAGCGCTTCATTGCAACTGTATTATACCATCGCTACAGATAATGCGAATCAGTTGTATGGCTCCGTGGCGGAGCAAACGTCCCCGGGATACCATAAGTTGGAGATTCCCGCGAGAGATGCGCTGTTCCGCGGCATACGTCCATATACCCTTCTGCGGGTCAAAATGCCCGTACTGCGATTTCAACAGCTACGCAGGCATCTCTCACCTTGCCGCGCGCTATGTGGATGCTCTCTGCCGGCAGATTGAAGAGAGCCCGCCGTCCTGTGACGGTCCGCTGCGGACGGTCTTCTTCGGAGGGGGCACTCCCTCGCTTCTGCCTGTGGAATCGCTTGTGCGGATTCTGGAGGCGCTCCGGAGTCGCTTCGGGCTGGCAGAAGACGCCGAGGTGACTCTGGAAGCCAATCCCGAGAGCGCCGGTCCGGAGAAGCTGGCCAGGCTCCGGCAGGGCGGCTTCAACCGCTTGAGTATGGGGGCGCAGGACTTCGACGATGATCTCCTGCGTGTGTTGGGCCGGGCGCACGACCATCACCGGTTCCTGCAGGCGTTCCAGGATGCCCGCGCCGCCGGATTCGACAACATCAGCTTCGATCTGATGTTTGCCCTGCCCGGTCAGACGCTGGATGGTCTTCGCCGGACGCTTGAGGCGGCCATCATGCTCCACCCGGAGCACATCTCGGCCTATTGTCTGACCATCGAGGAGGGCACGGCCTTCCACCGGATGCGGCAGGCGGGACGGCTGGACCTGCCCGGAGAGGAAGAGCAGGCGGAAATGTTCCTGTTGACGCGCTCCCTGCTGGAAGACGCCGGTTACGAGCACTATGAGATCTCCAACTACGCCCTCCCAGGGCACCGGTGCCGTCACAACGAGGTCTACTGGAGGAACGAGCCGTACCGCGGGTTCGGCCCGGGCGCGGTGGAGTTCGTCGAAGGAAGGCGGGTGATGTGGGAGCGGGACCCTGCAGAGTTCATCCGGCAGGTGGAGGAGAACGGCCGCGCGAGGGAGGTCTTTTCGGAGACGCTGGATGCCGAACGAGCCGCCGGCGAGTCTACGATGCTGGCGCTCCGGACCGCCGACGGAGCTGACCTGGCGGAGATCTCGCACCGGTTCGGGCTGGACGCGGAGCATCTCTTCCGGCGGGAGATCGAACGCTACAGAGCATCTGGCCTGCTGGAGCAGGGCGGCAGCCGCATCCGCCTTACCCGCTCCGGACAGCTGCTTGCCGACGAGGTGGCCGCCGCTTTCCTGCGCTAGGAGATGGCCATTCTCACCGGCTCGCTGTCATCTCCGGGCCGTTCGCTATGCTTTCCCACTCCACCGCCAGCAGAGTGCGCAGGGGACCGCCATCAGGATCGGCCAGGCAGGATGAGATTCCCGTGACCGCGATGAACTCCCCCGGGGCGGGCAGGTTCATCAGCTCCGAGAAGAGCACCCTGACCGCTGCGCTGCCGTCGTTCAGAACCACAGAGCGATCCACTACCCCGGAGACTTCCTCCACCTTCCCGGCCACCCGCGCCAGCAGCCCGATATTGTTCAGACCCCTTCCCACCGAAACGCCACGCTGTCCACGGCCGGAAGCCGGGTCGTAACCGGCGTCGCCACCTCCCAGATCCGCGATCCGCATCCCCAGCGGACGGATTGCAGCAGCCCCGCCAGGATACACTGCCCAGGCCTCGATGAACCGCTCGCCGTGCTCGTTGGTTTTCAAGGAGCCGATGACACCCGCCTGAGTCCCGGCCGTCAGCCCGTGATTTCGTAGGCGTACCCGGATGCCGGACGAGCGGTCCGCGGCGGAGAGGTAGAACACGTCGGGGAATGCGGCGCTGACCACACCGTGACCTACACTGACATCTTCGCCGTCCGGTTTGCTCTTCACGTCGCGCAGCGCCACAGGGTGTGCCGTCTGGACCGTGACCGACCATTGATGCACGGAGCCTCCCGTCAGCACAGTCTGAGCACCGGAGTTCACGGCCCACCAGGCGAATCCTAGCTGCATCGGAGGCGCATGAGGCGAGAAATCCGGACGCCCGGAGCGGCTCAGCAGCGTCCCCTGCGGTGCGAGTTCCATAAAGTCGAACGCGCGCAGGGAAGACATCGCCACCCGTGTCCAGGAAGTGGTGGACGCGGAGAACCAGGGGCAGGGGCCCGCCACGAAGATCCGCCCGTTTTGCTGGATGGCTGGCCCGAAACGGCTGGGACCCATCTGTCCGAACGAATCCCGGATGGTCATCCGGAATGACACGTGGCCAATCGCGCCGGCGGTCTTCGGGTCCACCTCCGCCCCGCGCCTGAAGTGGACCACGCAGATGGCGGACGGTCCCGGATTGAGCACCAGCGTGATACCGCGGTAAGTCTCGGTGCGGCCGGGCATATGATCCCTGAGGCTGAAGGCGAATCCTCCCGATCCGGCTGCCACGGTGACGAGATCCCAGTCCGGGTTCTGGAAAGCGGTGTCGTCGAACCAGATCTGAGAGGCACGGGCGAGCGAAGGCAGAACCGCAGCCAAGGCGCAGCACTGCAGAAATCGCGAGACAAGCGTGATAGTCTTGCGCACCGGCACGCGCATCCGGCCTCTGGAACTCCCTCCCCGGAGCAAGCTTGCAGGAAAAGCTATGCGTAATGTCCCAGGACAAGCGGATTCCGGAAGTCCGATCGTCTGAAGACCGGCTCCCAGTGGCGGCGCACATCTGCCGGATGCGCGGCGGGGAAGCTCCACCCCGTCTTCCCTGCCAGCCCGGGCATCCGCACTCGGCGGCGCCGGGCAACCCCAGCATAGCGGCCAATGTGAGGTGTGTCAAGGGGAAAGGAGCGGAAATGGGAATGAGAAGAGGAAGCCGGCGAAGGGACTCGAACCCCCGACCCGCGCATTACGAATGCGCTGCTCTACCAGCTGAGCTACGCCGGCAAGCGCCCTCCGGCCACAATCCGGGAGCAAAACATGCCGAGGGCCAGAATCGAACTGGCGACACGCGGATTTTCAGTCCGCTGCTCTACCAACTGAGCTACCTCGGCGCGGATCTCCCGGCTTTGCCGCACACCCACGCCCTCGTCCGGGCGTCACCAGGCATCCCGGCAGCCGGAGGGAATAGCGTCGGAAACGGGGATGACGGGACTTGAACCCGCGGCCTCTGCCTTGACAGGGCAGCGCTCTAACCGTCTGAGCTACACCCCCGCGAAACTCCCGCGGCGCGCTTAGCGCGCACCGGACCGTCCCCGGGAAATGCTCGCCGGGGTCCTGCCTCCCGCAGACCGGTCGTGGAACACCATATCTTACCGCAGTCTTTGCAGACCGTCAACGCCAGACCGATTCCGGCGGCTATCCCCGTCCGATTCCCGATCAGAAAAATGATTCCATATCCGGGAGGTGGTGCCGGATGGCAAGTTACAGCAGTCTGGAGACACTGATGCCTTGGGAGAACCTCTACCTACGCCGGTCGAGTAGCGCGCTGCCAAGGCGCGCGTATCGAGACCAGGCCCTGGAAGAATGGTTTCGACACGCCCGCCGGAGGCGGGCGGCTCAACCACCGTAAGGGCACGTTCCGCGCACAGATTCCCGGAGCACCGTAACGCCTAACACCGGCGGCTCAAGCCGGTGTAGTTGACCGGGCCCGCGGCCCGGTCGCCCCTTTACACCTCCATGATCACCGGGATGATCACCGGGCGGCGGCGGGTGCGGGAGTTGACGAACTTGGCCAGGCCACTTCGCACGTCCTGCCCCGCAATGGAACGGTCGCTTGCGCTGTCAGGCGGCAGGGCGAGGATGATCTCCCGCACCACCTCTCGCGCCTCGGCCAGGAATGCCTCCTCATCATCCATGAAGCCGCGTGACAGCAGGTCCGGACCCGCCAGCAGCTCGCCCGTCTTCCGATCCACCGAAGCCACCACCACCAGCACGCCATCCGATGCCAGATGGCTCCTGTCGCGCAGGGCCACATCCCCAACGTCGCCGACGCCCAGACCGTCCACCATCACGCTTCCGCAGGACGGCAGCTTCCCCGCCACCCGCGCCGACTGCGGCGTGAACTCCACGATATCGCCGATCTCCGCGGGAATGATGTCCGAGGCGCGGTAGCCGGTCTCGCGCAGCAGCTCCGCATACTTGACCAGATGCCGATATTCTCCATGGATGGGCACCACATACTTCGGGCGGGTCAGGTTCACCATCAACCGGAGCTCTTCCCGGTGCGCGTGACCGGACACGTGCACCGGCTCCACTTCGTCGTAGATGACCTGCGCGCCGCGCTTGAATAGATTGTTGATGACCCGCTGAACCAGGTTCTCATTCCCCGGAATGGGACGCGCCGAAATGATGACGGTATCCCCCTCCTGAATACGGATCTTCCTGTGGTCGTCCATCGCCAGCCGGGAGAGCACCGAAAGCGGCTCGCCCTGGCTCCCGGTGGTCATAATGGTCACCTGATACGGCTCGCGGCTCTCGATCTGCCGGATGTCCAGCAAGGCCCAGTCCGGCACCTGTAGGTACCCCAGCGAGCGGGCCGTGGCGACGTTCTGCTCCATGCTGCGCCCGATGACCGCCATCTGCCGGTTGTACTTGATGCTGATATCCGCCACCTGCTGGATGCGGTGGATGTTGGAGGCAAAGCAGGCCACGATGATGCGCCCATTGCAGCGCGCGAAGATCCGGTCGAACGTGTCGCTGAGCATCCGCTCGCTGCGGCAGAAGCCAGGACGCTCCACATTCGTGCAGTCGCTCATCAGCGCCAGCACGCCGTCTTTGCCCAGTTCCGCCAGCCGGTGCACGTCCGTATGCCTGCCATCCACGGGAGTGGGGTCGAACTTGAAATCGCTGGTATGCAGGAACACCCCGGCCGGACTGTGCACCGCCAGCGCGCAGGAATCCGGGATGGAATGAGAGACGGCGATGAATTCCACCTCGAATGGCCCGGCCGGCACGCGGTCCCCGGCCTGCACCTCGTTCAGCACCGCATCCTCGATGCCGTGCTCGTCCAGTTTCGGACGCACCAGCCCCAGCGTCAGCCGCGTTCCCCACACCGGGACGCTGAGTTGCTTCAGGAGGTAAGGCAGCGCCCCGATGTGATCTTCATGCCCGTGTGTGAGGAACACGCCCTCCACGCGATCGGCATTCTCTATCAACCAAGAGAAGTCCGGGATGACGATATCCACCCCGTACATCTCTTCGTCGGGGAACTTGAGACCGGCATCCATCACGATGATGCGGCCATCGTACATCAGCGCGGTCATGTTCTTGCCGATCTCACCTACCCCACCCAGAGGCACCAGTGTCAGTGTGTCGCTCACTTCATCTCCTCGTTCCCGGTTGCCGCACCTCCACTTCCCCAACCCTCATCAGAAAGCCCGGCCACCTTCCGCCAGAGTTGCGGAGAGCGAGGCCGGGCCCGCATCACGGCAATATCTTGCTCGGTTGCCCGCAGCGCCTAAGCCCTGCGGGGCAGATCCACTCCCTCTTCCAGGGCATCCATCGCCTCCCGGATCCGCTGCACCTCCGCATCGGTGGCGTCCACCAGGGGAAGCCGCACTCCGCCACAGTCCCATCCAGCCAGCCGCAACGCCGCCTTCACGGGAACGGGGTTCGTGGTGATGAACAGGGACTTGAAGAACGGGAACAGGCTCCTGTTCCGCCGGGCGGCCTCTGCGACGCGGCCTTCCAGGAAATCGCGGACCATCTGCTGGATCTGGCGGCTGACCAGGTGTCCCGCCACGCTGACCACTCCCACCGCGCCAACGGCCATCATCGGCAGCGTGATGCTGTCGTCCCCGCTGTAGACCGCGAAATCCTCAGGCACGCGCGAGATGACGTCCGTCACCTGGTCCAGGTTGCCGCAGGCCTCCTTGATGCCCACGATCCGCTCATGCTGCGCCAGCCGGGCTGTGGTGGCCGGTTCCATATTCACGGCGCAGCGGCCCGGGATGTTGTAGAGGATGATGGGCAGCCGCGTATTCTCCGCCACGTGCCAGAAATGCTGGAACAGTCCCTCCTGCGAGGGGCGGTTGTAGTAAGGAGCAACCAGCAGAACGGCGTCGCAGCCGGCCTCCTCGGCGTAATGGCAGAGCTCCAGACATTCCGCGGTGGAGTTTGCTCCTGCCCCGCCGATGACCGTGCCCTTGTCGCCCACAGCCTCGCGCACGGCGCGGAAGAGTCGCGCCTGCTCCTCCATGGTGATGGTGGCGGACTCGCCCGTCGTGCCCGCCACCACAACGCCGTCCGAACCGGACTCAATGATGGCCCGCGCCAGCTCTCCAGCCCTTTCATAGTCCATGGAGAGATCGGACCGGAACGGTGTCACCATCGCCGTCAGAACACGACCGAACCGCGGATTCATCGTCTCAGCCACCCCCTCTCGACCGCAATCTCCGCGATCTGCACCGCGTTCGTGGCCGCTCCCTTGCGGATGTTGTCGGCCACCACCCACAGATCCAGCGCGTTCGGGTTTCCCGGATCCTGCCGGATACGCCCGACGAACGTTTCGTCGCGCCCCTCCACGTCCAGCGGCATCGGATACTTGCCGGCCGCCGGGTCATCTATGACGACGATCCCCTCCTGAGCCGCCAGAAGCTCGCGAGCCTCCTCAGGGGAGATGGGCGACTCGAACTCCACGTTGATGGCCTCGCTATGCCCGCGGCGCACGGGCACGCGCACACAGGTGGCGGAGACTTTCAGGTCCGGCATCCCGAAGATCTTGCGCGTCTCCTTGATCATCTTGATCTCCTCGCCGTAGTAGCCCGGGAACTCGTCCTTCAGGCTGCTGATCTGCGGGATGAGGTTCATGAAGATCTGATACGGATACTGCTCCACCTTCAGTGGTTCGCCCGCGGCGTAGGCACGCACCTGCTCCTCCAGCTCGCGTACCGCGGCCTGACCGCTGCCGGATACGCTCTGGTACGTGGAGACCACGATTCGCTTCATCCGGGACTTTCTGTTCAGCGGAGCAAGCGCCGCCACCATCTGGATGGTGCTGCAATTCGGATTCGCAACGAAGCCCTGATGACCGGCGATGGCATCGGCGTTGGCTTCGGGGACCACCAGCGGGACGCGGGCGTCCATGCGGAAGTCATCGCCGTTGTCCACCACAAAACAGCCCCGCTTAACGGCTTCCCAGCCGAACGTCTGGCTGGCGCCCTTCTCCCCCTCGGTCCCGGCGAAGAAGGCGATGTCCATCCCGTCGAAGGCGTCCGCGGTGGTGGGCCGCACGTGATACTCCTCCCCGTCTATCACCTGTGTGCGCTCGCTGCGCGCCAGCACGGTGATGCTCTTCGCGGGGAAGTTGCGTTTCTTCAGCACGTGCACCATCTGCTCGCCGACCAGACCGGCGCCCACCACGACAACGTTGTAGCCTTCCATCTTGATGTTGCTCCGTTTGATATGGGAATTGCGGCGTTCCGCCCTGATGGAGCGCCGCGCGTTCAGAACAGTTTAGTCGAAAAGAAGCGCTTCCAGCCCGAAAAGCAGCCCCCGGTGCTCGCGGATCCGCCGGATGGCCAGGATGACCCCCGGCATAAAGCTCTTGCGGTCCAGAGAATCGTGCCGGATGGTGAGCACCTCTCCCGGATTGCCAAAGACAACTTCCTGATGGGCGACGAATCCCGGCATCCGGACACTGTGGATCTGTACGCCGCCGCGGTCCAGTCCGCGGGAAGGCTCTCCCACTCCTGGACCTGGCGATCCGCTCCAGCTGGAGGCGATGCGGTCCGCCGTCATCAGGGCCGTCCCGGAGGGCGCGTCCAGCTTGCGGTCATGGTGAAGCTCGATGATCTCTGCGCCATGAAAGAACCGGGCCGCCTCCTGCGCGAAGCGCATCATCAGCACTGCGCCCATCGCGAAGTTCGGGGCGATGAGCAGTCCCAGGCCGCGCGAGCGCGCAAGATCGCCCAGCCGCTCCCGCTCGTCCTCGGGAATGCCGGTGGTCCCCACCACACAGTGCGCCCCTGCTTCCAGCGCGGCGCGGATGTTGCCCGCCGCCGCAGCGGGAACCGTGAAGTCCACCACAACTTCAGGATGGGCCTCCCGCAGCATCTCCTCCACCGACGCGGAGCAGAACGCCCCTTCAGGACCATCTCCCTGGAACTGCAGATCGGCTCCGCCCACAAAGATCATCCCGTCGGCCTCGCTGACCGCACGGACCACCTCGGCGCCCATCCTGCCCAGGAACCCGCAGACCCCGACACGGATATCGCTCACAGCACAACCTCCTCTTTCACTTCGTCTTCCGGTCCCACCACCGCCAGCGTCAACGCGCCAGGGCGGAGCACCTCCTGCGCCACGTTCAAAACGTCGTTCTCCGTCACTGCGTCTAGCCGGGCCACCACCTCTTCCACCGGGATGAACCGTCCGTAGTCCAGAAGACACTTGCCCAGCCGCGTCATACGGGTCCCCATGCTCTCCTGAGCCATCAACAACCCCGCCCGGATCTGAGCGTGGGCGCGGGCCATCTCCCGCGGATCGGGCGGCCCGGCGCGCAGGCTCTTTATCTCGGCCCGGACCAGCGAGAGAACCTCGCCCAGTGTGGCTGCACCGGTGCCGCCGTAAACGGTGAGCATTCCACCCTCGTGGTAGCTGAGGCGGTAGCTGCCGATATCATAGGCCAGTCCCCGCTTCTCGCGGATCTCCTGGAACAGACGGCTGCTCATGCCGCCGCCCAGGACGGAGTCCAAAATGGCCAGTGGATACTTCCGGTCGTCCGTTTCGCTATAGGCGGGGGCACCCAGGCAGAAGTAGACCGCCTCCGTGTCCCGGTCCAGAATGGCACGGCCGGGCCGGTGTTCCAGAGGGGGAAGCGCGGGATCCGGAGCGCGGCCGGTCATCGGCTCAAGCGACTTTGCCGCCAGGTCAACCACCTGCTCGTGCTCCAGCGCTCCAGAGGCCGCCACCACCGTCCGGTCCGGCGTATAGTGGGTCTTCAGATAGGCGTGGAGCGCTTCCGGCGTGGCGGAGCGCACGGTCTCCTCCGTTCCCAGTACGCTGTGCGCCAGCGCGTGCCCGTCCCACGCCAGCTCCGCAAGAAAATCGTGCACCCGGTCCTCGGGGGCGTCCTCGTGCCGGTGGATCTCATCGGTCACCACATCCTGCTCCCGCCTGAGCTCCTCGGGATCCATCAGGGAGTTCAACAGCATGTCTCCCAGGATGTCCATCGCCAGCGCCACATCGTCCTTCAGAACGCGGGCGTAAAAGGTGGTGTACTCCCGGTCGGTGGCGGCGTTCAACTGCCCGCCCACGGCCGCCATCTCCTCGGCGATGTCCCGCGCCGAGCGCCGCGACGTCCCCTTGAAGAGCATATGCTCCAGCAGATGGCTGATGCCGAACTCGTGGGGCTGTTCCAACTTGGAGCCTGCGGCTATCCATATGCCGAGCGCGACGCTGCGGACGTGCTCCACGCTCTCCGTGATGACCCTGACCCCGTTGTCCAGCTGCGTTATGCGGACCACTTGCTCTCCCCGGAGGACAGAACGGCCCCGGAGAGATCCCATCCAGGGCCGGTGCGGTGAAGGGAAACTTTGCGGCAGATCAGCCGCGACAGTTTAGCACAGATGCGACGCGTCAGGCCACAGAGCGAAGGCGTACAAGAAGAGATCGGGGAGACAGGATTCGAACCTGCGACCACCGGCACCCCATACCGGTGCGCTACCAAACTGCGCCACTCCCCGACCGCGACTATTATACCCGACAAGGACCGCCCGCGCAATCGGGAGGCGCGCTTCCAGCAGCAAGACCAACCCTGCAGCGTGCAAGAAAAACCCCCGTTCCGCTTGCGGAACGGGGGCTCGAAGGGTGGGAGATTGCTGAAACGCCAGGAGAACGACTCCTGCTTTCGGGCGGGCATCCACATACGTTAGCCGAGCCGCTCCTGTGCCAAGTAAGCGGAGCCCGCCCGAAACTGCTACCACCTACCATAACCACCGAAAGGCGCCGGCGGTTCCCGGCTATGGGAGAACAGTTCCCGGAATCTTTCTCACTTCGGGATGATGAGATTCCGGGAGCAGCAGTGTCAAGCCTCTGTTGCATCCGCCTCAACGTTATCCGCATCACAAGTTGACCGTTCGTTGACGGTGGCGAAACGAGCGCGTTGTAACCTCCCTGCGAGACTCAACAAATGTCCCCGGATGCTGGAGCGGAACACGGGAAAGCGACCCGCAGACCGGGGGCTCAGGGAGGAGCAAGAGCATTGCTGAAACGACTCATCGGACTCGGCCTGACCGTCGTGATGCTTGCGGCGGTCGCGGCCCCGTGCGCGCGGGCCCAGATGCAGGATGTTCCTGCGGATCACTGGGCTTACGACGCCATCCAGTCGCTTGCCCGGAAGGGTATCATTCTGGGCTATCCGGATGGCAACTTCCTGGGGCAGCGCTCTCTTACGCGCTATGAGATGGCTGCCATCGTGCAGCGGATGCTGCGCTATCTGGAGTCAACCAAGACCGGCCAGACCACTCCGGCCGGTCCCGCCACCACAACGCCCACCACTCCGTCTGTGTCCACTTCTGATCTGGACACGGTCCGGAAGCTGGTGGACGAGTTCAAGGTGGAGCTGACGGTGATGGGCACGGATCTGAAGCAGGTCCAGGAAGAGGTGGCCACGCTGCGCGAGCAGATGGACACCGTGCTGGAGGACCTGGAGCCCATCAAGGCCCAGGTGCTGGACCCTGAAGGCACGCTGAACGCCGTCGCCAACGACGTCAGCAAGATGAAGAAGCTCAGCATCTCCGGCTACGTCCAGGCCCGGTGGGAGGACTCGGCCGAGGCGAACAAGGACAGCCAGTTCTACATCCGCCGCGCCCGCCTGAAGGCAGAGGGTAGCTTCGGTGACAAGACCAAAGTCGTCTTCCAGATAGACGCAGGAGGCGGCGACAAGAACACTTCACTCACCCTCAAGGACGCTTATCTGGAGTATGGCTGGCTGGGCGTTCACGAGTTCGCGCCGAAGATCACCTTTGGTCAGTTTAAGTGGCCGTTCGGCTATGAGGTTGTGGAGTCCTCCGGCGTTCGCGAGACCCCGGAGCGCGCCGATGTCCTGCGGGCCCTGTTCCCGGGCGAGCGCGATCGCGGCGTGATGCTATCCGGTCCCTCGGCTGCCCGCGTCATGTGGAACATCGGTCTGTTCAGCGGCGTGGGCATAGACCAGAAGGGCGCGCCCTGGTGGTCAGCCAACTTCAGCGACAACAACCAGCATAAGGACGTGGTCGGCAACATCCGGCTGCGCCTGACCGACAACTTCTTCATCGGCGGATCCGGCTACTGGGGCAAGGCTGGCCCGAACGGTCAGCTTCAGGACCGCACCCGCTGGGGAGCTGACCTGCAGTGGTACGGCGTGGCTATTCCGCTCTCCATCAAGGCGGAGTATGTCTCCGCCAAGGAGCCTAGCGGAACGGCCTCCGCTCCGGTCAACCGGGAGCCTTGGGGTTACTACGCGCAGGCTGCCTGGTCGTTCAACCCGCACCTCAGCCTGGTCTACAAGTATGACACCTACGACGACGACGGGCTGGGCACCCGCGGGCGCCTGAGCAACCACCAGGTGGGCCTCATCCGCTGGCTGGACGACAAGAGCCGCCTGAAGCTGTTCTATCAGTGGCGGAAAGAGAAGCAGAACAGCATTGACAACGATGTGGCCATCGTGGAGTGGATCACTACTTTCTGACCACACATTGCAGGAGAATGACGATGACATTGAAACGGATATCAGCGCTGGCCGCGTCCGCGGCCCTTCTGGCGGGACTCGGCTCCGCCGCCACGGCTCAGGTCGTGACGGTCAAGGGTTCCGACACTATGGTCATTCTGGCTCAGCGATGGGCTGAGGAGTACATGAAGAAGAACCCGGGTGTGCGTATTCAGGTGACGGGCGGCGGCTCGGGCACGGGAATCGCCGCGCTCATCAACGGCACGACGGACATCTGCAACGCATCCCGTCCGATGAAGGACAAGGAGAAGGCTAATGTCCGGCAGCGGCACAACCGTGGCGTCTCCGAGTATCGGGTGGCCAAGGACGGTATCACGATCTACGTTCACCCGTCCAACAACGTGCCGCATCTCACGCTGGACCAGCTCCGGCTGATCTACACCGGCCGCATCAATAACTGGAAGCAGGTGGGTGGCCCGGACCGGCCCATCACCCGCTACTCGCGCGAGAACAACTCCGGGACGTATGTGTTCTTCAAGGAGTTCGTCCTGAAGAACCAGAACTACGATCCCTCCTGCCAGAACATGCCGGGCACCGCATCCGTGGTGAATGCGGTCTCGAAGGACCCGGGAGGCATCGGCTACGGCGGAATGGCCTATGCCAAGGGCGTCCGCGAAGTGCCGATCAAGAAGGATGCAAAGTCCCAGGCCTACGAGCCGACGCCTGCGAATGTGCGGAACGGCAACTATCCCATCTGGCGCTTCCTGTATCAGTACGTCGTCGGCGTCCCGAAGGGCGAGGTGGCAAAGCTGATCCAGTGGGAGCTGTCCGACGAGGGTCAGGCCATCGTGGAGAAGGTCGGGTTCGTCCCGGTCAAGTAGACGGGCTACACTCCCCCGAGGGATATTCCCCTACAAGGGAAAGTCTATCGGATAAGGCGGCGGGGCTGGTTCCGGCCCCGCCGCTATGCTTATCTGGTCACAGAGGATGTTGACCCGCCCGGCGACTGCCAGAGATCTCCTTCTACGATGGTCGAGCGAGGCGAAAGCCGCACATATCGAGACCACAGCGGCTGGATGTCCGGGGTTTCGACTCGTCCGCCTGCGGCGGACGGCTCAACCATCGTATGGGGGTGTTCCGGGAATAAGCGCCCGTGACACCCGGATTTGATTACTACGATGGTCGAGTAGCGCGCTGCAGGCGCGCATATCGAGACCACGTGTTGCCAGGTGTGGTTTCGACTCGTCCGCCTGTGGCGGACGGCTCAACCACCGTAATTCGGTGTCCCGGGAACAAGTGCCCGGCGCGTTAGGAACCTCCCTTAGGACGGTTGAGGTGGAGTCCCTCGAAAGGCGGGGCGTGAAGGTCTTGCCGCACAGCCGGCCCGGCGCGCGCGGGACGGTGGGGGACGGTTGGGATGAACTCACTTGCCATGGGCCTTTGCATCTCCCGCCGGGTGGCCTCCCCATGCTAGAATAGTCTGCAACCCGGCGCAGATGAGCCCCAACGGGGCGCCGGGTACCAGATAACAGGACAGCAAAGGGCATCATATGCTTGTCGTGCAGAAATACGGGGGCAGCTCCGTGGCAGACGCGGAGCGCATCCGCAGCGTGGCCGAACGAGTGGCGCGGACCAGCAAGGAGGCTCAGGTGGCGGTGGTGGTCTCCGCCATGGGGAAGACCACCGACAACCTGATCGCCCTCGCAAGGCAGATCACCGACAACCCCAGCGACCGCGAGATGGACAAGCTGCTCGCCACGGGCGAGCAGGCCTCCAGCGCCCTGATGACCATGGCGCTCCACGCACTGGGAATTCCGGCCGTATCGCTGACGGGCGGACAGGCGGGCATCATCACGGAGAATGTGGCCCGCAAGGCGCGCATTGCGCGCATTGACGTCACACGGATGAAAAAAGAGCTGGAAGCGGGCAACGTGCTCGTCATCGCAGGTTTTCAGGGTGTGACGGAGGGCTCCAGCTGGGCAGACATCACCACGCTGGGGCGCGGCGGTTCGGACACCACGGCCGTGGCCGTGGCCAAGGCACTCAAGGCCGACCGCTGCGAGATCTACACCGATGTGGAAGGCGTCTATACGGCCGATCCGCGCATCGTTCCGGAGGCCCGTAAGCTGGACACCATCTCCTATGAAGAGATGCTGGAGATGGCCGGACAGGGGGCCAAAGTCATGCACTCCCGGGCGGTGGAGCTCGGGGAGCTCTACGATATCGAGATTCTGGTGGCGCACAGTCAGAAGGAGGTTCCAGGCACAGTGATCAAGCACGAAGACGAGGCTATGGAGATCCGCAATCCCGTCCGCGGGATCGCGCATGACCTGAAGACCAACCGGATCACGATCGCCTCCGTGCCGGACCAGCCTGGAATCGCCGCCCGCATCTTCCAGGCGCTGGCCGACAAGAACATCAGCGTGGACATCATCGTCCAGAACGTCAGCCAGAGCGGAGTGACGGATCTCTCCTTCACCGTGGCCGATGACGACCTGAACACCGCTGTCGCCACGGTGCAGGAGATAGCGCAGCAGATCGGCGCGGGGGGCATCAGCACGGACCAGAACGTGGCCAAGGTTTCCATCGTGGGCACGGGCATCCGCAGCCACCCGGGATATGCGGCGCGGATGTTCACGGCGCTGGCCGATGCCAACATCAATATCATCTCCATCACCACCAGCGAGATCCGCATCACCTGTCTGATCGAGCGCAGCAAGCTGGAAGAGGCGGTCCGCGTGCTGCACAAGACGTTCGAGCTGGAAAAGGCGTAAGAAACAAGGGCGGACCGGCCGATGCCGGTCCGCCCGCTCAAGCAACTGCATACGCATTGCCCGCCCGACCGGCCCGGCGCGGGAACGTCATTTACGTGCCGGGCTTCACGATACCGGGACAGAAGAACTGAAACGGTCTCCGCGAGGGGGACAGGAGGTCTGTTATGGAAGCAGGTTCGGATCTGTCCGGGCTGATGCAAGAGGCCCTGGCGGCGTTGAAGTCGGGGCATGCCAGGCGCGCGTGCGAGATGCTGCGGGCGCATCTGGGCGAGGGCGCGAACGATGGCCATTTTCTGGCGCTGCTGGGAGCGGCCTGCTGCCTTGCGGGTCATCCAGAGGACGGCGTTCCGGCGCTGGAGCGGTCGCTGGAGCTCGCCCCTTCCGCGCATGCCCATTTCAATCTGGGTCAGGCCTATCAGATGGCGGGCGATCTAAAGAAGGCACAGCGGTGCTACGAGCACGCGCTGGCGCTGGACCCCACCTACCAGCTGGCGCTGCAGGCGCTGGACTCGCTGGCTCCGCAGGAGGCTCCCGCTCCTGATCTGGGCCATCATATTGAACTGACGGAGGACATCCAGATCAGTGAGCACGCCCACCTTCTGACGGATCCCTTGCTTGCGTTCGAGGAGCCGGGCGGTGAGCAGGATCAGGAGCCGCCGCTGCCCTGGGCCCCTCCGCCTGTTACGGACGAAGAATAAGCGCCCTCCGGCCCAGCCCGGCCGGAACACTGCTGTTGGAGGATTCTGCATGAGGTCTTTCTCCCCTCGCCGCGGAGGCGTTCTTGTTGCCTGGTCTGCGGCGGTTCTGTTGGCGGCGCTCTCCGGAGCGCGTGCCGATCTGGCCGCCGTCCGCCAGAAACTGGACTCCATTCTTGACCGTCCCGTCTTTGCGCGGGGCATCCACGGATGCGTTGTGCAGACCCTGGACACCGGAGACAGGATCTACTCACGCAACCCGGATTTGCTCCTGATGACCGCCTCCAACCTGAAGCTCATCACGTCCGCGGCGGCGCTGGAGATCCTGGGAC
>Ga0101944_10001709_pt1 | contig 42405 bp, 43 predicted proteins | sample DewCreD2012metaG_FD_75245 | JGI IMG/M metagenome (GOLD analysis project Ga0101944, IMG submission 75245) | Hot spring sediment bacterial and archeal communities from British Columbia, Canada, to study Microbial Dark Matter (Phase II) - Dewar... ... | reverse complement strand
TAGCTGGTTGGCCCAAAGAATAAGCAGCTATAGAATTCATCAAAGGACCAATCATTTTCTTGCGATTAAGCCAATTTGGGGGAGCATAAATAACCTTTCCGCTACCACTCGGATCCCAAACAATCGGACCCTCAACATCAGCTAAACTCTCAAGCTCATAAATTACCTGAGGGCAATTACACTCAGGGGCAATTTGATCACTAAAAGTGCCATAACCCGCCACCTGAATAGGCCCAAGAACTTCAAGGAGATCCACCAAAAACTGTGTATCAACGGCAATTACTCCATCAACATCTTCAATACCAACTTTTTCTATTTCTGCTGTAAAAACCCGCATCGACTCATAAAAATCAGGCGACCAGTTTAAATCTCTTAATCTAGTCTTCTTTGAGATTACATAGGGACCCTCTAAATATTTAACAATAGGATCAGGAGCTGTTATTGAAGGCTTATATTTTGAATCCAGATTGTAAATATCATCGGAAGAAACCGGATTAAAAGTCGCCTTATCTACTTTTGCTATCGCATAAGCAGTCATAAAACCTCCAGTAGGCCTTAACTCCTTATCATTCTGAAAAAGTAATAGATAATTACGAGATGAATTTATACCCAAAATATAAGGCAGCTGTTGTAACAAAGGCTCGCTATTTTCAACTGTCGAAATCGCACGATCTGCTTCCTCCAACAAAGACTCTATCCTTGACCTTACTTCACTTTTTCCAAAACGAACAGGATAACGCTCAGGGTTAATTTGGTTGATCTCTCCTCGCACTAAAGACAACTTTTGAACAATAGGCCCTGTTTTTGGCAAAACTTCAGGTAAAGCTTTTGTAATAAAATCTATCTTATCAACAGTAGCTCCAGATTCCTTCGTTAAGGAAGAGCCAGTAAAACCCAAAAGATCAAGATGGGGACCAAGAGCTTTAATACCATCATCCAAAGCTTGAAAGGAATATTCACCAACATTAAGCAAATGTCCAAAATCAGAGGTATAACTACCCAAAAAAGGAATAAATTTTGTCCATTTAACCAAACTGTAAGCACCTTTAAGCTCCGACAAACTTCCTTGAGAATTAGCCAAAGAATGATTAATTTTATCTAAATCTTTGGCAGCAAGAGAAACCTTAAGTTCTTTAAGACTAATGTAGAAAGATTTTGTCTTAAGATAAACATTGAAAAACAATAAAAAATTAACGACAAAGAGGAAAAACACTATGAAAAGAGGTATCAACAATCTCTTTCTTCTCTGCCAAAATCCTTTTTCTTTTAGGTTGGGCTCTTTTAATTGAATTTCGCCTGCACTGCTCTCTTGAGCTGCCTTGTTATCAGAAAGTGGGGGTGTATTTAGATTTATCTCGGGAATAGATGTTTCAACCATAAGTTAAGAATAAACTATTAAACGGTCAATAATCAAGAAGTCAAACAGCGCCCTTGCCACTAATCATTACAAAAGGAGTCTTGAGAATAATGAGAAAATCAAGCCACAAAGATTTCTTTTGAGCATAATAAGCATCCATTTGGATTCTTTTTTCAAAATCAACCTCACTTCGTCCATTTACCTGCCAATAACCAGTAATACCAGGTTTGGCTTCTAGCATCTGCTTGACCAAATCCTTAGTATGTGGATATTTCTTCTGCTGCTCTTCAAGCTCATCAGGGTAATAAGCTCTTGGTCCAACCAGACTCATATCACCTTTCAAGACATTAAAAAGTTGTGGCATCTCATCTATTGAATGTTTTCTTATAAATTTACCTATTTTTGTGACCCGCGGATCGTCGTGCAATTTATAGCCAGAATTCTTATAAACTTCATACAATTTCCTATATTTAGGGTCTGTCTTCATCAGCTGATGCGCATTTACAAACATCGACCTGAACTTATAAATCCTAAAAAGTTTTCCTCTTTTGCCTACCCTCTTGGGTATATCAGCAAGAATAGGACCGGGAGAAGTCAGCTTTATTAAAATCGCAGTCAGAAGCATTATGGGGGAAAAGAGAATCAAAAGAATAATGGCCGAAACAACATCCAATACTCTTTTGGCAAAATCATAAAAAGAATTTCCTCTTTTGCTTAAAGATGCCATAGGGCAGGTAAATTTATACCATTTTTAAAGAAAAAAATCAAAGCACTTCTTTTTCGCCTCTTTTCTTTAATTCTTCAACAATTTTCTTTACATTTTGAGCTTTACTCTTAGCACATACCAAAAGAGCCTTGGGAGTATCAACAATAACAATGTTATCAACATCAACAATAGCAATAAGCCTTCCATCCGTGTGAATCAGAGCATCAGAGGTGTCAATATTAATCACTTCCCCACCATCTTCATCTCCATCTATAATCACATTACCAAAAGCATCCTTACGACTATTTTCCCAAACTTCTTTCCAATCCCCTATATCTGTCCAGTAAAAATCGGCCTGAATAACAGCAAAATTACGGTCCCGCTCGGCAACTGCATAATCAATAGAAATTTTAGGCATAGTTTCGTAAATCTCTTTTAAGGCCTGTCTTTCTTTTGAAGTTCCCAAATATTCCCCGATACTGTTCAAACTCTTAGCAATTTGAGGTTCATATTTATTTAGAGAAGACAAAAGGCTATCTGCTCTCCAAACAAATTGCCCAGCATTCCAAAGGTAATTTTTTGAAGCAACATATTTTTCAGCAAGCTCAAGAGGAGGTTTTTCGGTAAACTTCTTGAGCTTGAAAAATTTTACTCCATTAACTAAGGCCAATTTCTCGCCTTTTTTAATATAACCATAACCGGTATGAGGATAGGTAGGTTTAATTCCAACACTAACCATTTTCTTAGTTTCAAAAGCATAACTTGCTGCTGCCCTCAAGGTTTTCAAATAAAGATTAAGAGGTTTGACCAAACGATCAGCAGCTTCGGTTATTATTACCGCTTCTGGATCCTTTTTATAGATATAAAGAGCCCCCAACCCATGAGCAGGAGCTGTTTCCCTTCTTGCCGGTTCGACTATAACATTTTCAGGCAAAAATTCCTTCACTTGCTTTAAAATCTCCTTCTTATAATCATCAGAGACAGTAACGCAAAACATTTTTTCCCAGCTCGTTAATTTGCTTAGTCTATAGGCAGTTGTCTGAAACAAAGTCTTCTTGCCAAATAAGCGCAAAAATTGTTTTGGAGTTTTTTCAACAGATTTGGGCCAAAGACGAGTTCCCCCTCCCCCAGCAAGAATTAATGTATAAAGATGGTTGCTAAAATTCATTTCTTCAATAATTCCAAAACCTCATTCAAGAATAATTCTCTAAATCTATCAAAAGAGAACCTCTGCAAATTACTTTTAAAATCATCGCGGTTAAATCTCATTTTAGCAAATCTATTAATTGCGTCAACTAAAGAAAAAACATCTTGCTTATCAAAAAATACTCCAGTTTTTTCCTCCAACACTGTCTCGCAAGCACCTCCTTTTCTGTAGGCAATAACGGGAAGAAAATGACTTTGAGCCTCAAGCGAAACAAGACCAAAATCCTCATACTGAGGCATTATCAAAGCCTTAGCGTTTTGATAGTAGAAAGCCAAAGCTCTATCATCCACATTTCCAAGAAGTTTAATATTAGGCCCCGCTTTTCTTTTGAGAAAGAACATCTGGCTTCCAGTTCCAATCACTACCAAATTATTCCCCAATTGATTGAAAGCTTCCACAACCAAATCTACTTTTTTATAAGGCTCAAGCCTTGAAACTACTAAATAGTAATCCTGAGGATTGAAACCAAGATCAAGATGTAACGGATTTTTAAAATTAGTGTCTCCGAAATAAATTGGCGGATAAATTACCTCAGATTCTAAACCGTAATACTTCTTAACCCTTTTTCTTACTTCTTGAGAAATACTAACAATTTTATCAGGACGAAAGGCAGAAATTTTATCCCAATAATGCAAATAAGAAACAATCGGCCTAGATAAAAATCTTAAAACTCCATTCTTAAAATAATCATCATAATGGCTCCACAAATAGCGAGTAGGAGTCAATAAATAGCAGAGATATTTTGTCTTCGGTTTTGTAATTATCCCTTTGGCAGCCTCGCTCGTAAGAGAAATCACAAGATCGTAGTTGTCAAAATTGAAAGATTCAAAAGCAAGAGGCATAAGCCAAGGCAAACCTTGATGAAAAGATTTAGCAAAAGGTATTTTTTGCAGAAATGAAGTATAAACATTAGGAAAGACTTTAGCCCAAGACGCAGTCTTTGGATTATAAACGGAAGTAAAAAGATCAGCTTTGGGGAAAATCTTATAAAGAGCAAGTAAAACCCTTTCTGCCCCTCCCCATTTATTTACTCTATCATAGACTAAGGCAACTCTAAGATCCTCTATTTCCATTGATCAATTCTACTACAAGAACAAAATTAGCTTCAAAATTGTTAAAATTATTTCTCCCCTTACTTGTGTTATATAAAAACCAACCTAAATAACCAGTCTAACCTATCAAAACTTCATTATAAGAATTAATTACGATTTTGGTCATATCCGACCAAGAATATCTTTTCAATAGTTCTTGAGCACTTTCTATTTTCCTTTTTCTTTCATTATCTTTCATTTCTAAGACAGAAATTATGATCCGCGCCAAATCTTTAGGATCTTGAGGGTTAAAATAGAAGCAAGAGTTTTGATAAACTTCTCTAAAGACTGGTATATCACTCGCTAAAAGTAAAGTCCCAGCTGCTATTGCCTCAAGACCCGGCAGTCCAAAACCTTCAGAGAGAGAAGGAAAAACATAAGCCAAAGAATAATGCATTAGAGAAGCCAAATCACGATCAGGCACAAAATCCAAAAAAATAACTCTATCCTCTAATCCCATTCTTCTGGCTTCTTGCTCAAGTTTTTGTCTGAAATTATTTCGAGGTGAGACAACTAAAAAAATAAAATCCTTAATTCCTTTCTTCTCCAAATACTTGATAGAGTCCAAAACTAGAGTCAAGTTTTTATGAGGATAGGAATTTCCACAATACATCACGTATTTACCTGATAAATTATACCTTACGTACAAATTTTCTATACCCACAAATTCATCTATAAATTTTTTGTCCACTCCCTCATATGTGACCCTTATTTTAGACATTTTTACTTTAAAATTTTCAATTAGTTCTTTTGCAACAGCTTTTGTGGGAACAAAGATAAGCCTTGATCTAACAACAGCATGCTTAAATACTACAGAATAGAAAAATCTTTTGATTTGATACAAAGGATATGGAAGAGTAGTACTTGAAACTCCTTTAAACTTGTGCATTAACATATCATGGATTGTAACCACATATTTACCAAAATAAAAAACAGGCATATTAAAATGAGGAAAATGAACAAGATCCGGCTTCTCGCGATACAGGATAAAAGGCAATAAAATCTGCTCTAAAACCGAATAATGCCTTATATCAAGACAAATCTTCTTAAAGTTAGAAGGCAACTTCAATTCATTGAAGTACTTTTTTCTTAAAATGATGACAAAATTAAATTCTGTATCTTCTGTTTTTTTTAACTCATCAATCAAACTAACCAGATACCTTCCCAAACCCATATTTTCAATACCATAAAGTCTTGCGTCTATAACAATTTTCATCTTAAGTCAAAAATCAACCACTCCAAAAACGTCTTGATAATTCTTGTTAATAAAACCAATTTAATTCCCACCAAAACTAAATAATTGACAAGAAGCGGGTATTTCTGCCAAAGTCTTTTGCGATAAAAAACCTCCATAGATTTGACTCCCTGGCTTCTTATTTTTATTTTTTCTCCAAGATTAACCTTGCGTCTTCTATCAGAAACTAATTTTCCCTTACTAACACCCTTCAAGTGAAGGATTTTAACCTTAGGATAATAGACCAACTTCCAACCTTTCTCCTTTATTCTCCAAGAAAGATCTATATCCTCCCCATCAAGAAAATAATCCTCATCAAACCAGCCAACATCATCTAATATCTTCTTTCTTGTCATAAAAAATGCTCCCTGCAAAGCATCAACTTCATGAATTTCATTTTCAGAAATATACCCATACCAATACCTTCCAAAAATAGGAGATTTGGGAAAGAGTCTATCAAGCCTTAAGACCAGATGAATTAAGCCAATCCAAGGAGTAATAAAACTCCTTCTTGTGTCCTTATCTAGCTCCCCATTTGGCAAGACCAACTTGCAACTTATCACTCCAACTTCCTTATTTTCATCAAGATATTTAACGGTTTCCTTAATAGCATTGGGGTAAACAACAGTATCCGAATTCAAAAAAAGAACGTATTTCCCTCTAACTTTATCCTTCGCTCTATTATTGCCAGCCGCAAAACCAAGGTTCTTTTCATTTTTTACCAAAATAACTTCAGGGAATTCCTTTTGAACAATAGAGACACTTTTGTCACTCGAGGCATTATCAACTACAATCACCTCAAAATCAGCTTCATTTTTAACCTTCTTTAAAGAAGAAAGACAATCAAAAAGTAAATCACAAGTATTATAATTTAAAATAACAATTGAAAGCTTGGGGTTTCCCTTCTTCATTATTATTCACTTTTTGCAGTCTCTTTATAAATCTTATCAAGTTTATCTGAAATAACACTCCAGCTAAAATTTTTCTCCACTAAAAAACGAGCGCTGCTTGCAAGCTCTTTTGCTTTTTGAGGATGAGTTAAAATAAATACGGCTTTTTCTGCCATCTTTTCAAAATCATCCTCAACCAAGATATGCTTTCCTTCAATAGCATCGAGGCCCTCAGCACCAACCGTCGTTGTCAAAAGAGGTAGTTTTGAAGCCATGGCCGCAAAATGCTTTAACCTTGTACCACCTGGGCCTTTCAGAGGAGAAATAAAAATAGAAGACTCGCAGTACGCCTTTCTTATCGTCTCCTCATCATCATAATCAAGATCGCTAACAATTACATTGTCACTACTTTTCTTCTTGATTTTATCTGGCACGTGCTGGCCAACTATCCAAAGTTTGCACTTTGGCAATTTCTGCAAGACCATTGGAAAAACTATATCAAGCAAGGCTTCTGCTGCTTCAGTATTTTGTAACCACTTAAAATTAGCAACAAAGAGAATCTTCGGGTTTTCATCCTCCCAATTATCCTTCATTTTAAAGAAATCAAGATCAACACCATTGGGCAAAATGTCAACATCCAAATGAGGTGAAACCTTAAGCATTTCTCTTTTATCAGCCTCAGAAACCGCTACTACTTTGTTTGCCTTTTCCCAATATTTTTTCTCCCAATATTTTAGCTTAATAACATCAATAAAAAATAAAGGCTTCAAGAAAAGCCAAGCTTGCTCATCTACATAATGCTTATAGACCAAATATTCAATAGTCTGGTCAACTAAAAGTATCGGAATCTTAGTCTCTGGTATGTGAGGCATTACATAGAATGTTTCAGCGTGGATAATATCATACGGCGAATCTCTCAATTCTTTTTCAACCGCTTCTTTCTCCTCATTAACAAGATTGCGAATAACCAAAAAGGGATAAGTGCCAAAACCAGTTCTCAAGATATTATTCAAAGTCCAAGGGCTCATTGATCTCTTGAAAACTTTCACTTTATGGCAATACTTTTCAAGCTCCGAAACATATTTTTTCTCATCATCGCTTTTGATCAAAGAAAAGAGAGTTATCTCATGTTTATCCGAAAGATGTTTGATAAGGTTATAAGACCTAATCTGTCCTCCTGAGGAAGGAGGAAAAGGCAAATATGGTGTTAGCATTAATATTTTCATTTTTTGTTCTTAGTTAGGTCGGCTATAAAATAACTATCAGTCTCTTTAATCACCAAAAAATTAGATTTTATATATTTTGAGTCTTGGCTTTCCTTTTCAACTGAAACATAATAATCAGCTCCTCTTTCTTTTATCAATTTTTCAAAAGATGTGTCAACAGCAGGCCAACCAAAGCGCTTAGTCTGATACAAAAAAGCCGTATCACCATTGTAAGGAGCAATAACTCTTGCATCCTTTGGAGTTAGTTCATCAACAGCTCTGCCTGCTTCAATTATTTCAGGATGGTTAATTTGATAATAATCTTTAACTTTGTAAAAAGACATAAAAAACATCATAAAACAAAAGAAAGACCAAATCAAAATTTTTCCAAAATCAAGACCTGAAAGCAGAAAATAACTCCCCTGTGCCAAAGCCAAAGAAACAGCAGGGACAACAAATATCTGGTAATAATCATGTCTCACATTAGCAGACGCAAAAATTGAGACATATAAAAACATACCAATCAAAAAGAAACGAATAAAATTACTTTTTTGTTTATTAATTAATCCCAATCCAAAAAGAAATATTCCATAAATACCCAATATTAGATACCCCAGCCTTTCACCAAAAATCCAACGCCAAAAAGCAGGATGGAAACGAATTAAGTCTCCGTTAAAAGACCATTCCATAAAAGGAATCCCTGCCGGGAATTTGTTGACCCAGACGCGCCAAAGGAAAAAAGGCAAAAGGATAATAGCAAGAAATACAACAATCTTAATAAAATTACTCGCTTTCTTGAAAATACCACCAAGAGAATATTTTTCTAAAAATAAAAGCAAAATCGGCATAAAATAAAAGATTGCATGGGGTTTAACCAAAACCGACAAAGCCAAAAACAAGGAAGAAAGATAAAAAAACAAAATCTTCCCTCTATCTAAAAAATTAACAAAGAGGACTAAAGAAAAAAGAGCTAAACTGACGGCTGTCGGCTCAGGCAAAATAACACGCGAATAATATATGTTATAAGGCAAAAATGCAAAGAATAAGGCTGCCAAAACCCCTCCCCAAGAAGAGATAAACCTTTTCCCCAAAAGATAAATAAAAACAACCGAAAAAAGAGAAAAAATAACACTTGTCATCCTTCCCCAACCATCAAAAGTCAAAGGACCATCCAACCTTGCAAGTAAAGTATGAACTATATTAAAAAAAGGAAATTCAACAAAACGATAGCCTTGAGGATTAAAAAAACCAGATTGAATACTTGAGATATCATAATAACGAGGATGAAGGATATCAATACCGTCGTTAAAATAAATACGAGAAACAGAAGCAGTATCAGCTTGACGCCAAGAGTGCCAATCAGCAACCGGGCTATTAATCTTATAGAGCCTCGCCAAAAAAGCAAAAACTAAAATCAAAAACAAAAAGAACTCTTCCTTTAAAAAGATAAATCTTTTTTTTCTCATATTCTTTTGACAGCCCTAAAATTATAATCCAGATACCCAAAAGTTACTCCAAGTAAAAGCCAAAGTAAAGAAGCTATTTTACTTGCCTCAAAAACGTCAATCAAGAAACTATTAACAATAAAGGCAAAAAACAAGGCTATAACAGCCGAAATATAATATCTCAAAAAACCTGACGACTTTTTCCAAAAATAAAACAGTCTTTTAAAGATTAAATAAATCAATATGACAAAAGTAAAAAAACCAAGAATTCCTACCTCTGCCAAAAGCCTTAAGAAATCATTATCAGTTGCAAGCTCTACTGAAGAATAGCCACTTCCCAAGAAGGGGTTTCTTAAAAACGCTCGCCAAGCCCTTGGCCACTCAACTTTAGTTCTAATCTCAAAAGAGCGATAAACCGCAACTTCAGCAATATTAACGGGTTCTCCCGGAACGACATCGGCCGGTAAGTTTTCGCCGACATCAAGTCTTTTACCGCTTGAAGGCAGTGTCGGGATATTAAGCTGACTTCTTTTTTCCTGCTCTTTGTTTACAGCGCTAAATGAAATCCACTCTTTAGATATATTAACCTTAATTGTCAAAAGAAAACGATCGCGAAGTTGTGAAGGATAAGCCAAAATTGCAAGGAAGATCAAGACAGAAAAAAGAATAAGCTTATTTTTATTAAGTAAAAGTAGCAGAAAGACAACACCAAGAAAAAGGGCAATAAAAGAAAGGCGTGCCGCAGTTAACATAAAAACATAAAAAGAGAATCCCAAAGCAAAAATTAGAAGAAGAAAGGCAAAAAACTTTATCTTATCCTTTCTAACAAAAGGTAAGAGATAGACGACAAAAGAAACTAGAAGAAGCATCATCATTACCAAAAATACAGCCAAATCGTAATGTCCAGCAAAAGTAGAATTTACTCTCTGGCCAGGAACAAGATAAACGATTTTTCCTTTTGAGAGCTCTGTATTTATAGTTGAAATACTGGGAAAGTGAAAATAAAGCTGACCTAGAGCATAAAAGTTAACAATAAAAAGAGAAATAAATAAAGTCAAAAGAAACAAAGTAAATCTTCGCTTATTTATAGGAATAGTCATTCCCAGAAAAACAAGAATCAAAAGTTCAACTCTTCTTAAAAAATGAAAAACAACTGCAGAAAAAGAAACAGTTTGAATCAAGGATATAGCAGAATAAGAGGACACAATTCCTACTAACCAAAACAAAATGGCTACTTGAAAAATTCTATTCCTAATTAAATCTTTCCACTTACCAGAAAAGAAAATATAAAAACTAAAAGACAATACAGCGAAAAGAATAAGAAAATCCTCAAGCCTCACCGAAACCACCATCTTGGGTAGTTCAATAAAAGGAAATTTCTGATACAAAAGGACAAACACCAAGACAGAAAGGATAAGCCAAAACAAAAACTCTTCAAATTTGCTTAAGTATTTGCGCATAAGTTTTTGCATAACTAACCTTACCTACAAAAAGAAAAGCCACTGCCCTTAAAGCTACAAAAAGATAAATCAAAAACAAAAGAAAAGCTCTTGATAACTCGCCAAAATGTTTTTCATAAAAAAACAAAAGCCCTCTAAATTCCCCCAGCCATTGCCTCAGCTGAGGTTTATCTAAACTAGCACCACCAAGATGAATTATTTCTGCTTTATCGGTAAAACCAATTTTAAACCCTGCCTTTTTTGCCCTGAAACAAAAATCAACATCTTCTCCATACATAAAAATCTTATCATCCAAAAATCCTATTTTTTCAAACACTTTTTTTGAGACCAGCATTGCAGTACCCGCAACCCAACCAACCAAGGCTCCATCTCTAAAGTATTTCAAGTTTCTTTCCTGATAAGAAGGAAGCCTTAAGATAGGGCGAAAAATATCATCAAGTCCTGATATCCAAAAAAACAAAGGCCAAAAATAAGGCAATTCTCCTCCACTTGGTTGAAAACTCATATCAGGATTAAGTAGCTTAGGAGAACAAATATCAAAGCCTGACTTAGCAAAACTATAAAGTTTGTCAAGAGAGCCTTCCAAGACTTCCGTATCTGAATTGAGAATTAAAAAATATTCAGCTTTATTTAGATATCGCTTGAGTGCCAAATTATTTCCCCCGGCAAACCCCAAATTCCTGTCTGAAGCAATAAAATCCACATCTTTAAATTTTGGCTTAAGATAATCAAGAGATCCATCAGTTGAAGCATTGTCAACCACCACAATCTTGACCTTCCTATGCCATTTCTTACCCAAAATGCTTTTGATACACTTTTCAGTTAACGCTTTGGTATTGTAATTTAGAATAACTACTAAAATATTAGTCATAGCTAATTTTTCGAACAAAATTATATAAAAGGACAACTATTAAATTAATTCCCGCCCAAACCCCTAGTCTATTTATGATTTTGGTTGGATAATAACGCAAAGTAACTTTCGTCTCATAAAGCATTCCCCCGGCAGCAAAACGAGTAGCCCCGTCATATCTTGGTTCTTTAGTCTTTTCATCAAAAGGCTCAAGCCCATTAACAAACAAGGAACCACGCAGAGGATAGACATATTCTTCAAGATAAGTGCTTTGGGTTTGATCTTTTATGTAATTAAAGGCATATTCAGGAGGATGATTCAAAGTTAGAGGAGGAAAAGGAAATTTAGTCATAAACTGAAACTGATCGCGATAGTATTTAGTCACAAAAGAGCGATAGTTGTCAGAAAAATAAGCAGAGATATTAGGCACTTCAACTGTATCGCCACTTAATTCAGATTTCGTTGATTGAGGCAGGGAAGCAAAATCGGAAATTTTCTTCGGTTCAAAAGGCCAGACCAAATACAAGAGGAAAACAAAAGAAAAAATAAAAAAAAGAAGCTTTAAGAAAATTCGCATTATTGGAAAAGTCTTGCTCTGCCAAGGCGATAATTTAATTCTTTCAATTTCCTTTCTCCTATCACCCTGGCAGGCACTCCACCAACTATTTCAAAATCACCAACATCTTTGGTAACAACAGCTCCTGCTGCAACAACTGCTCCTTTGCCTATTTTAACTCCAGGCAAGATAATAACCCGAGGTCCGATAAAACAATAATCACCTATGACAACAGGCTCATTTATTGCCTTAAAATCTTTATCTGCCAAATCGTGCTCGGAATTAAAAATCATTACAGAGGAGGCAATGTCTGTATGACTTCCAATGATTATTTTGTCCCTACCATCCAAAAAGGCATGATCCCCAATGATAGTATCCTCCCCAACAACTATATTCTTAGGATCAAAAAAACTAGCCCACATGTGGAAAGTTGAACCACGACCAATCTTTATTCCAAAAAGACGATAGATATTGTTTCTTATGATATGCGAGGGAACGTGCCCCACCCAGCGAAGAAGCATCAACTCAAAATCAAGAAAATAATTATAAAACCTATTGGTTATCTTCCTTAAAGCCTCGCTCCAGCTAAGACTTTGACCATGTTTATCTTTAAAAAAACTTTTCATTTTCCTAATATTTTATCAAAGAAAGACAAAGTTTCTTTAGCCGTTTTTTCCCAAGAAAAAAGCTGAGCGCGTTTAATTCCCTTCTTAACCAATTCATTATACTCTTTTTCCCTCATACCAAGCACTTTCTTAATACCATCTGCAATTGACTGGACACAATAAGGATCAACCAAAATCCCAGCATCACGAACCACTTCAGGAAAGCTCGCGATGTTTGAGACCACAACAGGTGTTCCACAAGCCATAGATTCAAGCGCAATTAACCCAAATCCTTCCCAAAAAGACGGGCTAACAAAAACACGAGCGCCTGAAATTAATCCCGGCTTATCTATTTCATCAACAAAATCGGTAAAGATAACTTTCTTTTCAATACCCAACTTCTTTACTTTCTCAAAGATATTCTCAAAAAGCCAACCCTTTTTACCAGCAATCACCAATTGATAATCAGGGAATTCCTCTTTTATTTTTGCAAAAGCCTCAATTAGACCCTCAATATTTTTACTTGGCTTTAGAGTTCCAAGATAGAGGATATAGTTTTTACCAATCTTATACTTTCTTTGCACCTGTCGCACATTATCTTTAGGGATTGGAAAGTAAAATCTTTCCTTATCATAGCCAAGATAAGTTACAGTAATCTTGCGGGAAGCAAAAGGATAATGTCGCAAAATATCACGAGCAGTTTCTTTTGAGATGGCTATGATACCTTTTGATACAAAAATAGAGATAGCACTCCAATACTTTAACTGCCAAAACACTTTTTTTTCAAATTGTTCCGAAAATTCAAGATATCCTAAGTCCATTATGGAAACCACTCTTGGAATACTTAAAAAGGGCACTGTATAATGACTAGGAGAAAATAAAAGGTCTAACTTGTCTTGATTAGCCCAAAGATAAGGCATCAGCCTTGTCAAAATCCAAAGGCCCTTTCCGGGTATAACTTTGTATTCCCAAAAATTAGGCACAGGAAGAGGCATGTCAGAACGAGGTTTTGAGGCCAGATATACTATAAACCTATAGTTTCCTTTAATTTTATCCTGTAGTTTATAGAGGGACCAGAGCAAATTAAAGGCATAGATATTAACTCCTACTTTATTTTCAATGTTTGCCTCATTTCCATCTATTCCAATTATCATATTAGGCTAAAGCTTCTTCATAAACTTCAAGTGTTTTTCGCGCAGTCTCATGCCAAGAGAACATCTTTAATCTCTTTTCTCCTTCCCTTACTAAAGTTTTATGTCTCAAAAGGGCTGTTTTTATACCATCCGCAATATCTGACTCATCATATGGGTTAACCAAAATTGCTGCTTTCCCTGCTACCTCAGGAAGACTTGAAACATTTGAGGTCACAACTGGACAGCCACAGGCAAAAGCCTCAAGGATAGGCAATCCAAACCCTTCGTACAAAGACGGATAGACCAAGGCCGATGCGCTATTGTAAAGCCTTCTTAATTCATTCTTAGTCACTTGACCTGCAAAAATGACTCCCCTTTTGCCCTGAAATTCGGGAATCTTCTCTCCAACCACAATCAGTTTTAAGTCTTTACCCGCCTTAACTAAATCAAAAGCCGAAATTATACGATCTAGATTCTTTCTCTTGTTTGTACCGACAGCTAAAATAAAATTATCAGCACGATATTTTTTCCTAACCGAATCTTTTTCCTTTGAAGAAATCTTTTTATAAAAAGGGTCAACTGCCTCAGGAATAACTTTAATTTTTCTTCTGTCAAACTTTAAAAGCAGAAGATCCTCGTAAGTTGCCTGGCTTGGAACAATGATTCTATCAACTTCCTTTTTTATCCACTTTAATCTATTTTTTGTTACCTCAACTATTTTGGGGTGTGTCAACTTTGTGAATCGCAAAGGAGAAAGATCGTGAATTGTCGTTACACGAAAACCATAAGAAGGAGGTTGAACCCAATCAGAAGAATGAAAAACATTAAGTCTCCCAGTAAAAGTTTCAACCGGCAAAATATGCCATTTGTTCCAAAGCCAATCAAGAAAAGTTGGAGGCAAATGGAAAATACGGCTTTTGACACGAGAGCCATATTTATAATCAAGACTTTTAGCAAAGCTAATCAAGCCCTCTCTCCTTCTAAAAGAACCGCCAAAAAGGAGATATTCGTTCTTTACGTCAACTTCAAGCAGACTTTTAACCAAGTTTTCAGTATAAATAGAAACCCCGGTTGAATAAACAATTTGCGATATATCAATTCCTATTCTCATTTTGTTTCTTATTATCTCATATTAAAAGGTAAAAATACCACTAAAGTCGCAGATTTAAAGATGCTATAATTCATATAAATTTGATGAAAAAAATTAACCTTTCTTGGTATTCTTCTCTTTCTTTTTGCAACAAGATTATTTTTGGCAACTATTCTTCCACCCGGATTATCTGACGACGAAGTCGAATATGCAATAAGCGCAAAAAGCTACTCCCTTTATGGAAAAGATGTTTCTGGATATCGCTTGCCTGTTTCATTATTCAAGACTGAAACCTATGGAAAAATCAGCCCAGTTCCTGCAATATTCACCTCTTTACCACTAAAGATCTTCCCACTTAACTTAACCACATTAAGAATTTCATACACTACAGTAAATTTAATTACAGCCATACTTCTTTATATCTTTGTAATTACAATCTTCAAAACTAGAACTGTCGCTATTCTGGCGACTATATTATTCATTCTTAACCCCTGGAGTACCTTCCTTTCTTATTATATTGGTGATTCTCCTTTCGCACTCCTTTTTACCTAGCTGCTGTCATTACTTTAATAAAATACAGCGGTAAAAAAATGATAATTCCTTTTATTCTGTTTGCCTTAGCCTTCTTCTCATACCAAGGAGGAAAACTAATATTCATACCAGTGATACTTATAACCATCTGGTATAAACTTAGAAACCAAAAAATCAAATTTTCAGAATCAAGAGCAAACCTAATCTTTACTGCCATCTCGATAATCTTCTTTATATCCTATCTTTTTACAAGTCTTAAAATATCAGATTCTGATATCAATTCTCGCTCAAAAGATATTTCGGTCTTCGGCTCCGAAACTAAATCTATTGTCAATGAAAAAAGAAAGCAAACAATAGCAACAACTTTTGACAATATATTCATAAACAAATTTATCACCGAAGGAAAAATAATAACTAAAAGATATCTTTCAGCTTTTTCTCCAGAGGTCCTTTTTATTAGCGGTGACACGAGAGCAATATATAGGTTCGAAGAACACGGTCTGTTTTATCTAATAGATATACCACTTATCATACTAGGTATTCTTGAAATTTATAAAAGAAAGAAAAACGCTTTCCATTTTTTAATTGCTTTATTGATAATTGCTCCACTGCCAACCGCGTTAAGCAAGGTTGAAACATCAGTAATACACAGATCTTTCTTTCTACTACCCATCCTTACAATATTCTCTGCCTACGGCTTAGACAAACTACTAAAATCTAAAAAACTTAAATCTTTGTTGGCACCCTCACTTATAGTACTTCTCCTCATTCAAGTTTTATATTTCTACCATTTCTATTTCTTCAGGCTACCAGTATTAGGGCAAGAAAAATATTGGCTCAGCGAAAGCGTGCTTAATAAATATCTAAACTACAGTGACTCAAAAGCAGTATTTGTTAGTCCCGCAGCAAGGTCTTCTTTCTTAAGATTCATTTTATTGTCAGACAACAAAACCCAAAAAGAATTTCTCAAAAAAGATTATCCCTATAGAGAAAACGAGACTGAAAGAGAATATCAATTTAAAAACATAACTTTTACCCACAACTGCCCTGAAAAACTAGATGACAAAATCATTTACGCGATAAGCTATATAAATAATTGCAAAATCGATGAAAAACCATCTTTCTTGATACAAGACCAACGCGACGCCGGCACTTTGATCAGTATTTATAACAGCAAAATCTGCCAAGGAATAAGCAAAGACACTTACCGAAGGTTCCACTTGAGAAGATATTACTCTCTAGAGAAAATGAATTACGAAGATTTTTGCTCAAACTGGATAAACATAACTTTACCCAATTAGTTCTTTTACCTTCCCTTCCAAAAACGATTTAACCTCATTCCAGTCAACATCAACCAAAAATTCAGGATCAGGTTGTTTTTCTGCTTCTTCAAAGTAAACAAGAGATTTTAAAATATGAGACATTTGATAATTTACTCCCTTAAACTTCTTCTCAAAAAGAGCTAGAAGCTCACCAAGACTGAACTTCTGCAAAATAAAATAAAGATCAATAAAATCTTTTTTGCTTCCTCTTGATGATATTGCCGAAAGCTTCATACAAGCAATATCTTCAAGGGAGGCAACCTTAACTTGATCAAACTCAAGAAAATCACCGACCAAAGGATACTTATATTCTAAAAAACTAACCTTAACACCATCGATATATAAATCAAGTGTTCCCTTATCTTGATTAATAACCTTAGGATTAAGGGTTTTAAGTTTGGCAACTAGAATTTCAAACTTAGGAAAAGAAGAGGAAAAAAAATCAAGATCAATCGATTTTCTGTGCCCCAAAATTAAAGATAAAGCAGTGCCACCTGCAAGATAGAAGTTGTCTAAGACTTGAGTTTCTCTTATTTTTCTTAAAACCTGTCTTGTCTTTGAATCAATGGCTTTCTCAAACATAAAACCTCCTTTCTTGGAACCTTTAAAATTAAAGCATAAAAATTGGCACTTTTAAATGATAAGTTGCGAGAATTCTTCAAAACATTTTTAATATCTTCAAGAGAATAAAGTTTTTTTAAATCTTCAAAATCACCAATATCACCAAATTCAAGAACCCTCTCTATGATAAATTCTTTGTTTTTATCCTTTTCTAAAGTGGAAAAATCTATATCCCAGAAAAGTTTCTTGAAATACAAAGGAAGACTACTCATTGATGCTTAATTATACCATTCTCAACTGAAAACTTAAAAGTCAAAAGTCAAAACTTTGTGATTAGATTATAGATTTTGGATTATAGATTATTGAGCAAAATTCCAAGTTATAAGTTCAAATTCTAAATTCTAATATCTAAATTCTAAACAAATCACAAATTCCAAATTACAAGAACTAAATTCTAATTTCTAATTTCTAAATCCTAAATTCTAAACAATTTACAATTATCTAATTCTCCAAATTACAAAACATCTTTTTCTAAACATTATTAATGTTTGTAACATTGGAACATTATTTTCTTTGATATTTTGTTTAGATATTAGATATTAGTGCTTAGAGATTGCACTCCCTTACTACTTTCTACTTTCTACCAAGTTCTGATAACTGATGTCCGACATCCGACAGCCGATGTCCGATGTCTGATGTCCGACATCCGAAATCCGACCTCTTTTACCTTTTAACTTTTACCTTTTACCTGCCAAACAAAAATTTGTTAAAATCAAGGAATGAGTAAAAGAAAAATATTTATCGTCATTCCAGCTTATAACGAAGCGAAGGTTATTGATAAAGTCATTTCTGATATCAAAAAAGAGGGGTTCAAAAATATAGTTGTCGTTGATGATGGATCAAGTGATGATACGAAAAAGGTAGTCTCAAAAGCAAAGGCTAAGGTTTTAAGTCTTTTTATCAACCGAGGAAAAGGAGCGGCTGTTAAAACAGGCCTTGAATACGCAAAATTAGAAAAGGCCGATATCGTGGTAACTATAGATGGCGACGGTCAGCATAACCCTAAAGATATTAAAAGAATGATCAAAAAAATAGATGAAGGATATGATATTGTTCTTGGTTCACGCTTTCTTAATAAAAAAAATAAAATGCCTCTTTTCAATAGATTAGCAAACCACCTTGCCAATATTATTGTCTTTCTAACTTACAACCTTTGGGTTTCAGATTCCCAATCAGGATTTAGAGCCTACACAAGAAGAGCTTTAGAAAAAATAGACACAAAACTTGATAGATACGAATTTGATAGTGAAGTAATAAGAGAAATAGCAAAACATAAAATCAAGTTCTGCGAGATACCGATAGACGTTTTCTACACCAAGTATTCAACTTCAAAAACCCAAAAGCAAAGCCTCAAAAACGGAATAAAAACACTAATCAAAATTCTTATCTCCTAACCAAATACCTCTTAAGCTTTAAATTGAATAACTTTTATATTAAGATATAAATATTATGATTTGGGGAATTTCTATTATCCGCTGGGTTTTAATAATTTTGGCCTTATTTATGATAATTGATCGCGTCTTAAAATTCACAAGACGAGAATCAGGGCAAACACTTTTTAAATTGGTTTCATCGGTCCTGATATGGGGAATCATTCTAGCTATTTCAATTTATCCCGATTTTGCCTACTTTATCGCCAGAAAACTAGGTATGGGAGAAAATCTAAACACTTTAATTTTCTTTGGTTTTGTAGTTGTTTTTATGCTTATCTTCAAAATTTTGTCTATTATTGAACACATAGAACAACAAATAACTGAAGTGGTAAGAACCACCGCTATCAAAAAAGAAATAAAAAAATAGATGCTTCACTTGGTAAAAGAAAGTGCAAACAAGATAAAAGAAAAAATTCAAAGCAAAACGCTCCATTTCCCTAAAAACAAAAAAATTTTGGTTGACCCCTTGCCGGCTTACAAAAATCAGCTGGCAGACGCCCAAAAAGAGAAAATAGAAAAATTTTATGGAAAAATAGACGACAAAAAAGCAGCATTAAAATTTGGAGCCAAAAATATAAAAGAATTTTCCTTCTGGGCATGGAGAAGCTGTGGTATAGCTTGCCTTCAGATGATCCTCAAAAATAACAAAAAAACTATGGAACTCGTTAACGATGGCATTCGAAAAAATGGCTATCTATTCAAAAACGATATCGGCTGGAAGCATCAAGCTCTAGTTAAAATTCTAAAAGAATATGGTTTCAACGCAAAAATAATTCGAATCATAACCCCTTTTGATATCGCACTTAACATACGAAAAAACAGATATGTGATATTATCAGTCAAAAGCAAGACGGGGGGGCATATGATTTTAATTTTTGGTCTCAAGACAGATGAGAAAGGAAAGATAAAAGAATTCTACTATTTTGATCCCCTGGAAAAACCAGAATCAAAATTTCCTAAGCTAGACTTTCAAAGATTAAAGCAGATATCTAAAAAGCAAGGAATTGCGGTGTCGAAATAGATTGAATTTAAATATTTACTCTATGAAAAAAATAATAAAAGCCTGGGAAATTTTAAGATCAAGACACTTTGCTAAAGAGCTCAAAAGATTATGGAGAAGGAATATCAACCCTCCCAAAGAAAAGTTTGTCTACCTAAAACCAGATAATTTGGAAACAATATCTCTCAAGATATCAGAATCAAAAACTCCAAGAGAGCCAAAACAAGTCGCCTTTGATCAAGAAACACAAATAGCTTATGTAAGTTGTATGTCTGGCAACAGCCTAAGCCTTTACAGTATCACCGACAAAAACACCAAAAAGATAAAAGAAATAAAATTTCCCAATCAATGTGTAGAAATAACCATTGGTAAAAAATATATCTATGTAACAACCAGCGATTTCAAAAGACCCCCTTCAATTCTTGATAACAAAATATGGATACTGTCAAAATCAGGAGAAAAAATAACTTCCATAGACACAGGAGGCGAGTGGAGCAAAGTAATTGCGATAGATGAAAAAAGAGAAATAGCAGCTATATCAAATTGGCACTCTCATAATATCAGTTTTATAAAAATAAATCCCAAAAAAGCAAAACTTATTCAACTCGTAAGCTGGGGCGAATCGCCAAGGGGTTTGGTTTTCCTGCCAAATGGTGATCTTTTGATTACAAGCTTTTACTCGGCTAGAATAGGTATCTTGTCTGCAAAAAGTGGCATCTGGAAAGTGACATACAATAGCCAACCATTTGATAAAGCTAAATATCAGGGAAATATGAGGCATATAATACTTTCACCAGATAAAAAATACGCTCTAATCTCAAACTTAGGCAGAAATCTAATACACTGGTGGTCAATTAAGGATAGAGTCTTTGAAACCAACCTACTCGTCGGCAGAGAACCAAACACAATTGACATCGTAAATGAAAACTTACTAGCCGTCTCCTGTAGAAAGTCAGACCTCATATATTACATAGATCTTAAACTAAGAAAAGTAATCGGAAAATCCGAAAGAACAGGATCACTACCAACCGGCCTTTGCAAAATAGATGAGAAAAGAATTCTTGTAACAAGTTTCAAGAACAATCGATTAGAACTTCATCAAATACTCAAAATGGCATAGAATTAACACTCTCCACACACATTCCCTCTTTAGACAATAAACTTAATATAGAAACAGATCCCGGTGGAATAATCAAATGTCTTCTATTATCAAAGCTTGAACCTAAAGAATTTAGTAAAATAATTTTTATTAAATCAACATGAGTACAGACGAAAACATTTTCGCAATCACTTTTGGTTAGTTTGCTTAAGAATTTATCAACCCTACTATGGACTTCTTGATAAGATTCGCCACTCGGGAAGCTAAAAATAGTAGGCCTATACATCCAGTCTTCAATAGGCTTATCTCCAAAAATACTCCTTAATTCAGAAACATGATGTCCTACAAAATCACCCATATCAGTTTCATCAAGACTCTTGTCAATTCTAATCTTTCCTCTAAAATCTAGTATTTTAGAAAAAATATTTGCCGTCTCTTGGCATCTTATCCTAGGACTTGTGAATATAACCATATTACTACTTACTAAATTTTCAAAACTTTTCTTTAAAAGGATAATCTTTTTTTTAAATTTACCAACCTGTTCGTCCGCGATTATCGGGGCGTCAATTCTTCTTCCCATCAATATTCCATTTCTATTGTTCTCTGTTTCCAAGTGGCGTATCAAGAAAAGTCGTTTCATTTTCCTTTTCCTCCCACAATAGTACCATAAACAAAACAAACATTCTCCCCAATATCGCCCTCACCATTAATATAAAGGTAGCGACAACCAGGAGGTAAACTATTCTCACTCAGAAGACAAAAACGGCCCACAAAATTTCGAAAAGATTCCTCGTCAGGCCCATGTCCACCATTAGATCGCCTAGCCCGGACTCTACTTAGAGCCGTATCAGGATTAACCCCAATATCAATAATCGTAACATCAGGCCTCAAGTTCATCCCAGAAGCATAAATTCCAAGTGTTTCTATCGTATCAAATAATCCCTGCTGATTGCTAAAAGGCTGGCACCAAATAATATCTTCACCCCGAGCTAAAGCAAGACGAGCTTTGTGGAGTAAAAACCTATACGGAAAATACCTGAAATCCAAAGAAGGAAGCCTTCGTCTTAAACTCAAAACAAAATCACTGTACTCAGGCCCGTTATAGTCTATCCGATCAGGATCAAGTAAAGAAACATTCCCCAGCAAAGAAGCTAGTTCTTGCGCAATTGTTGACTTGCCACTACCGGGCAAACCTCTTATTAAAATTATCCTCTGCTGCCCAGAACTTAGATTTTCTTCTCCTCTCCCCAGTCTTGGGTCAAACTCGGACATCAGGATGCAATTATAAACACTCTAAACACCCTTTTCAAATTTAACAACGCTACTTACTCATCTTCCCCTCCAAAATCATCTCCAAAACACCAATACTCAAGCCGAAATCATAAACAATTTTAAATATCAAAAACCTCAACTCCCTATTTTTTATCCCCTTAAAAAGTCCCAACACCAAAGAAACCGGCAAAGAAGCTCTTATTAAAGCTACTAAATAACCCAAATAACCCATTTTATACTTTCTTTTCCCTACCCACTTTGCATGATTATAAACCTCGCTCAAACTTTCAGGGTTTTTATGATAAAAAATTGCGCCTTCTGCATTTTTGGCTTTATAACCAAGTTTTCTATAAAGACTCCAATCATCATCATAACCACCAGCTTCAAAACCATCAACTCTTTCAAATTCGCTTTTTAAAATTGCCCTAAAAACAGGCTGAAAATCAGGATAATTTTTAGGGTGGCGACGTTTTTCTTCCCAATTCTCGTTGATATTCCAGCACCTGGCCCAGACACTATCCCAATTTGAAACGTACTCTTCCTTGCCAAAAGTCCCCTTAGCTTCGCCTAAGACTATTGGCTCAACCAATTTTTTCAAGAAATCCTTGTCAAAGGTCATATCAGCATCAACAAAAACCAAAATTTCTCCTGTCGCGCTTTTGGCGCCCAAGTTTCTTGCCGCACCTGCGCCAAGATGGGATCCCCTTACCACTTTTAACTTTAAATTTTTAACTTTTAACTCCGACAAAACCTCCCAAGTTTTGTCGGTTGATCCATCATCAACCACTATAACCTCAAAGTCTTTGTAAGTTTGATTTGCCAAAGACCTCAAGCACTCCCCAATCACTTTTTCCTCATTGTAAGTTGGAATAATTACTGAGACTCTCATAATTTTCATTTTCCTAAACTTCTAAAAAGCTTCTCGTATTTTTGAGCAATAATATCCCAATCAAACTTCTTTGCCTGAAGTCGTGGAATATCTTTCCAATCCTTACTCAAGGCCAAATCCAATGCTTTTGTATATGAATCAATATCAGTTGGGTCAACTAAGATCCCAGCATTCCCGACAATTTCCCTACGTATAGGATCGTCTGTTGCCACAACAGGAAGACCACAAGCCATCGCCTCAACCAAGACATTTCCAAAAGCTTCGCTTGATTCAGATGGAAGTGTAAAAACATCCGCCGCCTGATATATTTTTGGCATCTTCTCAAATGGGATACTAATAACATTGAAGAGGTCCTTTCCTAAAATCTTCAATCCATAATCTATAATCTCCTGCTTTTTGTCTCCTCCCCCACCAGCAATAACCAGCTTGGCATCTTTTAGCCTTGAAACCGCTTCTATCGCAAGCTCAAGTCTTTTTGACTTAACAAAAGCACCCACCGCAAGAACTGTCTTTACTGCTTTTTTTTGTAATTTGGTTCTTGGAGCTTGGAATTTGTTTACATCTACTCCATTTGCAATCTCTACTACTTTAACAAAAGGGTTTACCTTCTTTGCCCAATTTTTGGCTTTTTCAGAAAGTGCAACAAAGACATCAGGAAAGCACCAAAGATTATTTCTATCATCCCACCCTATCCCTGACTGGCCGGAAACAATCATCTTGCCACCATAGAGCCAGGTTACAATCCTCAAAATAGCAGGCATAAAACCGCCATTCACAGGAACGACAATATCATACCTTTCTTTCCAGATCCTAGGTACAGACTTCAGAGTAAATATAAAAACCAAGCGGTTCCAATAATCAAGGAAAAACAATGATAAAAATGTGCCCGCCCCCGTCTTCCTGCTCCAGTCAAAATTTATTGGAATCCTCTCCACAAAATATCTTTCACTACCAACCTTATCTCCTGCCTGAAAAACAGTTACCTGATGATTTTTAGACAAACGACTGGCGAGCTCTTTGACAAAAGTCTCAGCTCCTCGATTAACCACCCCGTTATAGATATTTAAAAAAGCAATTTTCATTTACGCTTGAGTACTTCTATATTACCAATCTTATCCTTCAAATCATAATTTTCTCTTACATAACCATACAATTTTTGCGGCACATAAGAAGAAAGGCCAGAATCAGTGTAAGGATAAAGCAGAATCAAATTAGGTTTTTCTTCTTTAAGATCACCAATTTCCTTTTCTTCAATTCCAGGCAAATTTTGATACCATGGAAGTTGAGGCACCCAAGGACGAGTGGCTGGCAAAGTGTCACTTAAAGAATAAATACTGTCCCACCAGTTAAGAACAAGAATCTTCTCACCAGGACTAGTACTTTTCTTAACATAAGAAACAAGCTCTAGGACTTCTTTTTCGTAAAAACGTGTGCCTTTGCCATAATTTTTTAAGCAAAAAGACAAAACCAAATAAAAGGATGCCAAAAAATAAAAGGCCAAAAACAATCGGACAAAAAAAGAGCGAAAATTAAGATTTGATATTAGAAGAGAAGTGGCGATCGCAAGGTAAGGAATTGCGGGTTGGAAATGGAAAAACTCAAAACGAGGAAAAGCGCCTAGAAAACCAGCAAAAGCCCATAAAAATAGATTTAAGACTTTGGATTTTTGATTTAAGAACAGAGGTAAAAAAATTAAGAAAGGAAAAAGACTAGCAAGAATATTTCTTAAAGCTGGAAATTGTATCTGCCCTTGAGATTTGGGCAAAACAAAAATTCCAAATTTAATTGCCCAACTCCAAAAATCAGGCAAAATACCCAAAGCATAGACTAAAACAAAAAACAACGAGAAAACAACCACCGACCCCCCTACAAACTTCAATATCCTACCCTTTAAAGGCCTGGCCTTTAAAGGTGGTCGCACAATAATTGAATAAGATATGGGGATCAAAAACCAAAAAGCGGTTTGTTTTGAAAGAAAAGCCAAAGCCCAAAAAACACCTGTCCAAAACCAATCTTTCCTTAAAGCAAAATAAAAAGAACAAAAAGCAATAACACCCATATACAAATCAAACCAAAGGCCATTCCCTTCATAAAAAATCATCCAAAAAGAATAAAACAGAACTGAAAAAAGTGCTGTCTTTTTATCCCAAATTCTTTTGATTACAACAAAAATCAATAAATCAAACAGCAAAATTAAAAGCCAGGTAAAAATCTTAAGTTGAATTATTCCAACTCCAAAAATCTTATAAAAAATAGAAAGATCAAGAAGCATCAAAGGTGTGTGAGCAATTGCAATATCAGAGTAAGGCAGCCAACCTTTTATCATCAAATACGGCCAAAGCAACATCTCAGGCCAAGCAGTAAACTTTAGCATTGCCAAAATAAGAATCTTAGAAAATAATATAGCTAGTAAAATAAGATAAAGTTTTTTATTCATAAAATATAACTTAAAACTTAAAATTCAAAAGTCAAAACTGCAAATTAAAAACTTAAAACTTTAGATAACAAAATAATTTCACTTCTTACCCTTAAGCTTAATAACCCCAGACGCTATCATCTTTGATATTTCACCTAATTCAGAAAGCAAACTCTCAAGTCGTTTAAAATCAATATCAATACTTGAGTCTCTAATTAATTCTAACCAATAAAAAGTCTCGTTAGCACTCTTAAGAGCTATTTCATTAAATCTCTTAAATTCCAATCTTGAACTTGAAGAAGAGGCTTCCGTTAAGTTAGCACCAATACTTGTACCGCTTCTTAAAACCTGATTTGAAATAACCAGATTAACATTGTTTCTTGGCAGGCTATTAAGAAATTTAATCAAATCAAGACTAAATTTATAACACCTTTTTTTCAAATCTGTCTTGAATTTTAAATCACTCCTTTGCATTTTAATTAAGTCCTAATAATAGATTCCAAATTTTTACTTTTGATTTCAGAAATTAAATTTTTGACTTTTGATTTTTAATTTTTAACTTTTAAGTTTTGAGTTTTAAGTTAAACTCAATATCCAACCTTCCCCTTCCAAATTCTTCTTTTTATCATCCTAATCGGTGTTTCAAAAAATGCTCTAAGAACATAATACCCACTTCTTTTCTGCCATGGGTCAAAAACAAAATCCGGCCTTTTTTGATAAAAAACTTCGGGATATTTAAAGCCACGAGGAAAAGGAATCCCAAGTTCATACTTATACTTAATATTCCTTTTAATAACCTCTTTATCCTTCAAAACAGTTGAGGATCTTACAAGATGAGTAAAGTGAAGGTAGTAATCATCAAGATGAAGCCTTTTTTTATTATCCCTCTCCTGGATCAAAACCCCATCCCCATCATAAATGCCCTGCGTTCCATGAGGATTTGAAAAATGAAGTCCCGGAATTCTTCTATTGAAAAATCTTATCGTCAAATGCCCTGTCACGTCATCAATACTATACCTTCCAGCTTTTTCTTCCTGATAATGATAAATATCTCCAACTAAGTTGTAATACCTATGAACCAATGACTCTAAATCATCACCCCTTTTATTAATAACATCAATCGCTCTTTTTATACCGTCCTCCCACCAAACTTCATCGCCATCTAAAATCATCACCCAATCACAGTTTGAGAGATCTAGCATCTCTTGCCTTACTTCTGTAAATTTTTGCGAGTCTACCTCACCTACTTGGCGAAAGCTGATTTTATACTGATACTTTTTTACTAACTCCTTTTCAATTTCTATGCTTCTGTCTGTACTTCCCGTATCCCAAAGAAAAATCCTGTCAACATAAGGCGCAACTGAATTAACAGCAAACCAAAGCCACCGCTCTTCATTTTTGACAAGAGTATGAACGTAAATACTTTTCATAAACTCCAAATTACAACAAACAAAACATAAATCCTAAATTCTAATATCTAAACTCTAAACAAATTCCAAATCACAAATTCCAAATTACAAACAAAAAATTCCAACTTTTAACTTTTAACTTTGAACTTTTAACTATTTTTATTAATTTTGCTTTCTACTTTCTACTTGTATTCCCTGCGTAATACATAATTCATAATACTAAGTTCAGATTTTTCCCTTTGTTCTTTGTTCTATGTTCTTTGTTTTAGTCTTAGGTTTTGACTTTTGATTTTTAAGTTTTAATTTAATTTGCGATTTAAAAAATTGTGTAATTTTAAAATTGTTTAGTATTTAGAAATTAGGATTTAGAATTTATTGTGTAATACTTAATTACTATTCCCCATGTATAAACCAAAAGAATTGTGTTTGTAATTCCAAAAGTTATTGTTGGACCAAAGGCGCCAAATTTTGGAATTAAAAGATAATTTAAAACCAAAATTGCCGCCGTCTGAAAAACTGAAAAAACACCAATAATCTTAGGTTTTTTCATTGCATAAATGATGGCCGAGACCGAAGGAGCAGTAAATAAAAAGGGAATCATAGAAAGAGCCAAAGCCTGAAAGACTTTCACCGATTCAAGATATTTAGCGCCAAAAAGAAAAAGAACAAAGGGTTTCGCAATTATCACCCATAAAATTATCCCCAAACTGATACCAAGTAATGCCAAAACAGATTTTAGGATAAACCTCTTTTCCTTCTCCTTACCTCCCATCGAAGCAAGGCGGGGAGAAATAACAGCTGCAAAACTTGATGTTAAAACGGCAATAAAAAAAGCAAGACGACTGGCAACTGAATAATAACCAGTTACAGTTGCGCCAGCTAAAGCCGCAAGCATCTGAATATCAGCTCTTCCTGAAATAGAAGACAAAATCCTATTTACCCCAAGCCATCCGGAAAACTTAATCAAATCAAGATAAATATCTTTTTTTGGTTTGGTTTTCAAAAAATCAAAACCCAAAACAAAATAGGTAACAATAACAGTAACAAGTCCTGCTAAAGCAAAAGCCAAAAGAGACTTTGATAGACTAAGTCCGAGAAGAGCAAATAAGAGAACAAAAACCACACGGCCAAAAGAGTAAGAAACCTCAACGAGCATTGAGGAAGAAAATCTCTTGTAAGCCTGAAGAACAGAAGAAACAAAACTTGATAAAGAAAGACCAATAAGAATAACTATCGCCCAGTAAACCAAAGAGATATCATCACTTGCCAAAAGTCTATTTGAAATAACGCGACCAAAAGCAAAGAGGATAAACGAAATAAAAAGAAAAAATAAAACTCTAATCACCAAACCCGCTTTTATGTATTCCTTTGCTTTTTTATCTTCACCCTGCTTGATACTTGCTATAAAGTTGATAAGCGCTGAACTAACACCAAGATCAAGAATAGGAACTATCATCAAGGCAAGATTGTTGACAGCCGAAAATACTCCGAAGTCAGAAACTGAAAGAGCTCTTGCCACAAACCAAGTGAAGACAAATCCCAAAAAAGCCGTGGCGACATTGCTGAAAAAAAGAATATAAGTATCCCGCGCAGTAGCAGATAAAAGCAGTGGTTTCAAAAGTTGAATTTTCTTTCTCATTGTGATTTAATATAAGTAACCTTCCCGATGTGCTTGCACATCGGGATTTTCATTTGCTAACATTTTCTACAATTAATTCAGAATCCATATTAACAATTCTATAATACTTCTCTTTAATAGACAGTTTTTTACCTGTTAGCCTAACAATAAAAGTTGGAAAATAGTAGGAACCTCTATACATAATTTTATTCTCCAAGCAGACTATATAATGTTTTACACATTTTGAAAATTTATCAGAGACAAAAAGAGCTTCCAAAAAATCAGCATCTCCAGTTAGCAAATAACCTTCATGATATTTATGAGACAAAGAAAGAGAAACCAAATCTGAAGCTATTTTTACATCAACGCCTTTTTCCTTGCCACTCTTCTTCGATCTGTAGCCGCGGTAAAAGACAACTCTTGGAGTTTTTTTAACACTCCTATAGAAAAAATATTCGTTCTTAAGATAAGAAAGCTCTTTCTTGCTAGGATGCAAACTTCTCGGAGAATAAGAACAGTAAAAAAACACTTTATCAAATTTCCTATTAAGAGCCGACTCCAACTGTTCTATAAAATCAGAGAAGACTATATACCTTTTAGGACCAAAAAGCTCGTATTGCCCAGCGTAGAAATTAGTTCCGTCAACAAACAAATATCTTCTCACTCCTATATTTTAACATTGAAAAAAGATAAAGGCACGGAATTAGTTCAAAGTTAGAAGAATTCGGATTTCAGTTATCAGCTGTCGACTGTCGGAGTTGATTGTTATTTTAATTCACAAATCTTAAATCCAGATTCTATAATACAAAGTATTGAGTTATTCACCCAGTTTTCTTATTTATCAACTCATCTCAAGACTTTCCCTTTAAGGCGCAGGTATTCATCCAAAACTTTTTCCGCCATAATTTTGTTACTTTTCGAATAAGGAGCTAATTTCCTCAAGATATCTGAATTAAGCACGCGACCAGCTCTATAAGCTAAAAACTTACCAAGTTTTACATTTCCACGCGCCAAATAAAGGGCTGATCTGTAAAGATTGGCAAGAGCATCTGCCTTTTTATCCCTTTTTATTTCCATAATTCCTTAAAAACCATTTTTACCAAACTAATAAATTTTTCCCTCCTTCGCGGGTCTAGAATTTCAAGACCATCATTACCAAGTCTAGGCCTCAAATTAAGAACAGCTGTCGTTTCAATTTTTCCTTCCCCAAGATCAATCCCTCCTCCCCAAATATTATCCTGACTACTCCCCCCCCTTAAGAGTAATTCCTCAGCATCAGCATGTAAATCACCACCAATAACCAAAACCCCTTTTTCGAGATCTGCAGTTAATTTATGGTAAATTCCTTTCTCCTTCAGCTCTTGTATTTCTTCTTCTTTTAATGGTCTAGATACTAATTTCATTTATTTCTGATTTCATCCTAAATCATAAATCCATAATCAATCTCTCACAAGCAAAATCCCCTTTGCTCCCATTCTTTCATAATTCTTGGAGGGCTCAATCTGATACACACCCTTTAATTCGTATTCTTCTGCAATTTTGTCGCATCCATCGCATTTCCATTTAGTTTTATCTTTCGGGTTTTCAAAAATCATTCTCCAATCCTCACCCATATAATAATTCGGGTCGTCAATTTTATAGCTTGTCAGATAAATCGCGTCAAAAGGAATTGTTTGCGTTCTTTTGTCAATAAGTTGTTTTGGCTCAAGAGGAAACCAAACGGTTTTGCGTTCTCCATACCAAGTGCCCCAAGTATCAAGATTTGTAACAATCACCTGGTTTGGCTCTGTATTCTCTTTTAAAATTTTTGAGAGCTCTACATAAACAGGTGGCTTGCCAACATTATGTGTCCTTGCCTCAAAGCGCGAGTCAAGAAGTAAAATTCCAAGGGTTTGACCAACAGCAAAAATTAGAATTAAGAATATTGATTCAAGATTTATGAATAATTGTCTGGAAAGCCTAAGATTAAGATTCTTAAATCCTAAATCCAAAATCCTAAATCCTAAACCTTCTCTTGCGATTTGCCTTAAACTTGTAATTTGGAATTTGTTGATCATTCCAACCAGTGTTCCTACTCCAACTATATAAACCAAAGGCACAACGGGGTGTATGTATCTAAAAAAAGGAATTCCAGCTGCTGTTACCAAAAGAGTTAAAACTACCATAAAAAAAGACGCTACTTTAAAGCTCCTTTGAAAAGTAGTTTGTTCTTCTTTTGTCCTATCAAAAAGAGAAAATAATCCGATTACAAAAAGAGTAAAAAGATAAGGATTCAAAATTTGTGGCATCAACTTGTAAAAGTTGTAAAGGTTGTAGAAAACTTTCTTGAAAAGAGAAAGAAAATTAAAAGACTGTCGCGGCAAACCGCGCAAAGCGTCAGAAACTGCCATATTAGGGCTGTGCTGAAGAGAAACAAAATTGCCGATTGAAGTTACAGAATAAAGAAAGAACCTTCCCTGAAACTTTGGAATTATAAAATAATCAACCAAAAGGCCAACTAAAACTAGACTTAAAAACCAAGACAAAGCCTTTTTTGGTTTAAAATTAATAAGTAGCCAATAAAGAATAATTCCTGCGATATAAATAAAGGCTTGAGTACGGGTAAAATACATTAAAATCAAAAAGAAAAACATCAAGAAATTAGCCCATTTTTTCTTCAAAGAAGCAAAATATAATGAGGCAACTATCTGAAAAATAAAAGTAGATTCTGAAGCTCCACTTGTTGCATAGTCAATTAGATTATAATTTGCGCCAACTGCCAAAGTAGAAAGGAAGCTTATTAGTTTTGATTTGAAGATCTTTTTTGCAAGAAGATAAACAAAGACTAAAGTCAAAAGAAAATAAAAAAAGGAATTGGCGATAACTGCAAAATCAGAAATTCCAAAGATTTTGAAAAAGAAAGCAATTGATAAAGAATGAAAAGGCAAAATGCCAGTAGTCTGAAAAAGAGGTTTTTCTAAACTTTCAAAAATTCTCTGGCCAAAAAAAGAAAAACTTGTCCCCCATCCCCGACCCAAAACAAAATTCCTTGCCACATCAGCAAATTTTGCAGAATCAGAAAAAGTGAGATAAAAGTCCATATTCATTCAGACTTAGTATACCTCCCCAAAATCCCTCTTACAAATTTATAATGAATAAATCAAGATTGAGCACCCCAACAAGCCAGAAGTTAGATTCCAAGGATCAGCGAATTAAGTAGAGCTTACAATTATCTTCAGTAAATACCAGTTTAGCTACCTTTGTAGTATTTTTCTCAAATTCAACTCTCATATCCAGGTTGATATCACGATGAATCCAAGGGTTTTCTAAAAAAGACAACTTATACTGTTCATTTACATAGAGATAACTAACCGGCCGCTGATAATTAAGGTAAATATCTGAATTATCTGTAAAATCTAAGAACAGATTATCTTCAAGATAATAAGAAGATGCATAAGGATCCCACAAGTTAAATGCTACAGAATTCTCTCTTTTTAGCTTATCAGCTATATCATAGAGACAACCCAAGTTTTTTCTCTCAATATCAACATGCTTACCAGCGATCAACATCCTTAAATTCTCAAGCCTCGAAGCCCAGTGGCTCCATTGCAAACTGTTCAACCTCACACTCATGAGTGCAACGACTACAATAAAGACGCCAAGTACTCTGTTTTTTAAAAAAACCTGAGATGACAATACATAAACAAGTGAAGGAACTATCAATATAAATCTGCTTAACTGGCTACCAAAGAAAAAATTTATAAAGTAGATTAAAAGAACATTAAAAATTATAAATAAATTAACACCAGACAATTTTATCTTACCAAAAATAATTGAGGCTACAACAACCACAGAAACCAAAACTAAACCTATATCATTACCATAACTACTCTTGAGTAAACCAATAAAATCTGAAAAATTATTTTTAGATCTTAGGCCATAAATCAAATTATCCATTAACACCTCATATAATTTATCACTCATTCCTATGTGGCCAAGATAAAGAGGATAGAAGGGATTTTTGTAAAAAACAAAATTCTTTAGATACCAAAATCCACCACTAAAAGTAAAAACAAGAAAAGATTTGATAAGAAACGCCAATAAAGATTTATCTACGTAATTTTTAAAATTCTTATCTCTAAAATAGACAAAGATAACATAAAGAACAGATGGAAAAACTACAAACAAAGATGTATATTTTTGTCCTAAAGCAAAAGACATCAAACACACAAAAAGATAAACAAACCTAGCGTCTTTTCTTACCAAAAGAGCCACATAAAGAGTTGCAAACTGATACACCATAGCATTTACATCCATTAAACCTGTAGACAGAACCAAAAACAAACCAATATCCAAAGATAATAATATGCTCACTAACAAAATAGTCATCTCATCAACTCTATAGAAAGATACGAGAAAACTTCCAGTCAAAATCAGAAATAAAACAAAATTGGCAAGATATATAATATGAACAGATCTGAAATCTCCTCCAGACAAAGAGTAAGCAATAGCCGCAAAAGACTCAGAAGAATATGGCAAATTACCAAACAGATAAACAAATGGTCTAAAAAAATTTACATAGGGACTAGAACTAAGTAACGGAAAAGATATCTTCCCAAGTGATATCTCCTTAACCACCGGAAGGCGATAAGAAATAACATCCCACTCTGTAGGCTGGGTAAAAGAATGAGCAAGATAAAAAAGCAAAATCAATAATAAAACTATCCACCAAACAATATTTAAGCTAAAATTCACACGGATATAAAGATCTTTAGACAACAAAGATAAAGAATAAACAAAAGCTAATACCAAAAAAGGGACGATGAGAAACAAATTATAGGGGCTAGCCAAGAAAAAAGAGAATAGAATCCAAGCAGAAGCTAAAACAACCTCTCCTACAAGAAAACAAAAAGCAAAATAAGAGGCCCTACTAAAAAAACCTAATCGTTTCAATACTATAGAGCCTGTCCCAATACAAGATAATATGAGGAATAGATCATTAAGTATTAATTTTAAGACATCCATTACTCCAAACAACTTCGTCTTATTATGCTTACAGCGAGAGACCCTCCTAAATATTTGACCAAAGGCAATTTTGCAAAACAAAGAGTAAGTCTATCAAGAAAAACGTTCCACTTGCTAGGAATAATTCCAATAGGGAAAACAAATTCTGAAGTGGAAACATTAACCCCAAAATTCTTTCTACCAAATATACCACCAATCTTAAGAGGATTAATAGCCCATTCATCGGGCGAGTCGCCAAATTTATCTTTTAAAAACTTATTACTCTTAATAAGATAAACTACTGGGTTTAATATATTCGGTTCATAAAAAAAGGCAATACCATTATCTTTATCCAAGACACGATCCATCTCGCAAGCAAATCTCTCCAGAGACACATGGTGCAAGAAATAAAAACCACAAACAACATCAAAATATCCAGACGGATAGGGAATCGAATAGGCCGAAGCGTTTAAAAAGGTGACATTCTTACAAGACTTACATTTAGATTTAGCCACTTCTATAATACGATTAGATATGTCAATAGCCACTATATCAGACTTTGGAAGAATTTTAGCAATCTTCCTAGTATATTCCCCAGTACCACAACCACACTCTAGTATTCTGAGACGCTTATTTTTCTTATTTCTAACGACAAAATTTATAAATTCAGAGACCTTCTTGTCAATTTTATACTGAGTGAAATAATTGCCATAACCATAATTAAAATCATATAAATCAGCCATATTGTCAAAATGTCTTTTTTCTTGTAGTTCCAAACTATGTATAGTTTCTTTTCTCAACATCTTAGTGAACTAGAAATAACATGTTTAATACTATTACCTACTTTTTTATTTCCAGAGAGGTAACGTCTCAATAAATACTTAAGATCGTAGATCCACAAAAATACAGACAGAGGAACAAGGTAAGCTGAGGATCTAATAAGTGATCCTGCCATTTCCCTCCACCAATCAAAAATAAAAGACATACTATACATACCTACAAAATACATTAGCAAACTTAATAAGATTGTCAATCTTAAAAAGAGATATTCCCTACTTTCTCTTCTACCAAACCCAATCAACACTAGAGTAAAAATAAAGAAACTAACTCCCATAGATTTAGCAAAAAACAGAAAAATATTAAACAGTGAGCCTGTAAAAAAGCCAATAAAGGAATCCAAAACATGCAACACGCTCAACTCAAAAATCGAGGCACTTCTAGCAACAAACTTCTGGAAAAAGCTCCAAGAAAAATACTGAATTAAGACATAAAAGAGGCCAATAATAAATAGAAACACAAACCTTCTTAACCTGTACCTTTTATCGCTAAAAATAGATATAGAAAAAGACATTAAAACAAAAAACCATACTGGCTCTAAAAAGCGAATCCAAACAGAACCTCCAATAAGCATAAATCCTAAAAACAGAAGATAATCATTTTTCTCTTTTATGAACTTGAATAAAGCTAAAGAACCAAAAGTCACAAACACCACAAACGGTAGATTAGTATATTCCAACAACGATATCGAAAACACATTTCTATTTGAAACTACTAAAGAAACAAATACAACCGCGCCAACAAAACCAACATAATCAATTCCAAAAGAAAGAATACCAGCAGCAAAAATTAAAAAGAAAATAGCATACAAAAAACTGACAGGAAAAGTATCAAAAAACTTATGCCAATAGTAATGCAAGACAGAAGTATAAGGTGGATATAAAGAATAATAGTATTTATTCTTGTCATCATACTCCGAAAAGCGTTGCATATCAGAGAAATTTAATCCTGCCTGGATAAATTTTGCTCGAGCATCATAAAGAGCAACAGCATCCCAATCTAAGGATTTTTTGTGATAGTCAAACAAAAATACAAAAACCAAAACCAACAGTAAAACAAAAATACTCGCAACCGCAACAAAATAATTAAATCTACCCTTAGGTAAAACTATCATTTTTCTCCTATTAGACCCTTTAATAAAAGAGAGAATAAGTACAAAAAACATAATAAATGTCGATAAAATGTCAATAACACCAACAAAAGAAACCCTGTAGATACCTTCTAGCATTACAAACTTATACTTGACCACGAGTAATGAAAAAATTAATAATATCGAGACAATATCAAAAATCATTTTTATTCAAAAAAAATCTCAAAGACCCTTATATTTTCTCTAGACCCAGATAACAGAATTCTACGGAACCTCACACTTTCTTTAAAACCAAAAACAACCGAATTTGTGTTTAAATCTATCTTCGGCCAAGCTGGTCTGTAAAGAGATGCTGGAATATCTACAAAATAAGCGTGGTCGAGTCGAAATTCTGATTGCCTACTATCAAAAATAGCTCCGCTCACCAAAATCCTAGGAAACAGAAAATACCTAATCACAGGTTGATTACCAATAAGAGGCCACAGATTGCTTTGCGGCGGATGTATCACAACCGCATCCTTAGGAGACAAAGACGCTAAAGCCTCCACATAGATAAAATCACTACCCAATCTTTGGTTATAGTCTTGGTAAACTTCCTTCAACAAAGTCGGCATACTAAAAAAAGAAGATAACGACTGATAAATAAGCAATGACAGAACAACAAAAGGAACAAACACATTCCTCTCAGAAAAAACATCGTTGAGAATAAATCTTAGCAACCCTTTGCCTGTCCCAGGATTACTGGTTTTAGATTCAGAGAAAAACAAAGATTCAACTAAAAGGACTCCAAACATACAAAGTGCAAATAAATCAACGTATGACAATAAACTTAGGACAATTGGCCTTATACCAAAATTGGAATACAAATAATTACTATAATGAATTTTGTTTAGCATTAACAGGTACTTTAGTAAAAACAAATGCAAAGAGAACACAATAAAAAGAAAAATAGAAGTAACAATCATATTTTTGACCAAAGTTCTAGATTTCCAAGAATCTTTGTAGAATGCTAAGTATGACAAGAAGAAAAATATAAATAAGAATAACAATACAGCAACCTCTAGTAAGGTAAGATTGTTATAAAAAATTTTAGGTATAAAATAAGATCCTTTCCTATCAGGAGAAACAGAGACTACATAATGGGATCTTAACTTTTCAAGTAAAACTGGCAATATGAGGACCAAAATCAATGCAAGAATCAAAGATACTTTTTTAACAAATACTAATAATTTAAAAATAACTATTTTTTGAAAATTTTCCATATATAAGTTATTTCCTGATCGCTCAACGTAGGATGAACTAATGTGCTCAATGGCTTGTAACGAAAACCTTCCCTAAAAGCGATTGGATCTATAACATTTATTTTATATTGCTTCGAGTCGACAAGCTTGAAACCGGCGCCTAAGATTTCATCTTCGCTAAAAGATGAAGCTAAAGAGTTTCTCATAAAAATATAACCAGATGTAGGAATAGCATCTGCCCTATTAATGGCCACTTGAGATCCATAGATATAGCGCAAATGAAGAGGAATCTCATAAAGGACTTCCCAATTATCCAAAGTATCCTTGGCGTTTATAGTAACAAGAGGGGCCCTAGTATCTGCTATTGCTTCAACCTGATCTTTTTCGAAATCCAAAAAATTAGAATACCAAGACACATAATTTATAGACTTGGCTAAATTCAGGGGAAAATTATAAAAAAATACATTGAAGACAGCAACAACAAACAGCAAATATAAGATAACTTTAACACGAGTCTTTTTTATATAATCAAACAGAATTCTTTGAAGGTCGGAAATAAATATTCCAATAAATATCGAAAAAGACGAAATCGAAATAAAAATATATCTTTCTAGTACATACTGCCAAGGCAACAAAATTATCATAAAAGAAAATAAAACAACTAACCATAACAAATAAGATTCTTTTATGAAAAGTCTCATGGAGTTCCGGAATAACATTAGAATTATTAGGAAAACAATCAAAAACAACTTCACAAACGGCTGGGTTGCATTTAGAAACATCCTTGAATATCCAGTAATATTAGAAACAATAAGATAAATATCAAATTTGAAATTATCTACATAAGCCAATTTGTCTGAAACAGGAGAAGAGATCTTCCTGGATAATATAAGCAGAAAAATAGCAAACACACTAAAGAAAAGAGCATATCTCCTATCTCTTTTGTCCCTACTAAAGAAAAAGGACATGATCAGTACTGGTAAAACTAAAACTACAGAAGTCTCCTTTACCAAAAATGATGCTGTGTATAAGAATAGCAATATTGGCCAAAAAGCCCATCTTTTCTTCAAAAAAATCACTAAGAAAATAAAAGTAAAAATAGCTTGATAAGGCTCTACGGGGCCAAGTCTTATAAGATTTTCTGTAAAAGAATAGGATGACAAGAACAACATACCACCAATCAAAGCACCAAACTTCCTTCCACCACTCAAAACAATAGAAAAGACAACAAGATAAAAAAGAACAAGTCCCAAGAAATTTATTCTAAATTGATGATACATGACAGCTTTCATTCCAAAAATAAGGTATAAAACATAATTGATAAACCAATAAAGAGGTCGAAAACGACCGAACTCCTTCTCAACAAGAACTGTTCTCAAATCAGTGCAATCTCCGTTAGAAAAACATTTGCTAAAAAAGATACTATTCTGCAACATCTGCCCATCATCTATCAAAGAAAAGTTCCTATATAAGTTGGGGTGCAGAAAAAAGTTTACATAAAAAAAATAAATAAAAGAAAGGAGAACTAAAAATAGAATATTTTTCCTAAAAAAGATCATATCTTCCTACACACAAAACCATAGTTAATTGTCAAATACTTGAACGGCCAAGGTAACACAATCCTATCAAAAAAACTAGCTAAGATAATAAAATTAAAGTACTTCTCTCTTTCTAAGACCAATCCCTCCTTCAACAACATTTCTTTAAAATCCCATGGAAAAATCCAATTCTCATTACCATGATAAGGCCTTATCTGCAAAAAACTTAATAGGTCAAAAATCGGCTTGAAAATTCTATTTGGAGTAGTGACCACTAGAACACCACCTTCTTTTAGAACTCTAACTAATTCTTTAACAGCTCTATCTTGGTCCTCAACATGCTCAATCACCTCTGTACAAAGAACCACATCAAAACTATTGTCTGAAAAAGGCAAGTCCGATGCTGAAGCAACCAAGAATCGACCTTTTGGAATTTTCTTCCTATTTTTTTTAACTAACCTAGCACCAACATCAACACCAGTAACTTTAGCTCCCAATTCTACAGCTTTCTGAGAGAAAAAACCCAAACCACAACCTACCTCTAGGAATCTTTTACCATTGATATCACCACTATTCAGAAGTTCTCCAAAAACAATACGCAACCTCTTATTAGTTTCCCACTTATTTATTCTAGACTCCCACTCATCAGAAAAATCGTCATAAAACAATTCTTTTTCGCTTGCTGCCACAACATTACTTCTCATAATTTCAGGCTAACATATAAATCTATCATATCTTTAGGTGTTTGTAGTAATCGGTTTTTAAATCTAGCTGGTCTCTTCTCTTCTATTACCACTGGAAAATCAGCAAATTTGAAACCCGCATACTGCGCTCTTAAGACAAACTCCGTATCAAAAATACCGCTATTAGTTTTGCATTTAGGCAAAATTGCTTTCACAACCTCTCTCTTTAGTATTTTAATACCATGTGTATCACTTCCTCTAAAACCATGGATTACTTTCAGATAAAGATTAAAAAACCTGGAAACAAGCCTCCTAGTAAAAGGCCTCTTGTCATCAGACCAATGAGCCATTTTAGAACCCACTATAAAATCTTTCCCATACAAATCAATTTTCGCAAGATCAATCATTTTAGGATCATAAAAATCTACATTAAATATAACAATATAATCACCCTCGGCCTGTTTCAAACCTGCTCTCAAAGCATTTCCATACCCTGGCCTAGATTTGATTATCTTTACTCTTTTATTCCTAGATGCAATCTTATCAACAATACTTTCAGTCTTATCAGTAGTGCCATTTATGATCACCAAAAGCTCATAGTCTAAAATTTTTCTTTTAGACAAGAATTTAAGAATATCGTTAAGCGTATTTTCAATAATAGCTTCCTCATTTCGCGCCGGTAGCAAAATTGTTATATTCATAAGTTACAAATTAAGCAAATATTAAACAAAAATCAATCAAGCAGATTATATTTTATCACTTCCCAAAAAGCCTTTACTCCATCTTTCCATCCTATTTTTTTCCCTTCCTCATAAGTTCTGCCTTCATAAGAAATACCAACTTCATAGAAACGGATACCTTTAATTTTAGCTATTCTAGCAGTTATTTCAGGCTCAAAACCAAATCTTTTACTTCTAATTTCAGGCGCTATTTTCCTTATCAAATCACCCCTAAAACACTTAAATCCAGTCTCCATATCTGAAAGATTGAGATTGGTAAACATATTTGAAAAAGTAGTCAGGATGTTATTTGCCACACTGTGCCAAAAATACATCACGCGATGAGGCCTGTAGATATTAAGCCTTGAACCATAAACAACATCAGCATTATGCTCTACAAAAGGCTCAAGCAGAATATCATAATCAGAAGGAGAATATTCTAAATCAGCATCCTGCACTATCACAACATCTCCCGTAGTTTTTTTGAAACCGTCCTTTAACGCAGCCCCTTTGCCCTGATTCACTTTTTTATTTATAACCTGCAATTTATCCTTATACCTTGTCTTCAGCTTATTTAAAATCTTGCCAGTGCTATCAGTAGAACCGTCATTTACAACTATAACTTCCTTATACTTAAAATATTTCACTTTCTGCAACATCACTCTCTTTATAGTCTCTTCGACAAACTTCTCCTCGTTATAAACTGGAATCACAATACTTAATTTTCTAGACTTTATCATAATCTAAAGCATATAATACCTTAAAATCGCTCAAAAAAGTATATGCACAAAGAACCAATCTTGGAACCAATTGCAAGAGAAATCCGCTTTAGGAAAACGACAAAAATAATAAAAAAATATAAAAAGCCTATTATTATTGTTGATTTAGGCTGCGGACCACTAGCGCCTTTTTTTGATTATCTTAAAAAGCAAAAGATTAAAATCAAAAGCTATATAGGCATCGACCCATTGGTAAATGTTAAAAACAAGAGAGAAAAAGAAGTTAAATTAATAAAACCTATCAATAAAAAAATCCCATTAAAATCAAATCTAGCTGACTTCGTAGTAGCGCATGCTGTTTTAGAGCACTTAGACAATCCTCAAGAAATGCTAAAAGAGATGATCAGAATAACAAAAAATAAAGGCAAGGTAATAATTACAACTCCCACCCCGCTTTCAAAGAAATTGCTTGAATTTTTGGCATTTAGACTAGGGCTTATTTCCTCGCGCGAAATAAAAGAGCATAAAAATTACTTCAATAAAAAAACACTTAAAAGACTTACTGACGGCATTGATGGAATAAGAACTAAACACGAGTATTTTGAGTTTGGACTAAACAATCTTTTGGTAATTAGCAAAATAGGAGAAAGAGAAAAGATTAGAAATATAACTTAAAACTTAAAAGTCAAAAGTCAAAAATATAACTCAAAAATTAAAACTCAAAAGTTAAAACATTGATTATAGAATTTTGATTTATGATTTATGAATTAAGAAGCAATCAACTCCGATATCCGAAGGCTGATAGCTGAAATCCGAATTCTTTTAACTTTTAACTTTGAACTTTTAACTATTTATTAATTTTGCTTTCTACTTACTACATTCTACTTTCTACTTAAATTTCTTTTAACTTTGAACTTTTAACTATTATCATTCTTCTTCCCCAATTGTTGAGTTTGTGAAGGAATAAGATCAAGGGGTTTTTGGTGTACTTTTGGACAATGTCCTCGTCTTTTGTAAGTAATTTTTCAAATGATGTTGAAGAAGCATTTTCTCCGCTCATTCTGAAAGAAGAAAGATTTTTATTAATTAAAAGAGGCATTCTCTCTTTTGAAATTTTAAGCCAGAGGTCGTATTCCATAACAAAGTGATCAGTGCCAATAAACGGGCCGAATTTTTGCCACGCCTTGCGGGTTATAAATACGGAAGGCTGAATAAGATAATTTACAATTAAAAGCATTGTTCTTAAGTTTAAAAATAAAAGTAAATTTTTATAGAAAGTAACAAGTTTTGCCACTTCTTTCCCAGCGCTATTTACCACTTTTCCTCTCCCTGCCACCCAAAGACAATCGGGATTTTTCTGATAGGTTTTTGCAACTTCAAAAAAAGCGTCTTTTTCATAAAAATCATCAGCATTGATAAAAGCCAAGATTTCACCTGTTGCTTTATCAAAGCCTTTATTAATCGCATCCCATTGACCCTTATCTTTTTTAGATTCAAATTTAATAATTTTTGGATATTTTTGAGCGTATTCTTTAATAATTTCCAAAGTTCCGTCGGTTGACGCCCCATCCTGAATAATTACTTCTAAATTTGGGTAATTTTGGGAAATAATAGAGTCAATCGTCTTTTTGATAAATTGTTTTTTATTGAAAGAGGGAATGACAATAGAAATTTTGGGTAAATCCATAGGATTATTATAACAGGTAAAACGGCTGTCAGACATCGGATATCAGCTGTCAGAAGTTAGTAGAAAGTAGTAAGATGAATCCAATATCTAAGCACTAATATCTAAATTCTAAACAAATTCCAAATTCCAAATCACAATATACAAACAAATTACAATATACAAATTCCAAATTACAAGTAAATCAATATAATTTTAGATTTTTTCCCTTTGTTCTTTGTTCTTCTAGTAGGTAAGAGGCAAGAGGTAAAAGGTAAAAGAAATTTGGACTTCAGACACCAGACATCGGCTATCGGTCATCAGACATCGGCTATCAGCTGTCAGAATTTAGTCAAAGTTAGTCGAAGCTGGCCAAAAGATAGTATTTAGTATCTGTTTGACTACGATACGTTGTCAGAGTATATTAACTGACAATGTATTTAAGGATTCATAAAAACGCGAGAGTAAGTTTTGCCTTAAGAAAGGAAATTCA
>Ga0101944_10001707_pt1 | contig 42417 bp, 33 predicted proteins | sample DewCreD2012metaG_FD_75245 | JGI IMG/M metagenome (GOLD analysis project Ga0101944, IMG submission 75245) | Hot spring sediment bacterial and archeal communities from British Columbia, Canada, to study Microbial Dark Matter (Phase II) - Dewar... ... | reverse complement strand
GTCCATTGACGCATGCACAGGCGCGGGGCATTGCGCCGGAGGCACTGAAGGATGTGGGGGTGCGCTTGTTTGAGGCGCGGGCGTTTCTGAGCCGGAGCACCTTGAGTGTCTCGATGGCAAGGAGCTGGAAGAAGGAGTGGAAGACACCGGGCAAAGCGAAGGCCGAGTATGTGCCGAAGCTGGCGCTTGCCTGAGGAAAGGAAAAGGAGCAGACTGCTCAGCTCTGTGTCAGCCTTTGCACAAGGTTGAGAGCACTACCGATGTCTTACCCCTGGGCAATCAGGCACCCACCTTCTCCGCCCTTTTCGAGGCCTCGCGGATAACCTCGGCCTCGCCCTCGATGACGCCATGGCGCATGAGGATGCGGCCTGCACAGATGGTGGTATCGACCCAAGGCTGGGCATAGACGAGGTTGGCAGCCAGGTCGTGGCAGGGCGTCATAGAAGCTGCCGAAAGATCGATGAGTGCGAGGTCGGCTGTGGTCCCTTCTTCGATGCGGCCGGCTCCAGTCGCGAAGAATTCATGCCCGCTGTCAGCCGCTGCAGAAAGAAGTGAAGCGACAGGCCATCGCTGTGGATCGCGCCAGTGATGCTTCTGCAAAAGCCCCGCAATCTTCATGTCAGAAAAGAGATTGAGCGAATTGTTCGACGCTGCTCCGTCGGTACCGATCAGCACCCTGATACCCCTGGAGCGCGCGGCTTCGTAATCGAAGGTGCCTGAAGAAAGCTTCATGTTGGACACGGGATTGTGTACGACCGTCACTCCGCGTTCGGCAAGAAGATCCCAGTCCGATGCATCGAGCCAGATGCAATGCGAACAGAAGGTCTTCGGCCCGAGCACACCAAGGGAATCGAGGTAGGCTGTGGGCGACATTCCGGTCTGTGCGCGGCAGGTTTGGTCTTCGACTTTGGTTTCAGCCAGATGAATGTGGATATGAAGGTCGCGTTCGCGGGCCTTGCGGGCGATATAGCGCAGGCTTGAGGCGGTGGTGGCGTAGACAGAATGCCCTGCCAGGCAGAAACCAGACACCGGGCCGCAATCAGGCAATGCTTCGAAAAAAGCATCGCAGGCTGCACGCTGGGCTTCTGCCCTTGATTCGTCCATGCCGTCTATGAGAGGGAAGGAGATGAGGAAGCGCATGCCCGAGTCGCGTGCGGCTTCCGCCTGGGCTTCAGGAAAGAAATACATGTCGGCGCAGAAGGTCGTGCCGGATCGTATCATCTCGAGCGCTGCAAGGCGGGTGCCCCAGTAGATGTCCTCGGCATCGAGCCGGGCTTCGCGGGGCCAGATTGCCTGCTGAAGCCATGGCATGAGTTCCATGTCTTCTGCAATGCTGCGCAAAAGGGTCATGGCGGAATGGGCATGGGCGTTCACCAGGCTCGGAATGGCAGCCAGACCTCTAGCCTCGATGATTTCAAGTGAGTTCTCTCCAGACCGATCCGGCCCGAGGGAGCCCGCTGGCGCAATGCGGGAAATGCGCGTCCCCTCGATCAAGAGATCGCGCTCAGATCCTGCAACGAGGACATGTTTCAGCAGAATTCGCATGACCGCCCCCTTCCACGCTTCATCAATCGCAGCGCATGGCGCTGCAGAATAGAAGAATTCGTTATTCTTTAGGATCACAATACGAGGCGATACGCGCCGGTGTCAATAAAAGCAGTGCTCTCAACCTTGTGTAAAGGAGTACGGGGTGCAAAGGAAGGCGGGCACCCTTGCAAATCCCCCTATGTTCTTTCCAAGGCAATAATCTCATCCCATACGCGTTCGTCGACGGGAATGCCTTCGGCGAGATTGCGCTCGCGTATTGTGCGCCGGCGCTGGCCGGGATAGACAATGGGTGTGCCGGATCCATCCGGTTTCGATGTCGCAAGATCACTGACCGCTTCTTCGATGATCCGCTCGATTTCCTCCCGCGGCGCAATTGCATTTATATTGATCGCTATAAAGACCTGGGAAAGGCCATATTCATTCCCCTGCCGCCTGATCACAGCAGTGCTGTTTCCAAGAGAAAGTGCTGCAGCGAAGATATCGAGTGCAAAGGAGAGCGCGGCGCCTTTCCAGTAGCCAATGGGGAGACCTCGCTTCGAAGCGAGAACAGCTTCGGGATCGGTGGTGAGATTGCCCTCAGCATCGAAACCGGCGGGATAAGGCATCTTCGTTCCCTTGAGTCTGGCAACTTCAAGCGCCCCATACGAGTATTGCGACATGGCCATGTCAACCACAATGTCTCCGTCTTTCCATGGGAAGGCGAAGACAAGCGGGTTGTTGCCGAGGCGAGGATCGCTGGCGCCCCAGGTGGGCATGTTCGGCATAGTGTTGGTAAAGCAGATGCCTGCCATGCCTCTGGCGCAGGCTTGATAGCCATAGGTAGCAGCCCGGAACCAGTGATTGGTATTCCTCAGGGCAACACAGCCAATGCCGTGGGTTTCTGCCAGTTCAATGGCTCTGTCCATGCAGATGCAAGCATTTACGATGCCAAATCCGCAACGCCCGTCATAGCGCTCAATTCCACCCATCCAGCGCTCCAGCACGGGTTCAGCTTCCATGTCGATGATGCCTTCTTCGATGTTGCGGACCAGGCGGGGAAAGCGGTTGATACCGTGGGAATAGGTGCCTTCGAGTGAGTTGCAGACTATTTCGTGCGCAACGATTACAGCATGAACAGCTGGGCATCCACGTCCTTCAAGGATTCGCTTCAAGACTGCTTCGGCATCTGAAGGCATGATGTGCCTCATGATCGGAACCTCCTGTGAGTGTTCTCAAGCTTGTGCAAAAAGGCAGGCGCGGAACAGCCAAGCAGACCGATCAAGCTGGCCGGCCTTCCCCCAGCACAGGCCGGAGCAAACCTTAGAAAAAAGCCGGAATTCTTCCTTTCTGTCCCTTCCTGGTGCCTTAATACTTCTTTACACAAGGTTGAGAGCACTATCGAAAGGAAGCTCCTCCCCGCTATAATCAGAGTATATCCTATTTCAAGGAAAAAACATGTCCATCTATACCGAAGAGTATTTCCGCCAGATCAGCGCCATGTTTGCCACAACCGTTTCGGAATCTTCCGAAGCAATCGAGCGTGCCGCAGCGCTCATGGGCGAAGCCATCATGCAGGATAAGCTTATCCATGTCATCGGAACCGGCGGGCATTCCAACCTCGGCGCAGAAGAGATGTTCTGGAGAGCGGGAGGCCTTGTTCCGATCAATGCCATTCTCGACCCAGGTACTCTCATCAGCAACGGCGCGATACGATCCAACCACGTCGAGCGCTCCCGGGGCTATGCCAAAACCGTGCTCGATGCCTACAGGGTACACGATGGCGTACTCATCATCGTCAATGCCTACGGCATCAACACGATGACAATCGAAACAGCACTGGAAGCGAAGCAGCGCGGGCTGAGCACCATCGGAGTCACATCCCGCTCCTTTGGGGAAAAGGTTCCAAAAGATCATCCCGCCCGCCATCCCAGCGGAAAAAATCTCTTTGAAATTGTCGATGTATTCGTCAATTCCTGGATGCCCTACGGCGATGCGATTGTCGCATTCGAGGGGATGGAGCAGAAAGTCGCACCCAGTTCGACACTCGCAAACTGCTTTACCGTCAATCTGCTGGTCATAGAAACCGTGCGCTATTTAAGGGAACATGGCTTTGCACCGCCTCTCTGGCAGAGCGCAAACACCCCTGGCGGCGACGAGGCAAATGCCGCTTTCCAGAACCGATATATCGGCAGAATCAAGCATCTCCTCTAAGGTACAGAGAAATGCCATCCATGCCCGAATCCGAAGCAATGAAAGGAATCCTGCAGAGCAGCTGTGCACAGACCATGATGCTGACCAGCATGCTGAATCGATTGCGCGCCATTCCAGGCCCCACCATACGTACCGTCGTAAGACGTCTGCTGGCACAGCGGGATAGATTCGTCTGGCTCGACATGAAGATCGATCCGGTGACAGGCAGAAGGCGAAAACCGCCTCCCGAATACTATCGCCGGGATCGGGTATACGGGTGGATCCAGGGGCGCGGGCTTGAATCCATGGCGGCGCATCTGAAGTACGCAAAGGCAATGAACGGATATTGGCTGGTCGATGTGGATCGGCTGAGAGAGGCAGGTGATTCGCTGTATGCAACTGTGAAAAACCATCTGGCCCCAGAAAAACGGGTACGGGCTGCCTTTGTCATGAATACCGAAGGGCGGCCGCTGGTTACTGAGACCGAGATGCCAAGCGGGCAATGGACAACTCTGACACAGCTTTTCGTGCTGAGAGGCTTGTACGCATGGGCGCAGTCACAGTGCCTCGATGCCGACCTTGAATGGATCATGCCCCAGCTTGAGCAGGCGGTCGATGCCGTCCTTGCCGGACGAGGCCTGAATGATCAGATACTCCTGAATCAGGCAGACAGCAATATGGCAGGCTCAGCGGCAATCCGCGCTTTTCGCAATGGCTATGAATGTTTCATGATCGCCCTCGGTGCCTGCATTCTGAAAGAAGATTGGAAGCGGGCCAACACCTGTATCGATGCGGTACTCTCTTCATATTATTATCGATCGCCCAGCCAGGGACCGCTTCTGCTCGATGAACCCCTGGAAGGTACAAATACCGAAAGTGCAGGAGCTCCCCTGCGAACAAGCAACCCCGGCCACACCATCGAATTCGCAGGTCTTGCCCTCCAATGTCTGCGCCTCAGCGCCCCGACTTCAGACAGTATGCCTGAAAGCCAAGCATGCAATCCAGACAGCCGCATTGCCATCCTCCGGAGCCTGGCGCTGAATGCATTTGAGCGATACCGGGCTCCCCATGGCGGCATTGTGCGGCAGATCTGTGCCGATACAGGTACCATTCTCGATGCCCATTGCCCCTGGTGGTCGATGTTCGAAGCGGTTCGCACACTTTCGGAACTCTTCGTCCTGCCGCGCTTGATGGCAGGAGCTCTGATGGCAGGAGCCCCGGAGACAGAAGCCCATGCGGCACCCCCGATGGCAGGAGCCCCGGCAGAGGAAGGTCTGGAATCAGTTTTTCCGGCAAGACAAGGCCTGGATATTCTGTCCGACATCGCCTCATGCCTCGACTCGATCGAAGGGGCTTACCTGGCGCCCTCGAAAACCGGCATCCCAGTCCAGACACTTTCCTTCGAAGGCAAAGTAGTACATTTCATCCCAGCCACTCCAGACATCGATCCAGGCTATCACACTGGCATTCCGCTCATACAGGCATACGAGCTTCTTGCCAGCATGGCTGGACTGCAGGCAGGCAGTGCACAGAGTCGAATTCCCCCAATGATCGGCGCCCACCTGCAGGGGCATATTGCCCGGACAGGCCCCGCAGTACAGGAAATCGATCCTCTGAAAGCGCGCGCGTTGTGGCTTGCTTCCCCATGGACGAGCATTCTCATCGTATCGGCCGATGTCCTGGAATTAGACACAGCCTGGGCAGCCCGTGTACGAGCGCACCTTTCCAGGCGCTTTCACATCCCAGAACAGCATATCCTGCTGTCTGCAACCCATGTGCATACCGCCCCGCCTGCAATCTCTCTTGCTGGAATGGAACCCGATACCGCTTTTCTGCAGATACTCGAATCTGCAATCCAGCGCGCCTGCAGCCGCGCGATGCGCGGGCACACACCTGTCGCCCCTCTGCCATTGACAGTCCTCGTTCCGGGGATCGGTATCAATCGACGCAGCATAGATCCGCAGAGCGGCCGCATTCTGATGCGCCCCAATCCAGAAGGCGACCGCGATGATGAGGTCCGTGCTCTGTTCTTTCTCGATGCACGGAGAAAGCCGGTTTCCGTCCTTCTCAACACCGCCGTGCATCCAACAACGCTCAGTGTTTCCATTCACGGAATATCTGCTGATTATCCGGGACGGGTTGCAGCGTATCTCAGCACGAAATTGCGCAGGCTTGCGGGAGCTTCCGCGCCTGTAGTACTGCTCCAGGGAACCTGCGGCGATGTCAGGCCGATGCTGCTCACCGCTGATGGAAAGGAGTTTGCCGAAGGAAGTACAGCCGACATCCGGCGCCTCGGAAGAAAGCTGGCAATAGCGGTTTATGATGAATTTTCGAAGGCATTGAACAGCAATTTCCCTCTACCAGCATGCGAGCCACATTTGACCATCGCAAGTACAACGCTCGAACTTCCTCTCGAGCCTCTGCCTTTTCGCGAAGAGTTGTGCGGGCTTGTGCAAAGCTGGCAGACAGAAGCCCGCGCGAAACCGGCGGAATATGCGCATGACTTTCTTGCTGCGCACGATAACCAGGATCTACTTAAGAAGGCCTTTTTGAAATGGGGGCGGGACCTTCTCGACAAGGGCTTCGATGAGCAAGGCAGCTATATCGGCCCCAGAACCGTGAGCGCGCCTTTTTCGCTGATCTCGATCGGCTCTGCCGCCATGGTTTTCACCCTCCCGGGAGAAGCTTTCAGTGCAATCGGCGCGCGCCTCAGGACGATTTTTGCGGAGAAAATGAAAGAACCCGGCGATCAGGGCACCAATCGCGCTCCTTCCGGGCATCGCGCACCTTCTGCGTCTCCAGCACCTCCTCTTCTTCTCATCAGCGGCTACTGCAACGGCACAGTCGGATACATGCCAACCGCACAAGCCTTCACCCAGGGCGGATACGAAGTAGAAAGCGCCTACCGCCTCTATGGCCTTCCAGCTCCTCTGTCGCCCAGCACCGAATCCCTCGTTCTCTCGGCATTTCGATCGCTTCTGGATACGGTCCTGCAATCCGGAAACCGCGCGGAACATCCAGAAGACCCGAAGCCCTGATCCGAAATGCGGGCTTGCACTTCCGCGCCAGGAAGTTCAGTATTCAATGCAGCATTAGATGCAATAGTAATGGAGCAGATGCCATGACCACCCCCCTTACCGGCATTTCGCTCGTCGGCATGAAAACAGTCGACGACATCCGCGCCTACCTCGACTACATCGGACCGGAAGCGAGGTTCGAGCTGTCCTATACCACCCAGCCCGGATTTCTCGAAGAAATCGCTCCGCTTGTCGAGGGCAGGGTCATCTCGGTACACGCCTGCTGCCCTGCAACCGAATACTTTCCCAATTTCGGAAGCGCCGATCCCGAAGTGATCCAAACCAGCTTCGAAGACATGGAAACAACCCTGCGCACCGCCCTTCGCTTCGGAGCTTCGGCTGTGGTCCTGCATGCCGGCTATGTCACCGACCTTGCCATGCCCGCCGTATATTCGCGCCGCAAGGCGATTATCGACCGTGAAGAATTCCGCAGAGACATCCGCCACCCCGACGGCGCCATATGCGGGCCGGAGTACCCATTCCAGCCTCATTATCGCCGGCACGCAGATATCGCCAGACAGCAGCTCGTGACCCTAGCGCGCCGCTATGCCGATGCAGGAGTCGCCCTGGCCGTCGAGAACCTCAATCCCCGGGTCGGCTATCTCTTCCAGACACCAGACGAGATGGTCGAGCTTGCACACCTCGACCCGACCCTCTACCTCTGCCTCGACGTGGGGCACCTGTACATCAGCGCGCAAGCCTATGGATTCGATTATCTCGAAGGAATACAAAAGATTGCCGGGACGGGCAAGGTTGCCACCACGCATCTGCACAGCAACCGATCCGGCAACGGACGATTCGAGGACGACCACGCGAATTTCTACGACAATGCGTTCCCTGACAAAGAGATAATAGCAATTCTATCGACCTGCGGAGCCGCCCTTGTACTCGAAACGCTCGAAGACCCTGTCGGCAATACCCTTCATCTCACACAACGCCTCACCGAGAAGCTGGCTCCCACAGAAGACTGAGCTCATTGGCCCGCTGGACTTCTATCTGCCCCCCGCCCCCAGATACGCATGCCGCACGCGCTCATCATTCGCGAGCGCCCTTGTCTCCCCCTGCATCACAATTCTGCCAAGCTCGAGAATGTAGCCCCGCGAAGCCGCCTTCAATGCCTTTTTCGCATTCTGCTCCACCAGCAGAATAGCTACCTTCTCTTCCTCATGGATTTTCTGAATCAGCTCGAATATTTCCTGCACGATAATGGGCGCCAGCCCCAGCGACGGCTCATCGAGCAGCAAGAGCGAAGGACAGGACACCAGCGCCCTGCCAAGCGCCAGCATCTGCTGTTCACCTCCCGACAGCGTGCCCGCCAGCTGATTCCGCCGTTCCTTCAGAATCGGAAACAGCTCGTACACACGCTCTTCCTTGCCCCTGAGCTCAGCCTGATCCCGCAGGTGCCGCACTCCATACATGCCGAGCATGAGGTTCTCGCGCACCGTAAGCGTCGCAAACACGTGCCGCCCTTCGGGAACGTGCGCAATGCCCAGACCCGCCAGCGTGCAGGGCAGCATGTCGGCCAGATTCTTCCCTTTGTACAGAATCGAGCCCGACGTGAGCCTGCCCAACCCCGAAATGGCACGCAAAAGACTCGTCTTTCCCGCCCCGTTCGCCCCCAGTACCGTGACAATCTCGTTTTCCTCGACAATGAGGCTCACATCGTCCAGCGCCTTGATCGCCCCGTAGTGAAGCGTGATGTTCCGTACTTCCAGCAACGCTGCCATGGTCAATCCTCATCCTTTCCGAGATAGGCCTCGATGACCCTGGGGTTTTCGCGAACGGCACGCATCTCGCCTTCGGCGATCTTCCGCCCAGACTGCATCACAATGACATGGTGGCTTACCTTATCGACCAGATGCATGTCATGTTCGATCAGCAGAATCGAATACCCCTCTGCCACAAGACTGTCCAGCAGGTCGGCCAGCTCCTCCGTTTCCGCGTCATTGAGGCCGGAAGAAGGCTCGTCCAGCACGATAAGATCGGGCTTTGCCGCCAGCGCCCTCGCGATTTCCAGGTAACGGCGCTTGCCATACGGCAGCGCGCTGGCAAGCAGGTCGAGGGAATCTCCGAGACCGACCCGTTCCAGACAACGCTGGGCGCAATCGAACATGGCGCTCTCTTCTTCCTGCTGATAGGGCAGATGGAAAATCGAGGCGAAAAACCCTGCCCTGCCGTGGCAGTGCTGACCGCAGAGCACATTCTCGAGGCAGGTGAGGTTGGGGAATATGCGGATATTCTGGAATGTCCGAGCGATGCCTTTTTTCACGATTCTGTGCGGCAGCTGGCCCGAAATCTCCTCGCCGTTCAGGCGTATTGAGCCTTTTTCCGGTTTGTAGATACCAGTGATGAGGTTGAAGAGCGTGGTCTTTCCAGCGCCGTTCGGCCCGATCAGCGCGGTTATCCTGCCCTTTTCCACTTCGACATCGATACCTGCCACCGCCATGACGCCCCCGAAACTGAGGTGGGCGTCCTTTACGGACAAGAGAGTACCGCCCTCCGCTTTTTTCTGCGGCTGCGACGTGCAAGCCGGCTCCGGCGTGCGAGTTTCCCCCTTCCGCGCCCGCCTTTTGCCAGCAATCGCCTTTCTCAGCATCTCCACCGATTCACGCTTGCGCGGCAGAATGCCCGCCGGCTTGAAAATCATCATCAGCAGCAGCGCAAGCCCGAAGAACATCAAGCGGTACTTTGCGAAAGGCCTGAAAATTTCCGGAAATATGGTGACCGCCAGAGCGCCCAGCATCGTTCCGGGAATCGAACCGAGCCCTCCGAGCAGTACAATACAGAACAACAGTGACGACTCCATGAAGGTAAAGCTTTCGGGCGATACCGACATCTGCTTTGAAGCGTAGATGTTGCCTGCCAGCCCCGCCAGCGCCGCTCCCAGAATGAAGGCCCCCAGCTTGTAGTGTCGCACATCGATGCCGAGCGCTTCGGCCGCGATCTCGTCTTCGCGGATGAAGTTCCATGCCCTGCCCACGCGCGAGCGCTGAAGCCTCAGCAGTCCGAAGGTGACCAGCCCCATGACAATCCAAATGAAATAGTAGAACTGGCGCGACGACAGAATGGGGAAAAAGAAGACAGGATTGTCGATGCCGTTGATGCCGTTCGGCCCGCCCGTCAGCCCAAAGGGATTGTTGATCATGCTCAGCCGCACGATCTCTCCGATACCGATGGTCACGATGCACAGGTAGTCGCCTTTCAGGTGTATGACCGGCGAGGTGACAAGCCAGGCGAAGAGCCCCGCAACGATGGCAGATACCGGCAGCAACACCAGAATAGGGATGTGGAACCTTGTATTCAGAATCGCGGTCGTATAGGCACCGATGGCATAGAAGCCGGTATGTCCCAGGTCGAACAGCCCGACCTCGCCGAGCACAATGTTGAGCGACAGCCCGAGCAACGCGTAGATGCCGAAATAGAAACCAATATCGATCCAGTAATTGTCGATAAACGGCAGAAGCGGGAACAGAAGTATGCCGGCTACAGCTGCAATGCCGAGATTCCTGCGGGTTCGCTGATCGGGGCCCGAGCCGCCCATCCCCTTCGCCTGCCCGATTCTCTGCAGAATGAAATCTGTGATGCCCATCAGACTTTCTCCGCCACTTTTTCGCCGATTATGCCGGTCGGCTTGAAAATGAGTACGGCAATGAGCATGAAGAACACGAATACATCCTTCCATGCGCCGCTGACGTACCCGGCCAGCAGGGATTCCACAATGCCGAGCAATAGCCCTCCGAGCATTGCCCCGGGAATATTGCCTATTCCACCAAGAATGGTCGCTGTGAAGGCCTTGAGACCGTAGCTCCAACCCATGTTGAAACTTATGGCCCGGTAGTAAAGACCGTTCATGAGCCCGGCAAGCCCGCCCAGCCCCGGCCCGAGGGCGAACACGAAGAAAATCACCTTGCGTATGTCGATGCCCACCAGCGTCGCCGTTTCCCGGTCCTGGGCCGAAGCCCGCACCGCCGCACCGAACGGTGTCTTCTCCACGATGAACCAGATGATCAGCATGAGCAGGAACGATATGGCCAGAATGATGATCTGGAGAATCGTCATGGGAATGCCCAGCACCGTCACGCGCACCGAGGGGACCACCGAGGCCGGAAAAGCCTGCGGCCGTGCTCCCCAGATGGCCATGATGCCATTCTGGATGAAAATGGCCATCCCCAGGGCCGACACGACAAGAGAAAGCCTCCCCGACGGGTACACCGGCCGGTAGGCGACACGCTCGACAATGATGCCCGCCAGCGCAATCCCAACGCTTACGATAATCGCCGCTGCGGCAATCCCGCCCCACAGACCGAGGGTTCGGGAAATCTGCCCTGCCGCACTCGTCAGCACGGTATAACCCAGAAAGGCGCCCAGCGCAAACAGATCTCCATGTGCGAAATTGATCAGTTTCATGACACCGTACACCATGGAGTATCCCAGAGCCACCAGCGCATAGAAGGAACCGATTGTAAGTCCGTTCACCAGCTGTTCAATAAAGGTCTTCAACTGATTTTCCACCTGACATGAGGTATGACCTGACGGATACACGACAACCGGCCGCGGAGGAAGGATTTATCCCCCCTCCGGTACCGATCATGTTCGAAACAGCAATCAGCTATGCAAATCCTGGATCTATTTCTGATAGACGACCAGCTTGCCCTGGTCGTCGACCATGTACATCTTGTAGGGCACATCCTTGCGGTCGCCGCGCTCAGTAAAGAGCACCGGCCCGGTTACACCCTCAACACCGTCCATTTTGGAGTGCATGACGTCTGCAATGGCAGTGCTGTCGGTCTTGCCTGCCTTTTTGATGGCGCCGACAATCGCATAGAGCGCATCAGCAGCATAGACTGGCCAGGGGCTCGATGGCAGTTCCTTGTACTTTTCGGCATAGAGGGCTTTGAACTGTTCGGCGATTGGCGTAGTGATATCGGTGACAAGAGGTTCCTGCGTCATGAGAGCACCCTTCGCCACATCGATGCCCGCAATCTTTACGAAGTCGTCGTTGATGGCTGCATTGCCGCCGATGAAGGGGCACTTAAGACCGGCATCGCGTGCCTGCCGGATGAGAAGCCCTGCCTCGGGATAATAGCCGGTAAAATACCAGACATCGGGTTTCGTCTCGCGGAGCTTTGTGACAGCGGCGGAAAAATCCTTTTCCTTCGGTGTGATTGCATCGAAGTAGACGATTTCTGCCTTTCCCTGGGCGATGTAGGGCTCGAGGGCTTTCTTTGCCTCATCGGCGACACCCTTCGCGAAGGTCGAATTGTCGTGCATGATGGCAATCCGCTTCGCACCCATGGTCTCGACCGCATATTTGCCGAAGAACAAGCCCTGGGCATCGTCGCGGCCGCAGGTTCGGAAGAAGAATTTGCGCTCCTTGTCCATAGTCAGCCGGACGGCAGTGCATCCATAGCCTACCGATACCATTTTGTTCTTTTCATAGATGTCAGCCGCAGGCTCGGTCACCGATGAACCATAACTGCCAATGACAGCCACAACTTTCTGCGAAACCGCTTTCTGAGCAGCGAGCGCGGAATCCTTCGGGTTTGATGCATCATCCACCACGACAATCTCGATCTGCTTGCCCAGCACACCCCCCGCCTTGTTGATCAGCTCCGCAGCCACTTCTACGGACTGCTTTGCCATCTGGCCTTCGTAGGCGTAGTCGCCGGTAATGGGTGCCTGAAGGGCGATCTTGATCGTCTTGCTCTGCGCAGTACCGCATGCGGACATGCCCACGAGCACGATCATGCACAGAAGGATCAATCCGAAAACTCCGAATCCTTTTCGCAATTCCTTTCCATTTATCATGATTTTGCCTCCCGATATATCGTATAACGACATTCCCGAGCCCGCAAGCTTTTTTTGCTCTTTTTTTATTGACAGCTTTCGAATCCAGTACTAGCCTATTGAAAGGATTCTGATTCCCAATTGGATCGCCATTCCGTCAAGAAGGTAATCGATGCCCAGAATAGAGACTCATCCGATTCTCAGTGTCGAAAAAGCGCGCAAGGAAGCCGAATTCTTCTTCAATGGAGAAAAGGTGAAAGGCTATGCTGGCGAGCCTGTCTCTTCTGCCCTGGTAGCGCTCGGCCATTTCAAGTTTTCTCATCATGCCAGAGACGGTGCTCCGCAGGGCCTCTTCTGCGCGAACGGGCAATGCAGTCAGTGTACAGTCCTCATCGATGGCATTCCCCGCAAGTCCTGCGTCACCCCCCTGGAAGAAGGCATGGATGTGCGCACCCTCCAGGGGTTGCCGGTACTTCCCGAAATCGACATTCCGCTCAGGCAGGCTGAGCGCCGCACCATCCATACCGATATCGTCGTGGTTGGCGCGGGACCTTCGGGCCTGTCGGCCGCGTACGAGCTCGGCAAGATGGGCTTTCAGGTTCTGCTGGCCGACGACAAGGACAGGCTGGGGGGCAAGCTGGTCCTGCAGACGCACAAGTTCTTCGGCTCCGAAGAGGACTGCTACGCAGGCGTAAGAGGTATCGACATCGCGGGGATTCTGGAAGAAAAAATCTCTCATCTGCCCAATGTCACCATTTTGCGCAATTCGCCGGTCGTCGCCATCTACAAGGACCGCAAGGCGGGCATTTACAAGGGCTATTCTTCATACCTTCTCGTGGAGTTCACCGCCCTCGTGGTTGCAGCCGGCGCTCGCGAAAAGAACCTTCTGTTCCCGGGGAACGACCTGCCGGGCGTGTACGGTGCTGGCGCCTTCCAGACGCTGGTAAACCGGGACCTGGTCAAACCCGCCAGGAAAATTCTAATCGTCGGGTCGGGCAATGTCGGTCTCATCGCCGCCTACCACGCCCTGCAGGCAGGCATACAGGTCGCGGGCATTGTTGAAATCATGGGGCGCATCAGCGGGTACAAGGTCCATGCGGACAAGATCAGGCGCATGGGCGTACCCATCCATCTCAACACGACGATTCTCCGCGCCGAAAGCGGCGGCGATGCCACGGAAGGCCGTGTCGCTCGCGCCGTCGTCGCCAAGGTCGATGACCAATTCAAGCCCATTCCCGGAACGAGCCGCATGTACGAGGTCGACACGATCCTCATCGCGGCCGGCCTTGCCCCCTGCGACGAGTTTTTAAGGCAGGCCCGGGAATACGGCATTCTGGCCGTCGCTGCCGGCGACGCCGAAGAAATTGCCGAAGCCTCAAGCGCCATGTTCGGAGGAAGGATTGCCGCCTTTGCCCTCGCAAAGATGCTCGGCAAGCGTGTGGACATCAATCCCGACTGGCTTTCCAAGCGCGATATTCTGAAATCGCGCCCCGGTGACACTTTCTCGCGAAGCCCGGTAGTCCCGGGGCCCCAATGGCGGCCAGTCTTCTTCTGCTCGGAAGAGATTCCCTGCAACCCCTGCGCGACCGTGTGCCCCACCAATGCCATCAAGCTGAGGCCTCTTCGCGGCAACATCATGGACCTGCCGTACTTCGACAACACCAAGTGCATCGGGTGCATGTCCTGCGTCTCGATCTGTCCGGGACTGGCAATAAGCCTGATACGCCGTGTGTCGGACGACAGCGCCGAAGTGGTTCTGCCCTGGGAATTCGAAGCCCGCTTCGAGCTTGGCTACGAAATGGACCTTGTCGACCAGGAAGGGGCATTTGTGGAAAAAGCGCCGGTTATCGCCAAGCGCCACAACAGAAAGAACAACACCTGGCTCCTTACCTTCCGCACCAGCGTGCAGAATGCATCCAGAATCGCGGGCATCCGTGTCCAGGATGAATCTGCTTCTGCGAGCTACCCGGTAGAAGAGCACGAATGCCTCGATCTCGATGCCTATGTCTGCCGCTGTGAACGCATCACGCTCAGGGAAATCGTGGAATTCATCAAGGCAAACAACGTGCGCGACATCAATCAGCTCAAAACGCTTCGGGTGGGCATGGGAGCCTGCGGCGCCAAAACCTGCTCCCAGCTTGTGTCCAAGGCATTCCGCCTGGCCGGCGTCAATCCAGATGAAGTTGAGCCAGGCACCCTTCGCCCCCTGTTCATGGAAGTCCCCATGGGAGAAATCGTCAACGAAGGGCTTACCAGATTGGGCGGCAAGGAAGCAGGAGCGAGGGGGGCACCATGAAAACCTACGATGTCATCATTGCCGGTGCAGGGTCTGTCGGCGTTCCTCTTTCCTGGCAGCTGGCCATGCGCAAATTGAAGGTTGCCGTTCTGGACCACGAGATGTCCTGGGGGCGCGGCCAGAACAGGGCTGCAATTGGCGGTATCCGCGCCACCCATTCCGACCCCGCAAAAATCCGCATCTGCCTTGAGTCCATCAAGATCTTTTCCACCATGAAGGAAAGCTACGGCCTCGATGTGGAATGGTATCAGGGCGGCTACATGTATGTCGCCTACGACGAAGAGCGCGAGAAGTCCTTCCATAATCTTCTAAAAATCCAGAAGGAAGCCGGCCTCAATATCGACTGGATCAGCCCCGACAGGGTGCAACAGCTCGCACCAGGCATCAATCCAGAGGGGCTGATAGGCGGCACCTACAGTCCGGAAGACGGCTTCGCCTCTCCCCTGATGGCCTCCACCGCCTTCCACAAGCTGGCTCTTGATGCCGGTGTCGACTTTTATTTCAACACGCGCATCGAGGGAATTACCAAAAAGGGCGACATGGTGCAGAGCTTCCAGGCTGGCGGAGAATCCTGGTCCGCGGCTGTCTATATCAATGCAGCTGGAGCAGAGGCTGCGGACCTTGCCAGCTTTGCCAATATCGACCTGCCGGTCTTCCCCGACTGCCACGAAGCGGGCGTTACTGAACCAGTCCAGCGCTTCATGCAGCCAATGATCGTCGATATCAGGCCGGACGCCGAATCGGGCAACTATTATTTCTACCAGGCCGGTACGGGCCAGGTAGTATTCTGCATCACGCCGCGCCCGCAGATATGGGGGCGCGACAAGGATTCGACCTCGTCATTCCTGCCGCTCTGCACGCGGCGCATTCTCGAGCTGTACCCGCGGCTCAGGAATCTCAAGGTGCGGCGCACCTGGCGCGGCATGTACCCCATGACCCCGGACGGACTGCCGATTGTCGGCTACCCGGAGGGAGCGGTGAACTTCCTGCAGGCTGTGGGCATGTGCGGCCAGGGCTTCATGATGGGCCCGGGGCTCGGGAAGATACTGGCAGAATCCATCGTATCTGGCGGCAATTACGAGCACCCGGAAGGGACGACGCCCTACGGCTTTGTCTTCGAAGAGCTGGCATGCTCGCGCGGCTTCGAGCACGTGGAGCTGTTGAAATAGGGAAACGAGGACAGATAAGAGGCCTTCTGCTGAAACACATCAGATTCTGCAGAAGGCTTATGCCGTAGTCATTCCAAAATTCTGGTTTTCTTCAAGCCTGAACTTCTTTCAATTTTCGATTGCGCCCTGCTTCTGCTCATAGTACAATTTATTATTGTATTGCAGATTCCGTGCCGCTATCCTGCGGCCGGGAACAAGGAGGCAGGCAATGAAACGGTTTTTCACAGTGTTCCTGATGCTCGCCATGATCTGTGCAGTTGTTTTCGCCCAGGCGACAAAAGAACTGATAATCTGGAGCGCAGCCGCAGAAGACGAAGCCCAGGCTCTCATCGCGAAATTCAACGAAAAGTATCCGGATATCAAAGTAAGCGTCATCCGAGCAGGGTCAGGTGAACTGCTCACCCGGCTCAATGCGGAACAACCCAGACCGAAAGGCGACATTCTGCTCGGCATTGCAAAAGAATCTTTCGATGGCGCTTATGAACTTTTCCGCCCCTACAAAACGGCAAATCATGCCTCGATCCCGGAGCTCGTACGCGACTCCGCCGCAGTGCCTCGTTACTATGGATTCTCAATGCCGCTCCAGGCCATCATGATCAATACCAAACTGCTCAAGCCAGCGGACTACCCCACATCATGGGCAGACCTGATCAATCCCAAGTACAAAGGCGAGATCATCATGGCCAACCCCGCGCTGTCCGGCTCGGCCTATGCACAGATCTACATGATGTACAAACTCTTCGGAGACGACTTCCTCAAGAAGCTGGCAAAAAACTGCACCTTCACTGCCAGCTCGACTGCGGGGCCCGAATCGGTGGCGCGCGGTGAATATGCCATTACAGTAACCGGCGAAGGCAACATTGCCACCTATATCGGCAAGGGAGACCCCGTTACCTATGTCTATCCGAAAGAAGGAACCGGCGCGCGTTTCGATGCGAGCGGCATCATCGCCAACGGCCCGAATCCGAAAAACGCCGAACTCTTCATGGATTTCATCACCTCGCTCGATGCATACAAGATTATCCTGAATACAAGGAACCGCCGGGTGGTCATCACTACCCTTCCGGGCCCGAAATATCTCCCCTCGCTGGCAGATATCAAGCTGATTCCCTACGACGCAATCGAAGCAGCGAAAATCCGCGAAGATCTCACCAGCAAGTTCTCGGACTGGATGCAGTGATCCGAGCCTGACAATCTTATCTCCAAGGGGGCGCAGCGTTCTGACTGAATCGCAGGGTGGAAGTGCGCACACTTTCGCATGCGGGCGCTGGCCCCCGTTCAGGGGGCATCGATGAGTTTCAACCTGACCTATCGCAAGGTGACCAAAATATTCGGCGAACATGGCAGAAACCCCGTCAAAGCCTTGGATGAGGTATCCTTTACGATCAATCCTGGCGAACTGTTCTGCCTTCTTGGGCCGAGCGGCTGTGGAAAAACAACGCTCCTGCGCTGTACCGCCGGCCTGGAGAGAATAACGAGCGGACAGATTCTCTACGGCGACCGCGACATGTCGATCATTCCCCCTTTTCGCCGCAATATTGGGATGGTCTTCCAGAGTTTTGCGCTGTACCCTCACATGAATATCTTTGAAAACGTCGCCTACGGCCTGCGGGTGCGAAAACTTCCTGAAGAGGAGGTCAAGCGCCGGGTTACCGAGGTGATGGAACTGGTTGGCCTTACGGACGAGCTGAAGCGGAATCCCAGCCCCTCGGCATTATCAGGCGGTCAACAGCAGCGAGTGGCGATAGCCCGGGCCCTGGTGTATGACCCCGACATTCTTCTTCTGGACGAGCCTCTCGCCAATCTCGATGCCAAGCTCCGCCGCTACATGCGTGCAGAAATCCGACGTATACAGAAGGCTACCCAGATCACTGCCATTTTCGTAACTCATGACCAGGAAGAGGCTATGGCGATCGGCGACAGGCTTGCAGTCATGCGCAAGGGCATTGTCGAACAGATCGGCACCTCCGACGAAATATACCACCGGCCTGACAATGCCTTTGTTGCCAATTTCATAGGGAAGATGAACTTTTTCCATGCGCGGCTGAAGACAGCAGTCTCAGCTGCACCAGCTGCCCAAGCCGCTTTCCCATCCGCCCCCGATACCATTGAAGCGCTGGTTGAGCTTGAAGATGGCAGCCAACAGCTCAGAATCTCCGCCGACAGATTGCACCTGCCGCCATCTTCCACCGCTGGCACACGCGTACTGGTAGGAATGCGCCCTGAACACCTTGTCGTTGAAACGGCCCGCAAACCAGGCTCCATACCCGGTCAGGTCAATATCATCCAGCATCTGGGCCAGGTGGTACGCTATGAAATCAAAGTCAACCCTCGTCTTTCACCTCAGATGCTGGAAATTGACATGCCCGGCCTTGTCCATGGCGTCAAAGAAGGAGATCCGGTGTTCCTGACCATCAAGGAGCATTCCGCCTCGCTCTACCTGCCCGGAGAGGAGCATGCCGAATGATGGACCTAATGGATGCATTCGATTCCGAAAAGCCGCAGAGCCGCTTTCGCCTCTTCTGGAAGAAAGACTTTACTCCCTACCTTGTGTTCATGATTCCCATGGCATTTCTGGTCGTATTTCTATTCTGGCCTCTGGTCACCACTCTCCTTCGGGCTTTCATGAAAACAGGAAACGCTTTCGATCTTTCCACCATGAGCCTGAAGGGATTCGAAAAGTTCCTTGCCAGTTCGCTGTACCAGCGAAGTCTTAAGAATTCATTCATTGTAGGAGTGGGAGTTACCTTCTTCTCTCTGCTGATTGGTATCCCAATGGGCTATTTCGTGGCGCGAGTCAAAATACCCGGCAAAACTCTCATGCTGTCGCTCGGAATCCTTCCGGTCATCATGCCATCGTTCATAGGCGCTTTTTCCTGGATCATCCTGCTGGGACGCCAGGGCTCCCTGCGCTTCTATCTGAACGCACTGCTCGGGCCCCTTGGAATCACCATACCGCCCATCTATGGCATGTTCGGCATGATTTTCTGCATGACCCTGACCTACTATCCCTTCGTGTTTCTGCTGAGCCATGGCGCATTTTCCTCGGCAAACGCGCTCCTCGAAGATGCGGCCATGCTCATGGGAGCAAGCCGCTGGCATATCTTCCGGACCATCACGCTTCCGCTCATCATTCCGAGCATCGGAGCAGCGGGCCTTCTGGTTTTTATCCGTGCCATTGGGAATTTCGGCATTCCTGCAATCATAGGGGGCAACCAGTACGTGCTGCCTACCCTCATCTATTTCAGGGTTAATGGATTCTGGGATTTGAACGGAGCCTCGACCATTGCGTTCGTGAACGTGGTCATAACGGCCTTTGTGCTGTGGCTTCAGAAATATGTGGTAAGCCGGCGGGAATATGAAACGATTTCAGCTTCGAGAGCGGAAGTCCGCCAGCATGAACACCCAGTGCTCCGGGTCCTTGCTGCTTTGTACTGTCTGCTCATTCTGGTAGTATCGCTCCTGCCCCAGCTCGTTATCATCATCATGTCGTTCTTCCGCAAGTGGCAGGGGCTTCTGCCGGAAGGCTTCACCTGGGCCAATTATGCGCGTATTCCCAAGGTTGCTTCAGCCGAGCTTTGGAATTCGCTCTATCTTTCAGGCATCGCCACCCTGCTGACGGCAATTCTTGGCAGCCTCATAGCCTATATCACCGAACGGCGCAAGCCTCGCGGTGCCAGGATACTGGACATGGCTGTCATGGCACCCTTCATACTGCCTGGCACGGTGGTTTCGGTTGCGCTTCTTTCGGCTTTTTCGGGGAAGGGGAGCGTTTCGCTCACTGGCACCTATGCCATCATTATCATTGCCTACATGGTGCGGCGCACGCCATATGTGTATCGTTCAGTGGCTGCAAGCCTGACTCAGCTCAATCCTTCGCTCGAGGAAGCTTCGACAATTGCGGGCGCTCCCTGGTTCTACACCTTCAGGAGAGTCAGCGTACCGCTCATCCTTCCCGGAATCATCAGCGGCTCGATTCTGACATTCTCCACGCTTCTGCAGGAGCTGAGTACCACCATTCTGCTTTACAGCCCCAAGACCCGAACCGTACCGATTCTGATCTATGGGGCAGTCGCGGACGGCAAGCTGGGAGAAGCGAGCGCGCTGTCGGTACTGCTCCTGGTGGTAGTGTTCGTCATCGTTTATCTAACAAACCGTACCGAGGGAAGAAGCCTTTCGTCAGGGCTGAAAATGGGATGAAACGGCGAAATGCCCTGCTATTCCCATGAGCTGATACCCCCGCGGCTACACTGCCGGCCGGCCGCGCAGCACCTTCCGGGCGGCGGGGTAGTCCAGCATGAGCCAGCAGTCGCGATGCATTCTGAGCGCCGCACAGGGAGCCTGAGGCCCGACAGGCGCATTCAGCGCCATCTCGACCGCTTCGGCCTTGCGGGCATCGGGCACTGTGCACACGATCCGTTCCGCCTTCAGAATCTGGGGGATGCTCATGGACACCGCCTGCCGCGGTACCTCATCCAGCGTGGCAAACCACCCCTCCCCTACCTGCTGAAGGCGGCAGCGCTCATCAAGATCGACCACCAGGTAGGGCTCCCCGGTTTCCATGTCCGCGGGCGGATCGTTGAAAGCAAGGTGTCCGTTCTCCCCGATACCGATAAATGCGACATCGATCCTGCGTCCCTGGATGAGGGCATTGAGCCGCTCGATTTCTGCAGACAGCGCGGGAGCATCGGCCTGGATGAAATGAAATTCCCTGAGATCCGGCAGGCGGTCCGCCACCCGTTCCCTGAGATACCTGCGGAAACTCGCCGGATGGGAAGGGGGAATGCCCACATATTCATCCAGATGGAATGCTGTCACGCGCGACCAGTCGATCCCCGGCTCGTTCACCAGGCGCGCGAGCATGGCGAACTGGCTTGTCCCTGTGGCCAGAATGATATTCGCCGAGCCCCGGCTCGCAATGGCCTCTCTGATGGCAGATGCTCCTGTCCGCGCCGCATGGGCTCCCATCGTTTCGATTGTGTCATGAATGCAGACATGCATGGCATTCCTCCTGTGGCATATTGTACGCACTTCTTCCAGGCAGGCAAGCCGGCAGGCCTCTTTCTTCAGCTTCCATAATTGACTTCATGCCAGCCGGCACCTACAGTATGGGTATGAAACAGGCCGGCCAGAAAGAAAAGAACCCGGAACGTCAGGCTGCTTCCATAGCGCTTATATACTTCGCATTTGCCGCTCTGTGGATACTTTTTTCAGACAGCCTGCTAGCGCTGTTCATCCACGATGCAGTAAGCATCGCCTGGGTCTCCGTCACCAAGGGGCTTGTCTTCGTGACGGTGACCAGCATCGTGCTCTATATCCTCATCCGCCGCCAGCTCAGCCATCTGGCCCGCGCCCGCCAGGAAACCATTGACGCAAACCGGGCTCTGCGAGAGGCCTATGACGCGACCATCGAAGCGCTCACCTATGCCATCGACCTCAAGGACGAAGGGACCGAAGGGCACAGCAGACGTGCTGCCGGGCTCGCACTCGATTTTGCCCGATGGCTCCATATCCCCGAAGACCAGCTCGAGCACATCTATCGGGGTGCCCTGCTCCATGACATCGGAAAAATCGGCGTCTCCGACGCCATCCTTTTGAAGAGAGAGAACCTTACCGAAAAAGAATGGAACATCATGCGCCAGCATACGGATTACGCGTACCATCTGCTGTCGCGCATCGAGTATCTCAAACCTGCCCTGGACATTCCCTGGTGCCACCACGAGCGCTGGGACGGAAGCGGCTATCCGAGAGGAATCGCCGGGGAATCCATTCCTCTTTCAGCCCGCCTCTTCGCCATTGTCGATGCCTTCGATGCGCTCATCTACGACAGGCCCTACCACAAAGGTATTCCAGTCGAAGACGCACTTCAGGAAATAGAGCGCTCGGCCGGCACGCACTTCGACCCCCTTCTTGTAAGCCAATTCGTTGCCTTCATTCGAGATAAGGGATTATGAACGACTACTTGCGAGCCTTTTTCCGCTCGCCCCTGGCCATCGGTGTCGTTTCGGGCACTACCATTCTCGCGGTCGCAGCCGCCCTGACAGGGCTGATACCGATTCCCATCGTTATCCCGCTGTATACTGCAGTCACTGCAACAGCGATTGCCACTATTCTTTCTTCAAAGGCTGGGGCAAGGGTGATTCTCAAGGAACAGGATCGTGCCCGAAGTGAGCGGGATGCCATGATTCTCGAAGAGATTTCCCAGACAAGAAAGCGTCTTTCGATGGTCCGGATCGAAAATGAGGCTGTGCGCCGCGATATCGAAAAAATCGTGCTTGCTGCCGGCATGTACCTCGAATCCTGCGCAGAAGGGAATCCCCGCGATCCCTTCGTCGAAGAAGCTGTCAGAAACGCAGAAAACGCCGTCCGTACCTACCTCCGACTGAGCGATGCCAGAGCAGTACACCAGATGCTCACCGAAGACCGGCACTCTTCAAAGCTCTCCGGTAATGCCGCAGGTAGTGTCCCGGGTAATGCCACGGAGCCCGGCATCCTCGCATCGCTGGCGGACTCACTGCAAAAAACCGCGCGGGAGATCGGCGAACGGCTCGCCCTGCCCGAGGGAGGGCTTGAAGACTCCCACACGCGGCTGGACCAGATGAATGCCCACAGGGAGCTTGAAGAATGATGGGAATAAAAAGAATGCATCGCTGGAAATCTCTCCTCGTCGCCCTATTGCAGCTGGCCCTGGTGCCGGCGCTCGCGCAGAACGCCGCGCTTGCCGCACTCGAAGCCCGCTGCAGTTCTGTAGAGACCTTTCTCACCCTGTACCGGGACGGAAAAGCCGTCATCCGGCATTCCATCGTATGGGACGTGAGTTCGGGCACGATGGGCGGATTCTACTTTCAGGGCGAAGAGGCTCCCTTTGCATGGGACAGGGAGCACAGCTGGGCTGACCTTTCCGAGGGAAGGCGCGTCCCTCTTGAAATGAAGCGCAGCGGCAGCAGCTGGGATATCACGCTGGCTGGCGGCGTACGTACATCGGGCAGATCCACCTGGGTGCTGAGCTATGGAGCCGATCTGTCGGCGGCCGGGATGACCGGTTCGACCCGGAGCCCTGATGGCAAAGACCTCTTCTATTTTCACTGGGCTCCGCCGGAATGGGATCAGGCGCTTGAGCATCGAACGGTCGTGGTGGTGCTCCCCCTGGAGGTTGAGCGGGGTGCACGGGGCGATTCCCGATCCGATTTTCTTGCCGGCCTCGGCTTCATGACGGAACGCTTTATAAACGAGCAGAACCGCATCGACTGGTTTGGCGCAGACGGGTCTTACGGAAAGAGCTATCTCGCCATCCGCTTCCACCAGGATCGGCCGCCCGCAAAAGCTTCGCAGGAAATCCAGTTCTACCTTTCGGCGGACGCAGTGCGCGAAACCTTTGCGCCGCTGTTCAGCAGGGAAGCTGAAAATGCCGAACCAGCCCGGAGCAGCTCGCCCAAGGGCTTGCCTCCCCTCCTTGTCGTGTTTCTGTGCGGCGGTATTGCGGCCGTCGCGCTCTTTCTCTACCGGAAGAAGGCAGCCGGCTATACCAAAGCAGTATCTCAGGCAGAAGGCATTGCCTGGGCAGGAGACTCATGGACGCCTCCCAGAATTGTCGAAGGAAGCTATGCCGTTCCGGGGAAAATTGCCGAGGACCTGCACCCGGTCGAAGTCGCCCTTCTGTTCGAGCTGCCCCTGCCCCGGGTGGTGGCGGTCATGATCAGGATTTTGGAAGAAGAGCACAGCATCAGGCTGATTCAGGAATCGCCGCTCAGGATTGAAGTGCTCAGTCCGAACTGTGCGGACTCCTATGGCGAGCTCTTCCTTTCAGCCTTCGACAGCGAAGGCAGAGTTCTGACCGCGCGCATGGCGGATTTCTTCGAGACGGTCATCAAGGGCCTGCAGGAAAAGACATGGGATTGCGACCTCGAAGCAACGAAGGCGTTCTACAGAAGGAAAATGGAGGAGAGTGAAGAAGAGGCGGCACAGGGAATGGAAGAGGCAGGTGTTCGCCCGCGCTACCGCTATTGGTATACCGTGGGATATGTCTATCATCATCCGCACTATTGCGAACATCTTGGACTGCCGGCGGAATTTTCGGGTTCCTATGCGTCGTTCATGGCTTCTTCGGCCTGCTTTTCGGGCTGTTTTGCGCCGAAAAACCTTGCCGGCACCGCGGGAGCCTGCTATTCGGCCTGTCATAATGCCTGCCATACTGCATGCCACCAGGCATGCCATTCGGCCTGCCATTCCGCCTGCCACTCGGCATGCCACAGTGCCTGCGTATCCGGAGGTCCCCATTGAGCGGCTCTACCCGAACATCCACCAATGCGGCAGGTAGGCTTTACACAAGGTTCAGAACACCTGCATCATGGCCCGACCTCTCGTGGATCGACACCTTCTGGACCAAGGCTGGTGCCCATATCTTCTGCCGCGAAGAAGACGGCGTCCTCATCCTGCCGCCCAACAGAGTCTACAAGGTCAATCGCTCCGCCGCGGCTCTGGTCAGCTTTCTCGCGCGCGGAGGAAGCATTCACGCCGTCCGCCTGCCCTCCCGCGATGCTGCTGAAGACACCGCCCGCTTTTTCGGTGACCTAGCAGCCCTGTACCGGGGTGATCAGCCTGTCAACGGCACAGTCTCGCAGGAACAGTACTCGTTTTCCTTCACCCGGCTTCCGATTCTGGGCGAAATCGCCCTTACCTACCGGTGCAACAACGCCTGCCGCTTCTGCTATGCAGGCTGTGGTGCGCCTCATAGCCGCGCCTCTGCCTCCCGGCAGGGAAAAGCACATCCTGAATCGGCCACCCCTGAACTCTCCAATACCGCATCCTCCCACCCCGAGCTCGATACCCGCGCCTTCATGCGTATCATCGACATATTCGCCGATGAGGCCTGCATCCCCTTCTTTTCCTTTACCGGCGGTGAGCCAACCCTCAGGGAGGACCTTGAAGAACTGATCTCCCATGCCCACGCGCGGAAGCTCATCACCAACCTGGTTACCAACGGCACGCTCATCGACGTGCGCCGCGCCACATCACTCAAGACCGCAGGGCTCGGCAGTGCCCAGGTTTCCATCGAAGGCCCCGACGCCGAACTCCACGACAGCCTTGCCGGCCGCCCTGGCGCATTCGAAGAAACCTGCAAAGGCATCGCCGCCCTTCTGGAAGCGGGCATACCGACACAGACCAACACTACCATCACGCGCGCCAATCTCGATTCAGCAGTGCGCATGCCCGAATTTCTCGCATCCCTAGGCATCCGCAGATTCAGCATGAATCTTTTTATCCCCACCATTGCAGGCCCTGCCGCAGACGAACTCTTCCTGCCCTACGAGGAAGCCGGCCCGATTGTGGAAGCGGTGACCCGGCAAGCGCCTCGCCTGGACATGACCTTCTTCTGGTACAGCCCGACGCCCTTCTGCACCTTCAATCCGATCGCGCGCGGCTACGGAAACAAGAGCTGTGCGGCTGCAGACGGGCTCATTTCGGTTGCCCCGGACGGCGCGGTGCTTCCCTGTTCCTCCTGGGACTCCCCGCTCGGCAACCTTCTGACCCAGGGCTTCCGCGACATCTGGTTTTCCGAACGCGCCCAGTTCTTCAAGCAGAAGCAGTTTGCCCCCGAACCGTGCAAGACCTGCTCAAGCTTCATTGCATGTCAGGGTGCCTGCCCCCTCTACTGGCGCTATACCGGCAGTCTGCCTGCGCACCAGCCCAGAGCTGCAGACTTCCCCACAGCCAGACCCCTCACCTGTTCCGCAAGGGAGCGCCTATGAACACAAGCGCACGTTTCGCCAACTCTGCGAAAACCGCAAAGACCGGGAACTCTGCACACCGCACCCCCGGCCCCATGACTCCTGTCATCATCCGCTTCCGGCTTCCCGGCCCAGGGCTCGAAGCCCGCCTCGTCCTCTCGGCAGCCTTCAGCCTGGGCGGCATTCTCCTTCAGGCCTTCGGCGGCAACGGGGGCATGCTGGCCGGCACCCTCCTCCTGCTGGTTCCCCTTGTTCTGCTCGCCGCCCGCCCCTGGACCAACAAGCCCCGCGACATCGGCGAGGAAGACTGGCAGCCAGTAAGCGGAGCCGAGCTCGACCGCATTGCCGACGCCTTCAAGGCCACCCGCGAAATACGCCTGCCGCTCTGGTACCGGCCGGGTTTCGGCATCCCCTTTACAATAGGGCTCGCCATTCTGACCATCATATTTGGCGCCATGTTCAGCCTGCCGGGAGTGCTCGCCATGGACGCCCTCATTCTGCTCTGGCCAGCCCTCAACACCCTCAAAATCAAGCTGTGGATACCCCGTCAGTTCGAAATGGTCATGACCTGCATTCAGGCAGCCCGATCCGTCTCCCTCCCCAAAGACATCGTCTGTACTCCCTACCTCCGCCTCGACCGCGACCCCCAGGGCCTGAGAATTCCGGAACACGCCCGCCTCATGCTGGAATCGCGCCGCAAGCCGGAAGACCTGGTGGGAGTACAGCTTCAGGTTGCGATCAACAAGGGCCCGAACGGAGAAGTTCCCTACCTGTATGCGGTAGTCCTGACCAGAGGCAGAGGCCCTTCGTGGAAAAAGGCCGCGGCCTTCCGCGCATCAGGATTCGAGGTCGAGGCAGGCGGCGATGACAGCTATGGTACGGTAGTCATTCGCCAGCGTACCAGCGGAGGCGGCTACCACACAAAACCGCAGGACTGCCGCCGCCTTGTCCAGGCGGTGATCGATCTGCTAGCTTCTCTCCAATAGGCAAGGAGCGATCATGAGCCAGAACATCCCATGGGAAGACAGCTTCAATGCGGCGGTCACGATTATCGGCCGCGACTTCACCATCCTCTACATGAATGAAAAGGCAGCCGGCATTTTCGAGCGATGGGGCGGCAAGGCCCTGATCGGCAAGGATGTCCGTGCCTGCCACCAGGAGCGCTCAATCCATATCATGGAGCGGATTTTCGAAACCGGGGTTCCAAATGTCTACACTATCGAGAAAAAGGGCGTAAAAAAGCTGATCTATCAGGCCCCGTGGCGCAGAGACGGCGAGATTGCCGGACTCGTCGAGCTTTCCATGGAACTGCCCTTCGACATGCCGCACTATGTGAGGGAATAAGGCTGAATAAAAGGCGGGCCGCCCTGGTCATGCAGTGCCCTGCATACAACCGGAACAAGCCCGCCTTCAGCCAACAGGGGGCACCCCAAGCACTATCAGAGTGTTGCCTGCTTCACCTCGGCCTTTACCCTGCCCGTCGCTGAAAGCACCCAGCAGACAGCCACAATTCCTCCCGCCACAGCGACATAGAGCGCCTGAGGCGCGAGCGCCATCACGCCTGCCGCGAGCAGCAGAGCGCGCATCCAGACGGGTATGGGATATTTGATATAGCCGACCCAGAAGAACCCAAAGGCCAGAACTGAGATGATGCCCGTCACGATGCCCAGAATATTGGCTACCGCTGAAGACTGCAGAAGAATCCCCTGGTCATAGCAGAACGCAAAGGGCACCACAAAGGCCAGAAAGCCGAGGCGCATGGCCTGAAAGCCGATCTTGTTCGGGTTAGCGCCGGAAATCGAAGCTGCCGCAAAGGCCGCAAGCGCTACTGGCGGCGTAATATTCGATATGACCGCAAAATAGAATACAAACATGTGTGCGGCGAGCGGAGGGATGCCCATTTTGACGAGAATGGGTGCCCCCAGCGCAGAAGCCAGAATGTAGGCGCCGGTTGTCGGCAGTCCCATCCCGAGGAAAATTGAAATCACCATGATGAGCATAAGCCCCAGGAACTTGAAGTCCTTGGCAAAGCTCAGCACAAAACCGACCAGCTTGCCGCCGATACCTGTCAGCGCGACAGAACCCAGCACGATTCCCGCAGTCGCGCAGGCAATCGCCACGAGCGGAATGTCCTTTGCCCCGCCATATATCGCATCGAGCACATCCTTCGGCCCCATGCCGTCATTGAAGAAGGTTGCTGCCACAAACCCCGCGATCATCAGCCACAAACCCGTCTTCCCCTTGAACAGATGCTCAAACAGACCGGGGATGAGAAGCGCAATGGCAATCACCACCGAAACGACGACTCCCGCTGCAATCGAGCGGCGCCTGCGAGCGGGGTCTTCGGATTTCGGCTTGAAGAAGGATACCAGCCACGCCAGTACGATGCCGATAATCGCTGCCCGCATCGGGGTCGCACCCGCAAGCAGAAAATAGACCAGCCCGACCAGCGGCAGAATCATGTAGGATTCACGGAGCACGTCCTTTTTCCTGGGCAGTTCCTCAGGCGAAAGCCCCTTGAGCCCATACTTGTGCGCAGACAGCCGGACCATCAAAAAGACAGCGCCATAATACATGAGGGCAGGAATAATCGCGGCGATCATGACCGTACGGTAGGGCAGTCCCAGGAAGCTCGCCATGAGAAAGGCGCCTGCCCCCATGACCGGCGGCATGATCTGCCCGCCGGTTGAAGCTACAGCCTCGACAGCTCCTGCAAAATAGGCTGGGTAGCCGATTTTCTTCATCAGGGGAATGGTAAAGGCGCCTGTTCCGTAGACATTGGCAACTGCTGAACCGGAGATCGAACCGAAGAAGCATGAAGAGGTAACTGCAATGAGTGCCGGCCCGCCCGGCTGGGTTCCGGTAAAGGCCTGGGCAAAGCGCATGAAGAATTCTCCCACACCGCTCTTCTCGAGAAATCCCCCGAAAATGAGGAAGATCATCACATAGGTAGCAGAAACCCCCAAAGGCGACGAGAAAATCCCCTCGTCAGTAAGGAAGACTTCTTCCACGATTTCCGGCACGGTAAAGGAAATCCCCTGGAACAGGCCCGGAATGCGATCCGCAAAGGCCATATAGACGAGAAATACGAGGGCAATGATCATGAGCGGCAATCCCACGACCCGCCGTGTTGCTTCCAGAAGCAGTACGACGAGTATCACCCCGAGCACCAACTGGACGTTTGTTACGGGGTCAACCTGCACGATGCGCGTGCTGATAGCCCAGTAGTTTGCCGCGATATAGATCCCCGGTACAAATGAAAGCAGGGCCAGAATCCAGTCATGGAAAGGAATGCGCGAGCCCGGCCCTTTCGATTCCTTTCGGCTCACAGGATACAGGACGAACACCAGGGGCAGGATCATCGACAGGTGCAGCGCCCGCTGGAGATATGCTTCAAAATTGCCAAAAATCGATGTGTAGAGATGAAAAAGCCCAACCGCGAGGATGTAGACATACACCCCGGTTTTGACTTTCCCTTCAAGTTTTCTCATACGTGCTCCCGATGTGTGGGGGATCTGACATGACAGATGAAAGGGCGCACCATGCGAACCTGTGCGGGCCGATCGGTACGCCCTCCTTATCTAACACTGAAGAAAGTAGGCTATTTGACGCTCTTCCAGAACTGCACCGAACCGGGATGAGCCGGCAGGCTGTCCGGAAGCGCTTCCTTCGGATTGAGCTCGCCGATATCGGCAACGGCCATCTGCAGGCTGGCCTTGTTTGCCCACAGGGCCTTGTTGAGCTCATAGACGAGCGAATCGGGAAGGTCCTTGCGGATAACGATGCAGGTGTAGTCTCCGATGGTCTTGACCGGAGTCGTCACGGACTTGTAGGTGCCAGGCTGAATGGTGAAGGTAGTGGTACCATAGGCTGCAGCAAGCGCATCGAGAGCTTTCTGGCCGACGGGGAGAATGACGACCGGCGTGTTGGTTTCGATGTTCATGACAATGCTGGCAACCCTGCCGACCGAGAAGGCAAAGCAGTCGAGATGATTGTCGGCGAGAAGATCGGCGCCGCCGTCATAGGAGGTGAACTCGAAGGTCCATTTCTTTTTCTTGAGCTGTTCATAGTTGGTATTGTAGCCTTTCTTGAACAGAGCCTTGATGATGAATTCGCTTGCGGTGCCGGGCTTGAGGGTCGCGAAGCGGACGGGGATGTCCTTGCTGATCATGTCGTCTACGCTCTTGATGCCGTTCTTTTCTGCAAAATCCTTGCGCATGATGAAATAGGTGTACTGGGTGTACAGGTTCGCCATGATGACGGAATTCTTGACGGCCTTGCCTTCGAAGTCCTCTTCACCCGCAATGGCGGCACCAAGGAGCGAAGCGACGGTAAAGCCGAAATCGCCCTTCTTCGCATCGGCGTTGAGGATGTTTGCCACGCCGCCTCCAGAGCTCGAGGTGGTCTGGATGACATTCTTGGACCACATCTCCGAAAGGGCGGTGCCGAGTGCGAACCAGTTGCCTCCTGGGGGACCGGACATGAATTTGAGCTGATCTGGCCAGCCGGCCTTGGACTGGGCAGATGCGCCGAATACCAGTGCGAGCGCCATCAGGGCGAAACAGAGTTTCCGCATGAGATCCTCCTCTGAAATGTATGAAAATTCAATTCAGCATAAGAGGAAAATGCATTTTGGTCAAGAAAAATGAGTAGGTATAAAGAATGTGCGCGGCCGGGGGCGGATCCCGTGCCGCTACAAGATAATCTGCACGGGCGTGCTTCGGTTCGTCGTGGTGCCGTCGCCAAGCTGGCCATAATAATTATTGCCTGTTGCCCAGAGCGTGCCGTCGGTCTTGAGGATCATGGTGTGATTGTACCCCGCTGCAACGGCCTGCACATCGCTCATCACTAGTACAGGCGTGCTTCTGCTCGTCGTAGTGCCGTCGCCAAGCTGGCCAAATGCATTATATCCTGTTGCCCAGAGCGTGCCGTCGGTCTTGAGGATCATTGTGTGATTGCTTCCCGAAGCAACGGCCTGCACATCGCGCATCACCTGTACGGGCGTGCTCCGGCTCGTCGTGCTGCCGTCGCCAAACTGGCCTTGAAGATTATTTCCTGTTGCCCAGAGTGAGCTGTCGATCTTCAAAATAATAGTGTGTCCAAATTTCGTAACAACTTCCTTAACATCTCGCATTACATAGACGGGCGTGCTTCTGCTCGTCGTAGTGCCGTCGCCAAGCTGGCCAAATGCATTATATCCTGTTGCCCAGAGCGTGCCGTCGGTCTTAAGGATCATGCTGTAAAGGTCTCCTGCAGTAACCGCCTGTACTCCGCTCATAACCTGCACAGGCGTAATTCGGTCTATTGTTGTGCCGTCGCCAAGCTGCCCTTGCAAATTCTGTCCTGTTGCCCAGAGCGTGCCGTCGGTCTTGAAGATCATGGTGTGAACGTACCCCGCTGCAACGGCCTGCACATCGCGCATCACTAGCACAGGCGTGCTTCGGCTTATCGTGGTGCCGTCGCCAAGCTGGCCTTTTCTATTATCCCCTGTTGCCCAGAGCGTGCCGTCGGTCTTAAGGATCATAGTGTGAAAAGCTCCTGCAGCAACCGCCTTGACATCGCGCATCACCTGCACGGGACTGCTCCGGCTTATCGTGGTGCCGTCGCCAAGCTGGCCATAATCGTTTCTGCCTGTTGCGCAGAGCGTACCGTCGGTCTTAAGGATCATAGTATGATAGCAATTTGCAGAAATTATAGAAATAGCTGAGAATTGCATAGTCCAGCGCGCATACAGCCTCACATTCGCCGACCCCATCGCAAACGTGCTGCCCGCTGCATAGCTGGTCCCCGTTCCATCCGCCTTCGTATTCCAGCCTGCAAAAGTGTAGCCTGTCTTCGCAAGGCCCCCAGTGTTCCCTAACACCGTCACCGTTGCACCTGCCGCGTAGCTATTGTTATCCACCGGTACCGTACCGCTCGTCGCTCCATTCGCATCATAGGTTACTGAATAGTAATTGGTATTTCCCTGATTTTTTGGATCTTTAGGATTGTTATATTCCCCAAAAATATTGCATGAAACGATTACAGAAAAAACAGCCACCATCAGAGCCGCAGTAAGAATAAGGTTTGCTATGGAACATGCCTTGCGGAATTTCATTTTCGGTCTGCCTTATAAACCTGCACGAATGCTTTTAATTGTCAGATCTAGATTCTCTATATATTGATCAAGCGACATTCCATTCGTATCAGGTAGAGGCGGCTTTTTGCCCATAGGAATCTGAATTGTAAAAAATGCTCCAACTGCCAGCGATGCCACAGTTGCACCGCTCAGTATTTCGGCTTGCGAGCGATACATCGCAATCTGCGTAGGGTTGGTTGCTGATTGATACTTGGCATAGGCTGACTGACCTGTCAAATAGCATATGCCCGCTGCTCCAAAGCTAGCCAAGCTCAAGAACACCTTTGTCGAACGTGCCTTTTCTTTTGATCGATACTCTTCCGCTTCCCGCTTTTTTTCCTCAAGATAATCTGCTAATTTGCTCAGACTTTCTCGTGGTTTGATAGTGTCGCCTGCAGAAACTTCGAAGATTTCATAAAACGAATTCTCCAAAGAAAGAGAATACCTGTATGCCAGCTCGACTTTATGATTCCCCGCTTGAACCTGTTCAACATCAGATGACCGATAATATTCTGATAGGCTTTTAAATATTCTCCGTCAAGATAAATATCAGTATTTGGCGGTACATTGGAAAAATCAATCCACCCGGTTTGCGGCCTAAACGAGGCAGTCTCCTTCCACTGTGCAAACAAAGTAGCATCCGCTCCCCTCATCGCTATTATATCACCAGGTTGGTATGATATCCCCGTCCCATCCGGCTTCGTGTTCCACCCCGCAAAACTGTACCCTGTTTTCTCTAGACTTCCCGTATTGGCACGAGCAATTATGAGCTCCCCTGGTACATAGTTCGTTTCATCGACAGGCGCCTTCCCGCTCGTCGCCCCATTGCTGTCATAACGCACTTGCAAAAACTTTCTATCAAAAGAAATCTTTGCTTGCCGATCTTTTAGCACCTCTATGCTTTTCTGCTCGACATGACCGGAAGGATATTCCATGCGCAGTTCGTGCTGGCCAGCATCTACTTCATTCAGTATTACGGTAGAGCCTGACGCCACATTTCCCCAGACCCTGCCATCCAGGACCAGCGTACCGCCTGTCTGCACAGTCGCAGCAATACTTCCATAACTCTTTTGGGCAGCAGCACTGACAAAATATGCCTTTTCGAAAAACTGCGTGTAGATTGCCGGATTCTGCCTGCCATTCGTCACCTGCTGAACCGAAGCTCCTGCTCGAGTAAACACCTCCATGACATCAATACCCGGTGTTTTCAAATGCTTGAGCAGCTCCCCTGTAAATACTCCATTGCGTCCGGTCCCTTCTAGCGCAGTGGAACCCGCACTCGTTGCATACACAATGATGCTCCCAGGCGGCTGATAGGAAACTACCGTCAAACCTCGAGAGCCGGAGCGTCCCCAGCTGTAGGGATTGTCCCTGCAGGCATCGAGAATGACGATATTGAGTTTGTTTCTTGCCTTCTGCAAATCTTCCAGAACAACCTGCAGTGGAAGCGCTCTCATCTTGAGATAGGATTCCTCCGGAATGCGCGCATCACTCGGTATAAGATAGTTGGCACCATTCGACTGGACCCCATGCCCGGCAAAATAGAAAAGCCCTATCGCATTAGGGGAGGCAGCAAGAGTGATCGTAAAGCGGCTGACCGCATTTTCCATTGCAATGAGATCCGCGTCGATGAGGCTTGTTACTTCAAACCCCAGATCCTTGAGCGCTTCGGCCATATCTCTGGCATCGTTGCGGGTATTCTTGAGCTCGCCGAGCTCGGCATACCTGCCATTCCCGATAACCAGTGCATAGCGGTCTTTTGTCTGAGCAGAAAGCAAAATCGCACAGGCAAGAAAGACGGCCAAAACCAAAATTATTTTCTGCATTATTTTCCGCATGGCTCATACCCTCATACGAGCGGATACCACAAAGCCAGCATTCCAATTAGATGCTTATGACATTATTTTAGCATAATTTTATGAGGGGTCAAGAAAAATTCGATGCATCGAACTTTCGCGCTATGCCGCTCCGAATACCCAGCTTTTTCATCTTGCTCTGCAGCGTTGTCGGCTTCATGCCCAGCAGGGAGGCCGCCCCGTTCGCCCCATAGATTTTCCCTCCTGACTTTTTAAGTGCAGCGAGGATATGGGCACGCAGGGCATCTTCAAGAGGCGGGAAATATGTCGAAGACGGCTCCGAAACACCAGTTGAAGCCAAAGCTGCGATGCGATTGACATTGTATGGTCCCTGACCCCGGCCAGCTCGATATGCATTGACTGTCGGCGCCAGATGTTCGGCAAGAATGCTTCCTCCCCGCGCAAGGATAGCCGCGCGTTCGATTGCATTTCTCAGCTCGCGGACATTTCCGCGCCATTCTGTCGCCAGAATCCTCTCTATCGCTGAAGGAGACAGCGCCAGAGACTCAAAGCCTGGCCGCCGGCGGATCTGCGACACGAAATACTCTGCGAGCAGGGCGGCATCTTCGTCGCGCTCACGCAGAGGCGGCAAGTGAATGGGGAACACATGAAGCCGGTACCACAAATCCTCGCGGAATGTTCCTGCGGCAATCGCCGACTCGAGATCGATATTGGTCGCCGCGATGATTCTCACATCCGCCGATACTGAACGCTCGCCTCCTACCCGCTCGAACTTTCCGTCCTGAAGCACGCGGAGCAGTTTTGGCTGCAATTCAAGCGGAAGATCGCCGATTTCATCGAGAAAGAGCGTCCCTCCATCGGCCAGCTCGAATCGCCCGCGGCGCATTGCGACAGCGCCGGAGAAGGCTCCTTTTTCGTGCCCGAACAGCTCGCTCTCTGCCAGACTCGACACCAGCGCCGAACAGTTTACCGCAACAAAGGGCCCGGAAGCGCGATGCGAAAGCTGATGTATTTTGCGCGCGACCTGCTCTTTTCCCGTCCCCGTTTCGCCAGTCAGCAATACAGGTACATCCGCGACCGCCACAAGCCTGACCGCATCAAGAACACGCCTCCAGACAGCCGAGACACCGACCAGATCCCTGAATGCATCTGCCGATTCGTTCAGAAGACGATTGCGCTCTTCGGTCAGGGCCTTTGTCTTTTCAATGAGCGAACGCGAAGTGTCGGATTGCGCCATCGATACGGAAATAAGCTTGGAGATGGTCGAAATAAAGCGAACAATTGCCGGGCTGAATCGATTGCATGCCCGGTGATCCAGCGTCAATAGTCCAATCGGCGTGGATTCGATATACAGCGGAGCGACGAGACAGGAATGACCATCCGGAAGGTCGAGCACATCGTAGTAGGTGTCGAGGTGTTCCTCATGCTCACCGAAGAGCTTTGGCTCTCTCTGTTCGAGCAGGCGGGCTATGTCCCGGCGCTGGCTGAGCGAAATCGAATATCCATCGAGACGCGGCGTATTGAGGGGCCCGACAGCCTTGCGTACCACAAGGCGATCCGGCGTTTCGAGCCTCATGACCACCGCAAGTTCATAGTCGACAAGATCCCGGAGCGCATCAAGGACAATTTCCATCGTTCGTTCGGGACTGAGCAGTTCGATCTGCTGAATCTCCGGACGCTTATTCAACGATATTTCGTTGTACAACGACATATCATCATGAATACACCGAAATATGGTTATTGTCAATCAGAGAAAGATACACAAGCGCTGATGCCGGGCTTGCCCAATATTTTACAATCAATTACAGGACAATAAATAAAAAGAATTGCTATCAAATTTTCATCATTGTTGAATTTTTTGGCACTTATCTTGCTTTATATTACATAGCCGTTCAGGCCCGTTCAGGCCTGGACACCTGACTGAACAAGCCTGCCCTCCGCTGGCAGAGACGCTGTTCAGCAGAGCAAAACCGGCATCGAGCCGGCTAGATCTTATCCATCAAGGAGATTCAAAATGGAACAGCAGAACTTTCACATGCCATTGCTGGGAGACGATTTCCCCTCACTTACCCTGCAGACAACCCAGGGTGTCATGAACCTGCCTGGCGACCTCAAGGGACAGTGGTTTGTGCTCTTCAGCCATCCCGCGGACTTCACCCCTGTCTGCACCACCGAATTCGTCGGATTCCAGCGCCTCATGCCTGAATTCGAAAAACTCGGCGTCAAGCTCATCGGCATGTCGGTCGACCAGGTGTTCAGCCACATCAAGTGGATCGAGTGGATTAAAGAAAAGCTCGGTGTTGACATCACTTTCCCCATCGCCGCAGCGAATGACAGCGTTGCCAACGCCCTCGGCATGCTGCACCCCGGCAAAGGTACCAACACTGTCCGCGCAGTTTTCGTGGTCGATCCAGAGGGGAAGGTACGCCTTGTCATCTACTATCCGCAGGAAATCGGACGCAACATGGAAGAGGTCCTGCGCGCAGTAAGAGCACTCCAGATATCCGATACCAATAAAGTTGCGATTCCAGCAAATTGGCCCAACAATGAGCTTATCAAGGATCATGTGATCATTCCGCCAGCAAAAACCGTCGCCGATGCCGCAACCCGGCTGAAGCAGTACGAAGGTTACGACTGGTGGTTCTGCCACAAGGCACTGTAATGTCCAAGGCGCCCTCCCATAGCGGAGGGCGCCTTTTTCTGCGCCAAGCCTGTCTTCAGGTGAAAAAGAGAGATGTGCTGTTAATTGTCCCTCTTCCCTCTTCGCTATTTATTCAAATTTTTATATATTTTATGCTCGTGAAACCCGTTCAGTCATATGAAGAAGCAACCCGCCTCATCCAGAACAGCGAAGCAGTGCTCATCTATTGCTCGACTCCTTTCTGCGGCGTGTGCAAAAGTCTCAAGCCCAAGGTGATCGAGCTGGTCCAGACGCACTTCCCGAACCTGCCCATGTACTATGTCGATATCGATGCACTGGCCGAAGCACGCGGCCAGCTCTCGGTCTATTCGGTGCCTGCAGTCCTTGTCTTCTTCAGAGGCAAAGAGATGGTCCGCAAGGCGCGGAATTTCGGCATTATGGAATTGGCCGAGAACATCGACCGATATTACAGCATGATGTTTGAAAACTGAAATCCGGGCACAGCACCGATTTTATCCCCGGGTATTTCTCAGTAACACATTTTTCAGACAAAGCTGCAGATGCTATTGACAACTCTTCAGCCATGCTCAATAATTCATATAATAGAACGCTGTTCATATATATGAAAGGCAAACCATGGCAGAAGTCAATTCGGTGAAGAAAGCGCTCGCCATTCTCGATCTTCTCTCGAATACGCCAAATCTTGGCCTTGCCGACATTTCCAAAAAGCTCGGTTTTGCTCGCAGTACTACCCATGGACTGCTGGAAACGCTTTCCAGAGCGCAGCTTCTATACCGTAATCCCGACACCGGCACCTACTCCCTCGGCATCCGCCTGATCGAGCTGGGCTACTGCGCCCAGACCGGCCTCGACCTTGTGCGCATTGCAGCGCCCTTTCTCAAGGGACTGAACCTGCAGTTCGACGAAACAGTCCACCTCACCGTGCTCGACAACGACGAAGTGCTCTACATCGACTGCATCGAGTCCCAGCGCCGCCTGCGCACCTATTCCGTCATCGGCATCCGCGCACCCCTGCACTGCACCAGCGTTGGCAAAGCCATACTGGCTTTCCAGGATGACGAGACCATTGCCCGGATCGTCGCGCGACGAGGACTGCCCGCCTTCACAGCGAACACCATCACTACCGAAACCCGCCTCAGGGATGAAATTGCTCGCATCCGCGCTTGCGGATACGCCATCGACAACATGGAACACGAAGAACATCTCCGCTGTATCGGCGCACCGATACGTAATGCGCGCGGAGAAGTGTTCGCGTCGATCAGTCTTTCCGGGCCTGCCGAACGCAACACGCTCGAGCGCCTGGAGCAGATGGCCCCGGCCCTGCTCGAAGCGACCGCCGCGATTTCGCACAGGCTCGGTTACAGAACCAGGGAATTCGGCCGCGTACGCGGCGATAGTACAGGAGGTATATGATGAAAAGAATTGCAGCTGCAGTACTCGCACTGCTGATTCTGGCAAGCCCCGCGCTCTTTGCGCAGGGAAAACCCGTCAAGCTGGTCTTCACGTCGGTCAGCGTCCCCGGCGATGCCCACACCGAAGCAATGACCGTCTTCAAGAACGAAGTCGAGCGGCTTTCGGGCGGCCAGATCCAGGTCGATGTCTACCACTCGGGCCAGCTCTTCACACAGCAGGCCGAGCAGGATGCCATCCGCAAGGGCACGGTCGATATGGTCTACACCTCGGCACAGTGGCTGGCGGAATTCGTTCCCTATCTGTCGATGTTCGGAGCGGCCTACACCTTCCAGAGCTACGACCAGATGACCAAGACCTTCAACGGCCCCATTGGGAAGCGCATTTTCGAGGAAGTAGCCCAGAAGACCGGCATCCGTCCGCTTGTTGCCTACTATCTCGGCACCCGCCAGCTCAACCTCGTCGCCAAGGTAGGCCCGGTAACCAGGCCCGAACAGATGAAGGGCGTCAAGCTCAGGGTACCGAACAGCCCGACCTGGATTGCGATGGGAAAGGCGCTCGGTGCGAACCCCACCCCCATGGCCTTCAACGAAGTCTACATGGGACTGAAGACCGGTGCGATCGAAGGACAGGACAACCCGCTTCCTACCGACAAGAATGCAAAATTTTATGAAGTAACGAAATACATAGTGCTGACCAACCATGTCGTCGACTCGACCTGGCCTTCGATCAACGAAAAGAAATGGCAGAGCCTGACAAAGGAACAACAGGGCTGGATCATGCAGGCTGCAGAGAAGGCACGCCAGTTCTGCGACAAGACCAACCTCGAGAACGAGAAGAACATTCTCGACTTCTTCCGGCAGGAGGGGCTTATCGTCATCGAAAATCCTGACCGCGCAGCGTTCGCGGCCTATGCCAAGAACTCCTATCTGACCGAAAGCAAGGAGATCTCCAAGAACTGGGACATGGATCTCTACGAAGAGATTCAGAAACTTCGGTAGGCGGGGCGCGGGAGGCTGATCGCCGCCGCTCCGCCTGTGATCTGCAATTCCGGCTGCTGCGCGCTCTCGCGGGGCAGCCGGCTTGTGAGGAAGAAGCATGCCTGTCTGGTTGAAAAAGACCGCAAGATTTCTGGTCGACTGTATCGAGCTCTACATCCCGATGCTCACCTTTACCGTGCTGTTTGTTTCGTTCATGACGCAGATCGTCGCACGGTATTTTTTCAAGCCTCTCATCTGGCCTGAGGAACTCAGCCTCATCTGCTTTATCTGGACTGCACTGCTGGGCGGGCTCTATGCGAAGCGCACTGGTTCCCATGTGGCATTCACCATGCTATACGATGCCGCCAAGCCTGGCACACAGCGGGCGATGCGCATCGCGGGAAACGCGCTCCTGCTCGCTGCCATGGCGCTTATTCTCGTACCGTCATGGAACTATATCCAGTTCATGGCCTACAAGAAGTCCGATGCCCTGCGCATCCCGATGAACTGGGCGTACTTCCCCTTCGTGGTCTTTCTAGTGGATTTCATGGTGCGCCTTGTCATCGAAATTGTGCACGATCTGCGCGAGACTCTGAGCAGCAACCACTCTGGAACCCCTGAGAGCCATGCTCCGCACCTCGACATTGGCGACCAGCAGAAAGGAGGCGGGCAATGAACCTTCCTCTGATCGTATTCTTCCTTTCTTTCACGCTTGTGTTCCTTCTGCGCATCCCCATTGCCCCCGGCATGATGATGGCCAGCGCCTTCTATTTTGCGCTTTCGAAAAACCCGGCCGCTTCGCTCGACATGGTTGCCATGCAGTTCTTGACCAATATGAATGCGAGCTTCATTCTCATCGCTGTGCCGCTTTTCGTGTTCATGGCGGAAATCATGAACTCCGGCAAAGTGACAAACATGATCTTTTCGTTCGCCAACGCACTTGTCGGCAGGAAAAAAGGCGCGCTGGGGCATGTGAACGTCGTCGCATCGATCATCTTCTCGGGCATGACAGGCTCTGCGCTGGCTGATGCTTCTGGCCTTGGCAGCATGGAAATTCGAGCCATGCGCGAACATGGCTATGATGACGGCTATTCCTGCGCCATTACCGCCGCTTCGGCAACCATCGGGCCAATCATTCCTCCCAGCATCCCGATGGTCTTCTTTTCCATGCTCTCGGGTGCTTCGATCGGCTCTCTTTTCCTGGGAGGTGTGCTCCCGGGTCTGCTTATTGGCTTCGGCCTCATGATCTATACCTCTGTCATCGCGCGGAGACGCAATTATCCCGAAGGCACCCGCCTGGCTCCCCGTGAATTCTGGAAACTGACCTTCCGGTCCATTCCGGCTCTGTTTTCCGTGGTGGTACTGCTCGGCGGCATCTATACCGGCATTGTGACGCCGACGGAGGCAGGCGCCCTTGCAGCGTTCTACGCCATGATCATTTCGGTCTTTTTCTACCGGGCCTTCGGCTGGAAAGAATTCCGCCAGGTACTGGTGAACACGGTCCGCACCACCGGAACGCTTTCACTGTTGGTGGGAAGCGCCTATGCCTTCTCCTACATTGTCACTATCGAGAAGATACCGAACTTCGTCGCCTCCCTCATGCTCAGCCTGACGACAAACAAGTACCTTATGCTTCTCATCATCAATGTCGTATTTCTCATACTTGGAATGTTCATCGACACCATGGCGATTACCCTGGTGTTCATTCCGATCGTTCTGCCTATCATCAACCAGCTGGGCATCGATCTTGTGCATTTCGGCGTCGTCATTGTCCTCAATATGATGATTGGCCTTTCGACGCCGCCCTATGGCATGCTGCTCTACGTAGTTTCCGGCATTTCGGGCACACCGCTCAAGACGATCATCAGGGAGATCCTTCCCATGATCTTCGTCATCGTTGCTGTACTGCTATTGATCACCTATGTGCCGGATATTGTGCTCTTTGTCCCGAAGCTTGCGGGATACCGATAATTCTCACAGCGAGGTCTGCAAATGGAAAGAACCATTCCCGACGGCGTGTGGCCGACGATGATCACCCCTTACAGGGAAGATGGGCGCATTGACTGGAACGCGCTCGAAAAGCTCGTGGAATGGCATATCGAACGGGGAGTGGCGGGGCTGTTCGCAGTGTGCCAGTCGAGCGAAATGTTCCATTTAAGTCTGCGCGAGCGGCTTGAATTGGCACACATGACGATCAGGTTCGCGGCCGGGCGCGTGCCAGTGCTTGTCTCCGGCCATGTTGCGGATACGCTGGACGATCAGGTCGAAGAAGCCAGGATGATGGCGGACACGGGAGCTGCGGCCTTCATCCTCGTCACCAACCGGCTGGCAAAGCGCCACGAGGGCGACGAGGTGTTCAAGCGGAATCTCGAGGAATTTCTCAGGCGTTTCGACCGGGACATTCTGCTTGGTTTCTACGAGTGCCCGGCACCCTACAAGCGGCTCATAAGCCCGGAGCTCATGCGTTTTATCGTGAACACGGGGCGTTTCGGCTTCCTCAAGGATACGAGCTGCCGCATGAGTGACATAAGAGCAAAGCTCGAGGCGGCGCGGGGAAGCGGCTTCAAGCTTTTCAACGCGAATGCGGCGACGCTGCTGGCTTCCCTCCAGGCGGGGGCGGCGGGTTATTCTGGAATCATGACACATTTCCATTCGGATTTGTACGTGTGGCTCTGCCGGAACTGGGCTTCGCACCCGCAAGAAGCGCAGGAGCTTCAGGATTTTCTGGGTCTTGCCTCAGTCATCGAGTATCAGCTGTATCCGGTAAATGCGATGTATGCGCTTCAGCTCGAGGGGCTGCCGATTGCCCTTCACTCACGGCGCGCCGATGCCCGGCTCTTCTCCGAATCTATGCGCCTCGAGATCGAGCAGATGATGCGCCTGTCGCACAGGTATTCTGAGAGATTCGCTAGTGCTCTCAACCTTGTGTAAAGGCAGACACTGAGCTGGGCAGCCTGCTCCTTTTCCTTTCCTCTAGGCAAGCGCCAGCTTCGGCACATACTCAGCCTTCGATTTGCCCGGTGTCTTCCACTCTTTCTTCCAGCTCCTTGCCATCGAGACACTCAAAGAACTCCGGCTCAGAAACGCCCGCACCTCAAACAAGCGCACCCCCACATCCTTCAGTGCCTCAGGCGCAATGCCCCGCGCCTGTGCATGCGTCAGAGGACGCCTGCCCTTCGCCCAGCGGATCCGGTAGGGCTTAAGGTAATTGTGCCACACAAGGTAGGCCCACAGCCTGAGCATCCCGTTTGACACATTGCGGTTGTAGCACACCGTTTCCCGATGGTGGCTCGCCAGATCCTTTCTCAGCTCCCGATCAAGGTAGTTCGACGCAAACAAGGGATTGTGGAAGGTACGCGGCAGTCGCGAAGAGATCTTCTCATGCACAAGCCATGCGCCGTGCTCTCCCCACATGGCGGCAAGCTTGCGTACCTCACGGGCATACTCAGGCTTCTCATCGGTGATCAGTACAAAAGGACGCCTCAGCGTTCCCGGCTGAAGCGCAAGACTAGCGCTAAGCACCTCCCTGAAGGATCTCCCAATGCCTCCCCGTTCGAGCGGCACCTTCGCATACAGCTGCCGGGCTTTCGCTTTCTGCTCCGGGCGCATGCTCCCTGAACGCCGCCGGGTGCAGTCGCTGACATCCAGCACAAAGC
>Ga0101944_10001706_pt1 | contig 42431 bp, 34 predicted proteins | sample DewCreD2012metaG_FD_75245 | JGI IMG/M metagenome (GOLD analysis project Ga0101944, IMG submission 75245) | Hot spring sediment bacterial and archeal communities from British Columbia, Canada, to study Microbial Dark Matter (Phase II) - Dewar... ... | reverse complement strand
CGCCTCGCCTCTGGCCATCATCATACGCCATGTTCCCTGGCCGCGCGCCGCATCGGTGGGCTCTCAGGCGCGCAGCGCGCAAACCCCGCAATCCGCACCGAAAAACCCCCGCCACACGCTCCCGACACGCGCCCGCTGCACCGATAGACGCCATCCGCGCAGCGCCTCACGTAGGCGTAGAGGGCCTCATCGCCCTCCCCGCCACCCCGGCGGCCGCTCCTTGGCATCCCGATCCGAACCACCTTCGTCGCTCCGTCGCTTCGTCGCTCAGGCCATGCCCGATCCGAAATCCGCGATCCGAGATCGGCTCGGCAAAGCTCGCCGCAGGCCGCGATTCCCCGGCCCTCCCTGGGCCCTGCCCCGGACCCCCTCCGGCCTCGACCGGGCCCTCATCGGGACGCTCCCGGGACATTCGGCGGACACTCGCGGGACGCGGTTCTTCACCCCGCCGGAATCATAACTCCTTACGCCGACCACACCTGTGAGGCCAATGCTTATGTATCGCCGCGAGCATCCGAACCAAGCCGTTTCTCCGCCACCTCCACGCTCAGCCGACGCACCAACTCCTCCACCGGCATCTGTCCCTTGTCCCCCTCGGTGCGGTGCCGCACGGCCACCTTGCCGGCCGACTGCTCCTGCTCGCCGAGGATCAGCATGTACGGCACCTTCTCCAGCGTCGCCCAGCGAATCTTGGCGCCGATCTTCTCGCTCGACAGGTTGCACACCACGCGCAGCCCGGCCTCCTTGAGCTGCCCGGCCACCTTTTGCGCGTACTCGTTGAACTTCTCGCTGATGCTCAGCACCGCCACCTGCACGGGAGAGAGCCACAGCGGGAACGCCCCGGCAAAGTGCTCGATCAAGACGCCCACAAACCGCTCCATGCTCCCGAACGGCGCGCGGTGGATCATCACCGGCCGGTGCGGCTTGTTGTCGGCCCCCACGTAGGTCAGGTCGAACCGCTCGGGGAGCTGGTAATCCACCTGCACAGTTCCCAGCTGCCACTCGCGGCCGATGACATCCCGGATCACGAAGTCGATCTTCGGCCCGTAGAACGCCGCCTCGCCCGCCTCCAGCGAGAACTCCACGCCCAGTGTCGCGGCCGCATCCTTGCACGCCGCCTCGGCCTTGTCCCAGTGGGCCGGGTCGCCCACGTACTTGGCGCTGTCCGGGTCGCGCAGGCCCACCCGCACGCGATAGTCCTTCATCCCCAGCGTGCCCAGCACGATCTTCACCAGCTCCAGGCACCCCAGCACCTCGGCCGGCACCTGGTCCTCGGTGCAGAAGATGTGCGCATCATCCTGTGTGAACCCGCGCACGCGGGTCATGCCGCCCAGCTCGCCGCTCTGCTCCCAGCGATACACCGTGCCAAACTCGCCCAGCCGGATCGGCAGATCGCGATAGCTGTGCGGGTCGCTGCAGTAGATGCGGATGTGATGCGGACAGTTCATCGGCTTGAGCAGATACCCGTCGATCTCGCCTGTCTTCATCCGGTTGCTCAGCTCGGCGCAGGGGCAGTTGTCCCTGGCCAGCAGCTCGATCTGCTCCTGGTCGATCAGCGGCGGGAACTGCTTGTCGCGGTAATACGGATAGTGCCCGCTGGTCTTGTAGAGCCCCAGCCGCCCGATGTGCGGGGTATAGACCATCTGATAGCCCTGGCGCACCAGGTGCTGGGTGATGAACCGCTCCAGCTCGCCGCGCACCACGGCCCCCTTGGGCTTCCACAGCACCAGGCCCTGGCCGACGGCGTCGTCGATGACAAACAGTCCCAGCTGCGGGCCCAGCACCCGGTGGTCGCGCTTGCGGGCCTCTTCGAGCCTTTTCAGGTGCTCGTCGAGCTGCTTTTTGTCGAAGAACGCGGTGCCATAGACCCGCTGGAAGCGGTCGCTGGTTACGTCGCCGTGCCAGTGCGACTGCGCCACGCTCATGATCTTGAAGGCCTTGATCCGCCCGGTGGACGGCACGTGCGGGCCCTGGCACAGGTCCTCCCAGTCCTCTTTGGGCTTGCCGGTGGCATACCAGCTCAGGGCCCGCGCACCTCCCTCGACGGCCCTGCGGGCGTTGTCGAGCTTGTACTTGTTGCCCTCGGCCTCCAGGCGGGCAAAGCCCTCATTTACGGGCAGCTCATAGCGTGTAAACGGCCGGTCCTCGGCCACGATCGCGGCCATCTCCTTCTCGATGCGCTCAAAGTCGCCGGCCGAGATGGGGCTGTCCAAGGCGATATCGTAGTAGAAGCCGTCGTCCAGCGCCGGGCCATACGCAAGCTGCGCCTTTGGCCAGAGCCGCTGAATGGCCTCGGCCATCACGTGGGCGGCGCTGTGCCGCAGAACCCACAGGCCCTCGGGGTCGCGGTCGGTGAGGATCGCCAGGGTGTGCTCGCCCGGTGGCAGGGCATACGCCAGATCTACCACCTGGCCATCGACCTTGCCGGCCACCGCCGCCTTGGCCAGCCCCCGGCCGATCGACTCGGCCACCTGGCGAACAGTCGCGCCATCGGGAACTTCACGAACGCTTCCATCAGGGAGTTTCACGGATGCCATCGATCGCCTCGCAATAACGTCCTATCGGAGCCATTGTGGTGCAGGCTTCAGCCTGCACTGAAAGGAGGCACAAGCACAAAAAAACCGCCCGGACTGCTCCGGGCGGCCGCATCGTCTTGGTTCCAGGACGACCTCACCACCCGGCTGGCAGCGCGGTCGTCATGGCCGCAACCGATTCAACTTCAGACATTATTCGCCACTATAACGATGCCGCCGACAGCAGGCAATGCGCGCCGCGGGGGCCCGTCAGCGGGCCAGGCGCTGGCGCAGCAAAGCCGCAAACCCATCCCCAAACGAACCGTCCAGGGCGGTCTCGGTCTCGCAGTGCGGGCAATCGGGGTTGAGCACCTCGACGCTGCCGGGGTACCACAGGCTGGGCATCTGGCCCAGGAACGCGGCCCATTTGCTGAAGGTGGAGTGCCCGCTGGCGATCAGCACCTTGCTGCGGGCCATCAGCAGGAGGTCCACGATCGAAGGGTTGTCGCCGGCCAGCGACACGTTCTCCAGGGCCAGCAGCGCCGATAGCTGCTGGGGGCGGGCGTCGCTGAATATCATCACCGGCACCGGCCGGCCCAGCACAGCGCGGATGTTGTTGATGCAGTTGATGAACCACTCGTCGGCAAAGCCACGCGAAGTTTCGCGCGGGGCCAGAGCGTGCCCGAAGGGCAGCACGGGCTTGTCGCCGCGGCGGACGTGGGCGCCGATGACAAAGTCGTGGCGGAAGGCTTCGAGGCGGGCCCTGACCGACGGCGAGAGGATCTCCGTCAGCCGCCGGCGGATCAACTGGCGGTGTTCCAGCAGCGGGGCGAACATGTGCAGGATGTCGCCCAGGCCGGAAAAGACGATGACGCTCGAGCGCGATGGCGGCGAGGCCACGACGGCGGCGGCTTCCTGCTCGGCGACCTTGTCGGCGCGGGCCAGCAGCCACAGCCGCTTCAGGCCGCGCACGTAGGTGCTGTGGTCGAACAGGCCGACGTAGTAGCGCTTGTCGCGCTCGCCGCGGAGGATCGGGCCGATCTTCGGCTGGGTCCATTGGGGCGCCAGCACGGGCAGGTTGTGGGTGGCGGCAAAGACCTCGCAGCGGGCCCAGGGAACCAGCAGGTTTCCCAGGCCGGCCCGGCCGACGCGTGCATAGGCATAGAGGTTTGCGGGCATGGCGAGCCTGCATCTTCGAGACCGCAAGGGGGAGCGTCAACACGCGTTGAGCCGCGAGGGGGGTGCCCCTATACTGCCACCCGCGCAGCGCCACGATGCAACGGACTCGCTACATTTCGCGCGTGATCGGCCAGTTGACCGGCCGCGTGGCGCGAGCCGGCTATGGCCTGGCCCGCCGGTTGTCGGGACTGCCCACGCCGCAGCAAACCAGGGCGGCCCTGCTTGCGCGTTGCCTGGCTCGGCCCGGCGCGACGCTGATCGACGTCGGGGCCAACGTGGGGCAGTTCGCATCTTCGGCGCTGGCGGCGGCACCACACGCGAGGATCCTCTCGATCGACCCGATCCCGGAGAACGTCCAGGAGTGCCGACGCAGGTTCGCGTCCGTGGCGGGATACCAGGCCTTCCAGGCGGCGCTGGGTGAGCGGAGCGCCGAGTCGGTGACGTTCAACCTGCACACCTACTCGCAGGCCAGCAGTCTGCTGCCGCTTTCGGAGACAGCCCGCGACAGCTTCCGGTCGCTGGGTGCACCGACGCGCCAGATCACCGTGCCGATGTACTCGCTGGATGACTTGCTGGACAAGGTGGGCGGCTTCGAGCGGATCGACCTGCTGAAGATCGACGTGGAAGGCGGAGAAGCCCAGGTGTTGCGGGGGGCGACGCGCACCTTGCAGCGCACGCGCGCCGTGCTGGTCGAGTGCCAGGCACTTCGCATGAACGAAGGCGCTGAACTCTTCGGCAGCGTGTGTCACATCGTGCACTCCTCGGGCCTGACGCTCACGGGGCTCTTCGACGAAATCCGCAACTCGCTGGGCGATCTGTTGCTGATGGACCTGCTCTTCGAGCGGCCCGGCGATTGACCGCCGGCCTTACCGCGGGCGCTGCCTGCCCGTAAGCGCCCCAAGCCGCAGGACCAGATCCTCCCATGGCGCGGGCATCGCCTTGCGAATCATCGCTGCGTACAGCCCCGCCGCGACGGGCAGGATCACCAGCGTCTGGAGGATGGGCCGCAGACGATCGCCCACTTGTGGAACGGCCATCCCCGCCCCCACGGCCGCGCCGGTGGCCGCCGCCCCCACCAGCACGGGCGCGGCGAAGATCGCGACGGTATCCCGCCAGGTGCCGCCCAGCGGCCTGATCGCCAGATACACGCCCAGGGGGCCCGTCAGCCACGCGTAGGCCGCCACGCCCCACGCCGCGCCCATGCCGCCGCGCCCGCCGCTGGCGCCGACGTAGGCCAGGGTCACGAACAGCGCCGCCGACAGCATGCCATAAGCCGTCAGCAGCCGGAAACGCCCCTGGGCCTTGAGCATGCTCGTGGCGGCGTGGGTGCTGGCGAACAGAGCCCAGCCGACGCTCAGCACCTGCACCAGAGGGATGCCCGCCCGCCAGTCCTCGCGGAACAGCAGCCGAACCAGCGGATCGGCCAGCGCCGCCTGCAGGAAGCACGCCGGAACCGCCAGAATCGCCAACGCCCGCGCTGCGCGAAGGAACGCCGCCAACTGCCGCTGCGGCTCGCCCTGAAGCTTGGCCAGCGACGGGAAAAGCACACCCGCGACGTTCAACGCCAGCAGTTGCAGCGCCTGTGTCGAAAAGCTTCGCGCCCAGAAATACAGGCCCACCACGGCCTTCTCCTGGTACAGTCTGCCCAGGATGATGAAGTCCGCCTGCCAGGTGATCGCCAGAAAGAAGCCCGCCAGCAGCAGCATGGCGCTATCCGTGGCCATGTACCGCCAGCGGCGGGCCTGCAAGCGCAGTCGCACCGGCGGCCGCGCCACACTCCACAGCACCAGCGCGCGGCCGGCCTCCACGATCGGCAACGGCAACAGGAAGCTGTACGCGCCCATGCCCATCGCCGCGAAGACGATGCTCAGGCCCATCGTGCCGACCGCCGTGAACAATCCCACCGTCGCCAGCATGCGGAAGCGCAACTGCGACTGGAGACGCGCATCGGGAACCGTATTGAGCGACTGCAGCAGATTGCTGACCGCCAGAACGCAGATCAGGCCGACAAGACGCGGATCGTGGTAGAAAGCGGCCGCCAGCGGCGCGGCCGCGAGCATCAGCCCCGAACTGGTCACGCCCAGGCCCAGCGACATCCAGAACGCCGCGTTGGCCCAGCGCGAAAAGTGCCGCCCGCGCTGGACGAGGATCTCCCGCGTGCCGGCGTTCTGGATCAGGCTGGCGAAGAACGCCACGCCCAGCGCCAGCCCGACATAACCGAAGTCCTGCCGGTCCAGCAGCCACGCCAGGACGATCTGCCCGACGGTGTTGATCAGTTTGACGATCAGCCCCTGGGCGAGGAAATATGCGAATCCTCGCGCCGCGGTGTGGCCCAGCGGGGCGGCGGGAGTTGGCGTGCTCGAAAGGGGCGCGGTGTTGGACATCGCAAGGCCGGCGGCGGCCGGCGGGCACTTATCGCATGGGCCGCGCGGCGAATCAACCCGCCGCCCTTGGCCGGGACCTTCGCCGTCGCCATAATCTCCCGGCTGATGAGCGACATCCCGCCCACCAGTCCGACGTCCGCCCCCGACCGCCCTGCGGAGAGTCTGCTCCTTTGGATCGTGTTGCTGCTCAGCGGGCTGGTGTTGTCGGCGCTGGGCATCGCCTTTGCCCTTCTGCTTCGCAAGGCCATCGCCCTGGGGACGATGCAGCCCGGCAGCGGGCGAATAGCGCTGATGGCGGCCGCGGTGATGGCCGTGCTGCTCTTGGGCGGCGGCCAGGCGGCCCTGGGCGGCGTGCAGCTTTTCCGCGGGTTCCGGCGGCGCCGCCCGGCCGCAGGCACGCCATGATCCGCAGCAAGGTCAGCTTCGCCGTATGCCTGCTGGTCTGGGCCGCCAGCGCCGCCGCGCAGGTCACGGTCGAACTGCCGCTGGAAGGCTGGTATCGCCCCGGGCGCTACATGCCCGTGCGGATCACCGTCGCCGACACCGCCGGCGCAGCCGAGGAACAACTCATCCTGCGCGGCGCCGGCGCTGTCTCCACCTCGCTGTACGTGCAAGGCGGCCGAGGCGCGGCGATGGTCCCGTGGATGGCGGCCGAGCGGCTGGGCGAAGCGGCGTACCGCTGGCGCGGGCGCGACGTGCCGCTGGAACTGCCGCTGCGGGTGATGGACAGCCAACAGCGGCTGGTCGGCCTGACGGGCACCGACAGGGCCGCGGCCAGGGGGCTGTTTCCCCATCACAACGTGCTGACGGTTTGGCTGGACCCGGCCAGGCCCATCGCTCCGCCGGCCGCTGCATGGACCGTGCTGGACGGCGTGTTGCTGGATTCGGCCGCCGCCGGGCGCATCGACGAGCCGGCCCTGCAAACGCTCCTTTCGGCCGGGACGACCGTCGCCGTGGCTGCCGACAATCCCCCGCACCGCGGCTGGCCCTGGCAACGGGAGGGCGGGTTGTGGGTTCTGCGGCCTCAGATCGCCGGCCCGGCCGACGGCATGGCGAATCCGGCCGTGTACACGCCGGTGGGAAGCTGGAGCCCGGGCGCGCCGGCTTCCTTGCGACGGCGGGCGGCGTTCCTCGGCCTGATCGTTTGCCTTCTGGTCCTGGGCGCGTGCCTGCTGAGGCCGCGCGCGGCGGTGCTGGCGCTGCTGGGCGTGTCGGCCGCGGCGACCGCCGGCATCGGTTTGTGGGCTGCTCGGCAGACGCCGGTGGTCTGGCAGGGGGGCGACGTGCTGGTGTATCCCGACGGCCCGGCCCAGCGCGACACCTGGCGCTACTACGCTGCGCTGCGGCCCACACGGGCCGGCGTCGAATGGGAATCGCTCACCTGGCCGATCTTCGCCGGACGACTCCAGGCACGGATGGCGGACATGCTGCTGCGGTGCGATGAGTCGGGCCGGCCCATCGAGTTCACGTTCGACGTGAAATCGGGCATGAAGCTGGCGATGCTGACGCGAACCGTCGCGCCCGCCGCGGCCGCCGAGCAGGCGCAAACGCCCGTGACCTCGCCCCTGCACCCGCTCGTGCGCGGCATATACCTGCGGCCGGGGCTGGCTGTCGCCGGCCAGCGGCCCGCGGCTTGGCCGGCCTGGCCGACGATCGTCTGCACCACGCGGCCCTCCTCACCGTGATCACGCCGGGACGGCGGCCGGGCGCGTCGCGGGCGCGGCGGCAAACTCCACGAACTTCCGCCGGATCGCCGGGCCGTCGGTCTGGCACAGGAAATAGCCCTTGGCGGCGGTCTTATCGTGATTGTTGCGCTTCAGCGAGCAGCAGCAGTTGGTGACCATCACCGTCTTGCCGACGATGCGCTCGGTGAAGCCGTGATGGTGGCCACCGTAGGTGGCGACCAGGTTGTGCTCCTTGAAGCGATCCAGTAGGGCGTCGGCGTTGGGGGGGCGCATGGGCGTGTCCGGGCCCAGCGGGAAATGCGTGAACACCACGGTCGGCTTGCGGCGATCGAGCCTCGGCAGCGTCTGGTCCAGGAACTTCAGCGTCGGCGGCTGGATGGTGGCCCTGGATTTGGTGCCCTCGGTGCTGTCCAGACCGACAAACTGCCAGCCCTTGTGCTCAAAGGTGTAGTTCAGCCGGCCAGGGTGCAGCTTGTCATAGACGGTGCGGTCATCGTTGGGCTTCTGGATGTCGTGGTTCCCCGGCACGACGTACACGGGCAGGCCCAGCGAATCGAAGATCTCCTTGAGCGGTCCCAGCTCGGCCTGCGTGCCGTGGTCCGACAGGTCGCCGGCGAGGATGCACAAGTCGGCCGGCGGGTCGGTGGCCTTGAGCTGCTTGACCAGCCGCATGAAGAACTGGCCGCAGGCATCGTCGATATAGTGCAGGTCGTTGATGACGAAGAAGCGAAGCGGCGGGGCGTCGGCATCGGCCGCTCTCAGCCGTCCCGGCCAAAGCGACGCGGCCAGCAAAGCCGAGGCGCCGGCCCGCAGCAGTTGTCTTCGCGTGATCATGCCCGACGGAAGCATGGGATGTCTCATTGCGGTTTGTTGGATGGCGCTGGGCTCTCGAACGGCTCGGGGCCGATCACCAGCGCGGTGAACTTCTGCAACTTGGCGTGGGGGTTTTTCCATGTCAGCGGCCCCAGGCCCATCTTCTCGGTGCACAGCCTCGACAGCAACTGCTCCTTGGTCCAGCCCGTCTCCCGCGCCACCTGCGGGAGGAAGCATCCGCCGCGCTGCCCGAACGTGAGGTAGATGCCGTCGTTGAGCAGGTCGAAATCCAGCGGGTGGGCGGCGGGTCGCAGCGGCGAGAGGATGCTCAGCTCGATGTCCAGACGGGGCAACTCCGCCAAGGTGACCGGATTCATGGCAAAACGCGGGTCGGCCAGCACGCGACGGGCCGAATCCACCACGGCATCGTAGAGAGGTTCGCTGGCGTCCAGCCGGCCGATGCACCCGCGGAGGCGATGAGTCGCGGCGTCATGAAGCGTCACGAAGCACCCGGCCGGTTTGCGCAGGTCGGGGTCCATCGGGTCGGGCCGGTCGGGCGGGGGCAGTCCCTGCAGTGTGCGGCGGATGGTGGCCCGCGCCGTATCCAGCAGGAATCGCTGGAGTGAATCAGACAGGACCATTGGCCATATAGTACCCTGCCCGCGGCCGGCGGCATAGTTGTTATAATGGGTCGCAGAACAAGAAGGGCCGCGTGCTGCAGTTTCTGATCGATTTTCCGCTGCTGGTGCTGTTCATCGTGGCGGTGACGTACGTGATCATCCGCCCGGCACGGTCCGACCGCGCCCCCTCGCGACAGTGCCCATCCTGCGGGCGGGTCAATCCCCTCAACGCCAACTTCTGCCGCCGCTGCGGGCAGAAAATCAACGGAGGTCCGCCATGAGCGAAGACGACTTTCCGCGAGTTCCGGTTGGTCCCCGTCGCGGCGGCCAGCCGCCTCCCCCGCCCAGGAAGCTGCCCAACCTGGGCCTGGCCGGCAAGGCGGTGGTTGTTGCGCTGCTGCTGGCCGTCGGCTACGGCATCTACTTCTGGGAAGTCCGCCGGGTGGTGGTCGGCCAGGGGCAGGTGCTGGTGCTGATGAAGAAATACGGCTCGCGCAGCCTCGAGGGCGACCAGGTGATCATCCCCGCGCCGCCGGCCAAGCCCACCGCCGGCGATGGCCCAGCCCTGGCCAAGTGGCAGGCCGACTACGCCCAGTGGGAAAAGCAGTGGGGCGATGTCAACGGCATCCTCGAGCAGGTCTATATCGAGGGCACCTATTTCGGGTTCAGCCCCTTCGACTATGAGCGGCGCGTGCTGAACCTCGACCAGGTGCGGGCCAACATTCCCAACGGCAAGGTGGGCGTGGTGGTGCGGAAGTTCGGCAAACCGCTGCGGCCGGGGCAGGTCCTGGCCGAGGAAGGCCAGCGGGGACCGCTGCCGGTGCTGTTGCAGCCGGGTCGCTATCCCCAGTACGCCAACCCGTGGGCATATGAAATCAAGCTGGTGGAGCCGGTGCAGATCGACCCCGGCCACCGGGGCGTGGTGACGCTGATGGCGGCGCCGCTGGCGGCCGATCCCAACCGGTATCTGGTCGGCGAAGGCGAGCGCGGCGTGCAGCCGCGAACCGAGCCGGAGGGCTTCCGCTACATCAACCCCTTCGAGAAGCGGGTCACGCCGATCTCCATCCGTTCGCAACGCTACGAGATGACCGGAGCGGACGTGATTCGTTTCCCGTCGTCCGACAGCTTCGACATCCAGCTGGAAGGCTTCGTGGAGTGGACGGTGAGTCCCGAGAAACTTCCGCTGGTCTATGTGCAGTACAGCGAAGGCAACCTGCTGATCGAGCGCCTGGAGGAAACGGTGATCCTCCCCTACGCCCGCAGCTTCTGCCGGCTGGTGGGCAGCCAGTACAACGCCCGCGAGTTCATCAGCGGCGACACCAAGATCAAGTTCCAGAGCGAGTTCGAGGCCCGCCTCCGCGAGGCCTGCAAGCGCCAGGGAATCGACATCCTCCAGGCCCTGGTCCGCGACATCGTGCCCCCCGATGCCATCAAGAACCCCATTAACGAACGCGAAATCGCCAAACAGCAGATCCGCTCGCTGGAGCAGCAGATCCAGGTGGCGGCCAGCATGGCCGAACTGGCCAGGCAGGAGCAGATGGCCACCCAGAACCAGAAGATCGGCGAGGCCAACAAGCAGGTGGTTACCATCATCAAGAAGTCCGAGCAGCAGCGCGACGTGGCGCTGACGCGGGCCCGCCAGGACCTGGAGGTGGCCCGGCTGATGCTGGAGACGGCGCGGAAGGAGGCCGCCGCCCTGCTGGAGCGCGGCAAGGCAGAGGCCGACGTGGTGCTGTTGCGGAAACAGGCCGAGGCCGAGCCTCTGCGGCGGCAGGTGGAGGCCTTCGGCGATGGCCAGGCGTACGCCCAGTATTTCTTCTACCAGTAGGTCGCCCCGTCGGTGAAGTCGATTCTGACCAGCACCGATGGGCCGTTCGCCGACCTGTTCAAGCAGTTCATGGGCAACAAGCCCGCCAGCAGCAGCGGGCAGACCAAGGTCACGGAGGTGCGGCCATGACACGGGGGCGAATCATCGTTCAGGCGGTGGTGCTGCTGGTGGTGATCGGCTACGGGGCGTGGCTGGGGTTCAAGTGGGGAGTGATGCGCGTCTATGTGCCGCACGACAAGGCGCTGCTGGTGATCAACAAGTTCGGCAAACAGCTCCCGCCGGACCTGTTGGCGGTTCCGCGCGGCCAGAGCGGCTTCAAGGGCGTGCAGGAGGACGTACGCGGCCCGGGAAGGTATTTCCTGGACCCGATTCGCTACGACTGGAAACTGGTGGACCAGGTGGTGATACCGGCCGGCGACCCGCACAGGTGGGAGTTTCTGCCCGACGGGACGCTCAAGGACCTCAAGACCGCCCCCATGGTCGGGCTGGTCTCCAGCAAGCAGGGCAAGGCGGCGCCGCCGGGACAGGAGATCGTCGAGCCGGGTTTCAAGGGGATCCAGCGGCAAGTGCTCACGCCGGGAACCTACAAGATCAATCCGCAGCTGTTCGAGGTGACGCTCGTGCCGGCGGTGGTTGTGCCGCCGGGCAGCGTGGGCGTGGTCACCAGCCTGGTGGGCGAGGTCGCCGGGACCGCCCAGACACAGTCCGTCGGGACCAGCCGCGGCAGCAGCACGCAGCCGGCCGGTCGGCTGGTGGCCGCTGCCGGCCAGCGCGGCATCCTGGAGAATGTGCTACAGCCGGGCATCTACTATCTCAACCCCCGCATCGTGCGCGTGGACATCGTGCCCGTCGGGTATGACCAGATCACGCTCGATGCCAGCACCAAGAGCGCCATCATGTTCTACAGCTCCGACGGCTACCAGGTGGATGCCGATTTCACCGTGGTCTGGGGGCGGGGCCCGGCCGATGCGCCCATGATCATCGCCAACATCGGCAACGTGGATCTGGTGCAGCGGAACGTCATCGAGCCGGCCATGAAGGCGGCCTGCCAGAACGTCGGCGCCAAGTACACCGCCCGCGAGCTGATCCAGGGCACCACCCGCGAGGACTTCCAGCGGGCCCTGACGTCGTCCCTGGAAGACCAGGTGGCCGGCCGCAACGTCCACATTCTGCTGGCCATGATCCGCGGACTGGCCGTCAAGGACTCCAGCGGCAAGGACGCCACAGGCGGCCTGCTGGCGACGATCCAGCGGGCCAACATCGAAGTCGAGCGGGAACTGACCAACCGCCAGAAGACGCAGACCGCCATGACCACCGCCAAGCTGGAAGAGGCGCTGAAACTCGTGGACGTGGCCCGCGAAACCGTCGCCTCCGAGACGAACGTGAAGGTGGCCAACATCCTGGCTCAGGGTCAGAAGAAGGCGGCCGAGATCGACGCCCAGCGCGACCTGAACGTGGCGGAAATCGCGCTGGAGATCGCCCAGCTGGAGGCGCAGCGCACGCGGATCCTCGGCCAGGCGCAGGCGGATGTGGCCCGCCTCCGCAACGACGCCGAGGCCAGGGGCGCCAAGCTCATGGTCGATGCCCTGGGCACGCCGCAGGCCTACAACCTGTACACCTTCGCCAGGGAGTTTGCTCCGACGGAAATCCGGCTGATCTTCGCCGGCCCGGGCACGTTCTGGACGGACCTGAAGAACTTCGAGGCGGCCGCCGCCCGCAAACTGTTGGAGGAGTCGCAGCCGCCGCCCGCCCCGCGGCCCTGACCGGCAGCGGGGGAAAAAGCCCCAACGGCCGAAAAGGCGCGAGTTCTTGTGCAACGCCGCCCTTGATGGCGTATAATTGCGAATGGGCGGGTTGTAACATGTCAGCGGCTGGCGGATGCATCTGCACTTCTCCCCCGCACCGGCTGCGGAGCCTGGTGAGTGTGGCCGTCGCACTTCTGCTGGTTGCGGTGGTGGTGTACGGGCGGGGCTGGTTTGCCGGCGAGGTGCCCATCGAGCAGGTGCTGTCCGAGGCCCGCGAGGCGCCAGATGCGCTGGTTCGGCAGCAGGCCGCTGTCCGCGTGGTCGATCGCAGCGCCAAGGACCCGATCCGCATCCAGGAGCTTTACGCCGCCTCGGCCGATCCTGGCGTCAGGGCGATCTGCCTGCGTGCGACGGCCGATCATTACCACTATGAGTCATTCGAGATGGTTCTGGCGGGTCTGGAAGACCCTTCGCCGGCCGTCCGTGCCGCGGCCGCGCAGGCGGCCGGGCGGCTGACGGGGATGTTCTGCCGGCTGGATCCCAACGGCCCGCCCGCCGAGCGGCAGCGGCTGGTCGCTTTCTACCGCCAGCAGTGGAATCTGCTGCGCGATTCGCCGCGTCTGGCGGAGTTCCGCCAGGAGGTGTCCCGACGAAAAGGAGGACGCTGAGATGAACGCGTGTCGCACCCGGCAATCGGCCTTTACCCTTGTGGAGCTTCTGGTGGTGATCGGCATCATCGCGATGCTGATTGCGCTGCTGATGCCCGCGCTGGCCGGGGCGCGTTCCCAGGCCCGCAAGGCCGCCTGCGCCAGCAACCTGCACCAGATCGGCGTGGCCTACGCCACGGCGCTGCATGATGCCCGGTCGGGCCCCGCCGTGCGGTCGCCCTCGGGCTGGCCCAACACGCTTCGCCCCCATGTGCAGCAATCCAAGGGCGTCTATATCTGCCCCGAAGACGATCTGGAGGCATCCAGCAGCAAGGATCCGGGCGTGCCCGGGTATGCGGGGTCGGCCGAGGTTCCCGACGCCTATTACCGCATGAGCTTCGGCGGCGTCGATGCGGATATCCCCTTCAACAACAGCCACCCGCGCATGGGCCTGATCGACTGGAACCATCCGACGGGTTCCAACAAGTGGATCAGCCTGTACGGCTCGTCCCGGCCGCCGGGCGCCTTTGTCCTGTCGCTCTACGATGATTACCTGGGCCGGGGCCCCGACGGCAGCGGCGGCAACAACCCCGAGCATCCCATTTCGGTGGTTCCGATCAACAACGGCACCGAGCTGGAGGTGATCGTCTGGAAAATCGACGCTTACGGGCAGAAGCGCGTCGTGTACGATGGCGAGGTGGTGGCCACCAAGGGGCCGTACAAACTGATCGTGCCCAACTCCCGCAGCAGTTACGGCATCAACAACCGCGTGAAGATGATGCGGGCCGAGGCGCGCATCCTCATGGTGGACTACCGCAAGATCGTCGCGGCGGTGGTGGGTGCCGGCGGGACCGACAACTGGGTGGAACAGATGGCCCCCCGGCACCGCGGGCAGATGAACGTGCTCTACGCCGACGGCAGCGTCCGCAGCGAGTTGCCGTCGGCCATCGACCCGCGCGTGCCGGACATCCAGCGCGACCTCTGGCGGCCCAGGGTCGAGGCGGAGCAGCCCTGAGGCTGTTGCGTCCCACACCGCACGCCCGTACCCTCCAGGCAATGACCCAAGGCCCGATCCTGGTCATCAGCGGCACCAACCGCCCCGACGCGTATTGCCTGCGCATCGCCCGCATCGTCGAGGGGCACTACCGCCGCGAGTGCATAAAGGTCGATTTCTATTCCATCGCCGACCTGCCCGCCGAGGTCTTCACTCCACAGGCCTACGCCCACAAGCCGCCGGCCTTCGCCCCCGTGCAGCAGAGAGTGCTGGACTGCTGCGGGATGCACGTCGTGCTGCCCGAGTACAACGGCTCGTTCCCCGGCGTGCTGAAGGTCTTCATCGACATGCTCAAGTTCCCCGAGAGTTTCGACCACAAGCCCGTTGCCTTCGTCGGGCTGGCCAGCGGCGCCTGGGGCGGGCTGCGCGCCGTCGAGCAACTGCAACTGGTCTTCGGCTACCGCAACGCCCACGTGTATCCCGAGCGCGTGTTCATCCCCGCCGTGCGCGAGAAGTTCGACGCGGCCGGCCGGCTCGACTCAGCGCTGGATCACCGCCTGGCCCGCCAGGCCAGCGGCTTTGCGCACTTCATCGCGGCGCTGCGGCCGGCTTGAGCATCGAAGCCCGCCACGGACCAAAGAGCGTCAGCCTCATCAGTTCGGCGACCCGCGTGTTGTCCATCGACCCGCGCACCAGGTGGCTGTTGAAGCCCTCGGCCCGCACGAGGATTCCCCCCGAGAGGTCATCTCGCGCGGCCCAGGTGATCGCAAAGGGCAGGCGCCGGCCGGCGGCATCGGGGGCGGCCAGGAACGGCGCGCTGCCGGTGCCTGCCACGCCATCTTGCGGCGCTCCGTTGTCATCGGTGGCGGGGAGCGTTGCCGGGGGCGTTTGCCCGGGCGGCACGGGAATGCCCACCATCCTCATTCCTCCGGCGTCGCTGTCGGCCGTGGTCATCAGCAGCGTGCCCGGGTTGCGACGCACGTATTCCCGCGCCACGCCCAGAGCTTCATCCGCCCGCCGTAAGGCCTCCAGCACGCCGGCTGCGTTGTTCTTGTTGCCGAAGTTGTCCGTGCCCTCCTCCTCGACCACCAGCAGGAATTGCTTGCCGTTGTTCTGCAAGACCTTCAGCGCCGCCCGCGTCATCTCCGCCAGCGTTGGGGCCTCGGGCGCGTACAACGGCAGGCCTTTCTGCGCCAGGACCTCCTCGGTCTTGTCATTGAAGGTGTGCTCGGCCGCAAACAGCCCCAGCACGCGCTTCGTTCCCGCCGGAAGCGACAGCAGCTCCTGTCGCGTTCGGACCACCGTGTAGCCGGCAGCGCGGGCTTCCTCGATGAGGTTCCGGCCGTCCGTGCGCTTGCCCGGCCCGTGCACGCCGGCAACGCCCTGGGGCAGGAAATGCTCCTCCCCGCCGCCCAGCAGCACCTGCGCCCCGCTGGCCAGCAGTTCGGCCGCGATCTGGTCCGAGGCCTTGCGACTGGGCACGCTGGCCACGAAGCACCCCGTGCCCGGTTCGACGCTCGTGCCGCTCTGCACCAGTCCCACGCCCAGGCCGGCGGCCAGGGCCTGCCTGGCGACGCTGGCCGACTGTCCCTGGCTATCGAGGATCGGCCGGGCTTCCCTGCCTCCCCAGGTGCCATAGGCGTCGGACAGCACCTTCACGCCGTAGGCGTGGGTCGTGCCTCCGCCGTTGCTGGTGGCGGTGAGGCAGTCGGCCATGTGCCCGCGATAGACGGCGATGGCCGGCAGACGGTCCCAGTTCAGGTCGGCGTCGGGACCGACATGCAGGGCCCGCGCCGCGGCCCAGGTGGCGGCCGATGCGCCGTCGGGGTGGACGAAGATCACGCTGCCCACCGGCGGGGCATCGCTGGCGCATCCGGCCAGCAGCAGGAAAAGAAAAATGGCGGGCAGGTTTCGCATGAGTTCTTGGACAAAGTTGCTCATCTTCTTCGGATCCTCGCGTCAGACCATGGCCACAGTATGGGGCCGTCTGCAAACGCTCCGTGAAGACTATACTACCGATGCGGAAAGATGCCCGCATGCGCCGTTCTTGACACGTTTGGCGGCGCGTGTTGCACTCTTCGCGTCGATGCCTCGCCGGGTTTTCATCACGGTGGCGGAGGTCAGCGGCGATCAGCACGCCGCCTACCTGATCCGCAGTTTGCGCCAGCTGGACAACGGCGTGAGGGTGGAGGGCCTGGGCGGCGAGAGGATGCGGGCGGCCGGTGCCCTGATCCACCGTGAAACCACGCAGAGGGCGGCCATGGGCGTGCACGGCGTATCCCGCGCGGCCGAGGTCTGGCGGCTGCTCCGATGGGCCCGCGGGCATTTCGACCGCGAGCCGCCCGACCTGCAGATCTGCGTCGATTCGCCGGCGATGAACTTCCACTTTGCCCGCATCGCCCACGAGCGGGGCATCCCGGTGCTCTATTACATCGCGCCGCAGGTCTGGGCCTGGCGGGAGGGACGCATCCGCAAGGTCCGCCGCTGGGTGGACCATGTCGCGTGCATCCTGCCGTTCGAGGAGGCCTATTTCCGCCGACACGGCATCGACGCCACGTTCGTCGGCCACCCGCTGTTTGACGAGTTGACACCCAATGCCGCCGCCGCCCCCGCGCCCCTGGAGGGCCGGCCGCCGGTCGTGGGCCTGTTGCCCGGCTCGCGGCGCTCGGAGGCCACGGCCAACTTCCCGCACCTGCTGGAGGTGGCCGGGCGAATCCGCGACGCCTTCCCCGGCGTGCGTTTCCTGATCCCCACCACCGCCGCCACCGCTCCGGTCGTCGCACGGCTGGTGGCCGGCCAGGGCGACATCGAGCACGGCGAGGGGCTCTTTGACCAGATGGTCCCGCAGTGCGACCTGTGCCTCACGGTCTCGGGCACGGCCACACTGCACGTGGCCACCCACGGCGTACCCATGGTGGTGGTCTATCGCATCAACCCCCTGCTGTGGCATGCTGGCGGGAGATGGCTGATCAAGACCCGCACGTTTGCTTTGGTGAACCTGCTGGCCGGCCAGCCGCAGCACATCGTCCCGGAGTTCGTGCCCTGGTTCGGCAGCAACGACCGCGTGGCCGAGTGCGCGCTGGACATGCTGCGCCACCCCGAGAAGCTCGCCGCCCAGCGGCAGCGTCTGCTGTCGCTGATCCAGTCGCTCAACCGGCCGGGCGCCAGCCTCAACGCGGCAAGGATCGCCCTGGAGATGATGAACCATCGACCGGCGGCGTCGAAGCCCAATGTTGCCAGTGCCTAGCCGCACCGCCGCCTGGGCGGGTCACGGCTTTCGCTTGTGTCGGGCGTGGACTTCGGTGGGATAGAAATCCTCCCGGTCCGCGCCGAACTCTTTCTGCTCCTTGGGGGGTGGGGGCGCCGTCGCCTCCAGCGGCGCGGCCTCCAGCTTCTTGACCGGCGCCGGGGCCGGCGCGGGGCCGGCCGACTCGTCGCCCACGGTTTGCGGCCCGGTCGAGATCGTGTTGCCCGCGAGCTTGGCTTCCAGCTCGGCCTCCAGCCGCCGCAGCTCGTCCAGATCCTGCTCGGTCGGGCCGGTGGCGACCTTGGCCGTCTGTGTCTTCTTCGGCTTGTAGCGCCACAGGCCGGCCGACCTGGTTTTTTCCTCCGGCGGGCGGCGCAGCGTGCCGAACGCCAGCAGGTTCACCAGCGTCGGCCAGATGCCGCCGACGATCACCAGCGACGCCCCCAGGCACATCGCGAAGATCCACTTGCGGGTCTGCCACCACGCGAACTTCCAGGTCAGCGGCAGGTCGGGGTTCTCGTTGGCGATCTGTTCCAGCAGCGTGAGGACCGTCGGCTCAGGCGGCGGGTTCGTGAACTTCATGGTCACCGGCACATAGGGCACCGGCGCCTTGAAGTAGTAGGCCCGCGGTTCGGCCGGCCGGGGCGCCGGCATCCCTCCGCCGAGCAGCCGCGAGAACATGCTCCGCCCGCCGGCGTCCTGGCTGAAGCGCAGGATGCGTTCCCAGTTGGCCGGGGCCTGGAGCGTTACCACGTGCGAACCGTTGGGGTAATACGGGTAAACGACGATCTTCTGCGCCAAGGGCTGGCCGTCGGCGGTCTTCATCTTCAACAGTCGCTCGAAGTTCTCCTGCTGCTTGATGCCGTTGAGGCGCGCCGTGTCCCAGGTGTCCAGCGATGCCCACGGCACCGCCACCGCCGTGCCCAGCAGCAGCGAAATCAACACCCAGTGCCAGCGACGCAGATGCTCTATACGCATGGTCTATCTGTCCCTGACCCAACCATACTACACTGCCGGCGCGGTCGGGTTGTCTGCCAGCGTCGATCTTCTGACGCTTCCCGCGGCGGCCTGTTCCGATGAAAACGCCCCGGCGAGCACGCTATTGCGGCCGCAGGCACAGGATATGGATTGGCCGCGGACGGGTCTCCACTGCCTGTTGACGACGCTGCAGCGTCCAGCCGTGCTGGAGGATCCACTGCTCAAAGAGCTCGCCGGTCTGTCGGCCGGGCTCGCCCAGCAGCACGCTTCCACCGGCCGCCAGATGCCTTCGCCAGAAAGGCTCCAGGTGCGGCCACTGGGTCCGCTCATAGACGATATCGGCGCCAAGGATCAAGTCGAATCGCTCATTGAGGGAGACGGTGCGCCAGTCGATCCGCCGCGTCCGCACGCGCTGTCGCCAGGGCAGGCTGTTGAGCGCGGCAAACAGCAGCGCCGGCGGCTCCAGGTCTCCAAACAGCACGCTTGCGCCCATGGCCGCCGCGACGGTGCCGGCCAGGCCCATGCCGCAGCCCAGGTCCAGCACCGACCCGTGCACGCCATCGTGGACCAGAACCTGCGCCAGCCCCAGGGCGCTGTCCCACAACTCGGCCCAATACGGCAGGTGCAGGCAATCGCCGTCCAGCCGCCGGCCGCTGACCTTTTCCTGGCGGTCTTCCTCCTGGGCCACCTGGTCCAGCACGCGGTCCGGGTCGGCGATGCGGGTGAATGGGATCGACAGCGGGCCGAATCGCAGCGTTTGCGTGCGGGTCTGATAGCGGCGATGGATGCGCCACAGCAGGTGCTGGCCAAGTCGCTGGGTGCGAGCCTCGTGCACCGCGGTGCTCATGTCCGCGGCACCCGGGTCGGCCGGTGCTGCCAGGCATGGCCGATGGTCCAATCGGACAGTTTCCACGCCACCAGCGCGGCGGCCGACAGCGCCGCCAGCGCCGCCAGCGCGACGATCAAGGTGCAGATGATCGCGCCCAGCGTCCCCACGCACAGACGCACCCTGGCGGCGTGGATCAGCAGGGCCACGATCCACACAATCGCCAGCGGGGGACCGGCCAGCGGCAGCAGCGCCAGCACCCCCGGCGCCATGCAGTAGCAGAAGATGTTGTACACCAGCACCTGCGGGGCGCGGGCCTTCATGTCCTCGGCCGAGACCAGCTTGTGGAACACGCCGCCGCCCCACGCGCAGAACAGCCACGGCGCCGCCAGCGCCGCCAGGGCCACGGCCGCGGTCTTCACGGCGAACAGCACGCCGTCGATCTCCACGTCCGGCCGGCCGCTCATCCGCAGATACAGCAGCGCGGCGTGAACCAGGCAGCTGAGCATCCACACCACGCCGATGCCGATGCAGAATCGCGTAGCATCCCCGGAAGTCTCGGGGCGGCGGATGGCCGTCAGCAGTTTCGCCGGACGCAGCAGCCCCTCGCGGCAGGTCTGCGCGAACGCCACGACCAGCCCCGTCGTGCCGCGGTCTTCCCACGGCGTGCCTTCGCCGGGGTGCATCAGGTCGATGACCCGGGCCCGCCTGGGCCGCAGCGCCTGAAACTGGTTACCTGGGGGCATTGTGGATGACATCGGCTCGTTTCCCCCAAAGATGATACCGCCGTCCGCGGCCGGCCGTTATCGCTGCTCCCGCATCGACGCCCACGAATCGGCCGAGTAGATCGCCAGCGCCGCCCAGATCAACGAGAAACTCAGCAGGTGCCGGGCCGTGAACGGCTCGCGAAACGCCAGCACGGCCAGCAGGAACTGGCACGTGGGCGTGAGGTAGTTCAAGAAGCCGATCGTGGCCAGTCGCAGTCTCCGAGCCGCCGCGGCGAACAGCAGCAGCGGCACGGCCGTCACTGCCCCGGCCAGCATCAGCAGCAACCACTTGGCCGGGGTGAAACGCACGCCGCCCAGAGCCCAGATGCCGGCAAGAGCGGGCAGAAACATGATCGCCGACTCGACAAACAGGCCCGGCAGGGGCCCGACGTGGGCGATCTTGCGGACCAGCCCGTATAACGCGAACGACAGCGACAGCACGATGGCGATCCAGGGCAGCTGCCGCAGTGAAAGCGCCAGCACCGCCACCCCCGCGCACGCCAGCAACACGCTGAGGATCTGCCAGGCCCGCAGCCGCTCGCGCAACACCCCCACGCCCAGCATCACGCTGACGATCGGCAGAGTGAAATAACCCACGCTCGATTGCAGCACCTGCCCGGTGGTCACCGCATGGATGAACGTGTACCAGTTGGCCGCCAGCAGCATCGCCGTACAGGCCATCAGGGCCAGGGTCCGACCGCTGCGCAAGGCGTCGGCCAGTTCGCCCCATCCATCCCACAGCCATACGACGGCCACCAGGAAGACAGCGGACCAGACCACGCGGTGGCAAAGCACAACCAGGGGCGGCACGTCGGCCACCAGCTTGAAGTACAGGGGGATGAAGCCCCAGATCAGATAGGCCCCCAGGCCATAAGCCAGGCCGACGGGGGCAGGTCTGGAGGATCCGCGAGGATGGGCGAGCGGCGGATTCCTCGTGGTGCCACCCGCAGTCTGGCGGCCAAGGCCGGTGAGGCGACCCATCGGGATCAGTCATCGCGCGGGGCGGGCCCGTCGCGTCGCGGGCCGCGATTGCCGCTGCGGCCGTGTCCGCCGCGACCGCCGCGGTCGCCGCCGCGATGTCCGCCGCCGCGATGCCCGCCGCCCTCCCCGCCGCGACGTTCGCCGCCCTCGCGTCCGCCGCGGGGGCCGCGCTCGCCGGCTGGAGTGCCGACGGGCTCGGGGTCGCTGAGTCCCTCTTCCTTCATGGCCTGTTTGCGCGACAGCTTGATGCGGCCGGCATCGTCGATGAGGATGACCTTGACACGGACCTCGTCGCCCACCTTCAGCAGGTCCTCGACGCGATCGACGTAGCGGTCGGACACCTCGCTGACGTGCAGCAGGCCGTCGGTCTCGGGGGCGATCTCCACGAACGCTCCGAACTCGCGGATGCTGACCACCTTGCCGGTGTAGATGCGGCCCACCTTGACCTCGGCGGTCATGGCTTCCACGAGGTTACGAGCCGCCTCCACCGCCTTGGCGTCCACCGAACTGATGAACACGGTCCCGTCGTCCTCGATGTCGATCTGGGCGCCGGTGTCCTCCTGGATCTTCTTGATGTTCTTGCCGCCGGGCCCGATGAGTTTGCCGATCTTCTCCGGGTTGATCTGGATGGTCACCAGCCGCGGCGCCCACGGGCTGATCTCCGGCCGCGGCGCGGCGATCGTGGCCGTCATCTTGTCCAGGATCACCAGCCTCGCCTCGCGGGCCCGCTGCAGGGTCTGGCGGATGATGTCGTGGCTGAGCCCCTCGATCTTGATGTCCAGCTGGATGGCGGTGATTCCCTCCCGCGTGCCGCAGACCTTGAAGTCCATGTCCCCGAAGTGATCCTCCTCTCCGATGATGTCGGTCAGCAGCACGTGTCGGCCCTCCTCCTGCACCAGGCCGATGGAGATCCCCGCCACCGGCCGGCTGATCGGCACGCCCGCGTCCATCAGCGCCAGGCATCCGCCGCACGAGCTGGCCATCGAGGAGGAGCCGTTGGACTCCATGATGTCGCTGATGATCCGCACCGTATAGGGGAACTGCTCGACGCTGGGCAGCACCGCCAGCAGCGACCGCTCCGCCAGAGCTCCGTGGCCGATCTCGCGCCGGCCGGGACCGCGGATGGGCCGCACTTCCCCCACGCAGTAGCCGGGGAAGTTGTAGTGCAGCATGAACTTCTGGCTGTATTCCTCGACGATCCCCTCGATCAGCTGCTCGTCGGAGGAAGTGCCCAGCGTGACCATGCACAGCGCCTGGGTCTCGCCGCGGGTGAACAGCGCCGATCCGTGCACGCGCGGCAGCACCCCCACCTCGCATGTGACCGGCCGGATGGTGTGGTAGTCGCGACCGTCGGGGCGCACGCCCGCGAGAATCGCCTGACGTGTCACCTGTTCCTCGACCTCGACGAAGATGCTGCGGATATCCCGTTGACGCTCGCGCTGGGCCACGATCGCCGAGTAGGGCGCGGCGGGGTCCGTCGGGGGCGGCGCCAGTTGATTGAGCACGTCCTCCAGGATCGCCTGGATCGCCTCGGAGCGGTTGTGCTTGCCGGGCTGGCCCTTGACCTCTCGAATGCGGTCGGCCGCCAGTCGCCTTACTTCCGCCACCAGCGCCGGGTCCGGCTGGCGGATGTTGCAGACCTTGGGCTTGCCGCAGCGGCCCACCAGCTCCTCGATCATGCCGACGATCTCGATGACCGCCTTGTGCCCGAACTCGATCGCCTCGGCGACGAGCTCCTCGCTGACCTCCCTGGCGCCCACCTCGATCATGTTCACGAAGTGCCGCGTGCCGGCCACCACCAGATCCAGGTCGCTGGAGTCCAACTGCTCCTGCGTGGGGAACAGGACGAATTGCCCGTCGATCCGCCCGACGCGCACGTGCGCTGTGGGGTGCAACAGCGGGATGTCGCTGATGGCGACGGCCGCCGAAGCGGCGATGCCCGCCAGCACATCCGGGTCGTGCATCTGGTCGGACGCCAGCACGTTCAGGTGAATCTGCACCTCGTCCATGAAGCCCTTGGGAAACAGCGGCCGAAGCGGCCGGTCCACCAGGCGGGCGGCCAGGATCTCCTTGGTCGTGGGCCGGCCTTCGCGCTTGATGAACCCCCCGGGGAACTTGCCGGCGGCGGCCCGTCGCTCGCGGTAATCCACCTGGAGCGGGAAGAAGTCGATGCCTTCGCGGGGCTCGGCCCGCACGACTGCCCCGAACACCACGGAATCAGCAAAATGGACGGTGACCGCGCCGCTGGCGAGCTTGGCCAGGGTGCCGGTTTCGATGGCCAGGGTCTTGCCGCCGATCTGACGCTCTACTCGAATCGCTTGCATGAACACAGTTCCTTCGCGGCCTCTGGTGGGAATCCTGGCAGGTTGCAGGCTACAGGTGACAGGTTGGCGCAGGCGTCGTGCGGCGTTTCTGCGATAACGTGTAACCTGTATCCTGTCGCCCAGCCTCTTTCGGCTCACCGGCACGAGCGTTCGGGGCGGCAGAGGCCTTGGGTTGGCCGCCCCGATCGGCAACGTCCCGGAAACTGCGGCCGTCCGCCGGCCGCCTGCTACAAAAAAACATCTCGGGCACCCCAGCGGGGGCCCGTTGGCACACCCGACTACTTGCGAAGACCCAGCCGCCCGATGAGCTGCTGGTAACGCGCCCGGTCCTGTTTGGTCAGGTATTTCAACAGGCTGTTGCGCTTGCCGACCATTTTCAGCAGCCCCCGACGCGAAGCGTGGTCTTTCCTGTGCGTCTTGAGGTGCTCGGTCAGCTCGGTGATCCGCTGGGTTAACAGGGCGATCTGGACCTCCGGCGAGCCGGTGTCCTTCTCGTGAACCCTGTATTCCGCAATTAGCTTGCTCTTCTCATCCGCCGTGATGGCCATTCGCTGCTCCTGGGTCACCAGGCCGCCAGCCATGAGCCGGCATGCCGGTCCAGACCGTCCGCCACGTCGGCACGCGCCGCCAGCGGACAGCCATTGGACTACAGCATAGGGCGACAGGCCCAGGAATGCAAATCCCGCATGGAACCCGACCCGTCCGTATCGCCTCAACATCCCGTAGCGGCGCACAGCGGTTCCGGCCGCGGCAACGTCAGGGTGAAGTCGGCCGGCGCAGTATCACCGACAAGCGCATTCCGGCTCCACTGGCGCAACACGTCGAGCCTTTCGTCGGCCGCCACCGGCATGCCGCGTATGCCCGCCGCCGCAGGATTCCCGGGGAATGCCTCCAGCGTCCCCCGCAGGCATGCTGGTGGCGAAGGTTTGAGACGAGTCGGACTCACGGGTTTCCCCGGATCTCCTCCATCAATCGGCTGTACGCCTTTGGCGCGGCCGCCAGAAACGGAACCTTCGCCCCCTCGTAGTGCGCCAGGTCGAAGGGGAAGATGGCTCGCCCCGTCAGGTCGGTCAGCGCCCCGCCGGCCTCCAGCACCAGCGCCGCCGCCGCCACCAGGTCCCACAGCTTGCCGTTGACGGTCACCGCGCCGTGGGCGATGCCGCTGGCCACGTGGGCGGCCTCCAGGGCGGCCGAGCCCAGGATCCGCAGCTTCCAGCTGGTCTGCCCCAGCCAGCGGATGATCCAGCCCGGCAGCTTGCCGTGCTTGTCCAGCAGATTGCTGGTCATCATCAGGATCGACGCATCGGACAGCTCGGTCATGTTCACCGAAACCCGCCGCGTGCCCAGCCAGGCCCCGTGCCCCCGGGCGGCCGAATAGACCTCGTCGCGGCAGACGTCATACACCACGCCCAGCACGGGCTCGCCGGCCTCCAGCAGCCCGATGCACACCGCAAACGCCCCGAATCCGGCGATGAAGTTGTTGGTGCCGTCGATGGGATCGATGACCCAGTTGCGGCCCATCGGGTCGGGGCAGTCGAACGTGATGGACGTGCCGGTTTCGCTTTCCTCGCCGACGATGCCGTCTCCGTCATGGCGACGCCGCAGGCCGGCCACGATGTACCGCTGCACGGCCCGGTCGGCCTCGGTGACGGCCTCGTTGCGCGCCGCGGCGTGGGACTTGGTTAGTCGCTCGACCCGGCCGAAATACTCCAGCGTGATCTTCCCGGCGCCCCGGGCCAGCTCGACGGCGTATTGCAGATCGCTCACCAGGCTCATGTTGATCAGAAGGCTACGGCTGGGCCGGCCAAAAACCAAGCCCGCGTCTCTGCCCGCCGGCCCGTGGATCGCATACAATGCTGCCCAGTCATACACGAGGAGCCCAAAATGTCTGTGATGAACGACAAGGCCAAGCGCGAGGAAATCGTCAAGATGCTGACCAAGGCGTACTGGATGGAGATCGAGACGGTGATGAGCTACATCGCCAACTCGGTCAACCTCGACGGCGTGCGGGCCGAGGAGATCAAGAAATCCCTGGCCGCCGACGTGGCCGAGGAGCTGACCCACGCCCAGCAGTTCGCCAAGCGCATCAAGACGCTCTACGGGCGCGTGCCCGGCAGCAAGGCCTTCAAGCCCGAGCAGACCTTCCTCCAGCCGCCGGCCGACACCACCGACGTCGTCAGCGTCATCAAGGGCGTGATCGAGGCCGAGAAGGGCGCCATCGAGCACTACAGCAACATCATCAGCTTCACCCAGGACTGCGACCCGGTGACGGCCGACATGCTCACAACCATCCTTGCCGACGAGGAAGGCCACATGCGGATGTTCGAGGGATTCCTGAAGGAATACGAGAAGGCGAAAGGCTAGAGCCGCGCATGTCCGATCACATCGCCCACCTGGGCATCTGCGATGACACGTTCCGCCTGGCGCTGCTGCATCCGCAGATGCACCCGACATTCCAGGAAGTCATGGTCCGCCACCGCGACATCGCCCACATGGGCGCTGTGACGCGCACGGCGGATCTGTGGTCGGCCGAGGTAATCGACTGGGCCCGCCAGCAACTGGCCCTGCCTCAGCCCGACGCACTGGCACCGCAGAAACTCGCCTTCGTGCTGGGCTCGCTCACGCACCGCGCGGCCGACCGCCTCACCAAGCCCATCACCCGCTGCTGGGGCAGAGGCGACGACAGCGGCCAGGCCGGCGACCCGGCCAACGAATCCAAGATCATGCAGGACCTGCTGGTGTTCAAGGAGGTGTACGCCAGCGGGCACGGCCCCATGGCCGACCCGTTCACGCCCGGCGTACTGGCCGGCCCGCAAAGCGAGGCCGATGCGCGGGCCGAGGAGGTCTTTCGCGTGCTTCTTCGGCGGGCGCTGATCGCCATGCACACGATCGCCCCCGACAGCGGGGACATCCACGGGTGGCTGACGGCATTTCTCAAGCGCCTGCAGACTTTTCCCAAGAGCCTGCACCAGTACGCGCAGCTGGCGGCCGAGTGGGACCAGGCGAAAGTCAAGAAATATCTGATCGACCAGAACTTCCATTGCCGTGACGATGCGCTGATCCGCTGTGCGCGGCACGTGCAAAGGGGATCGACGGTGCGGCCCGAGCAGGTGCTCGAGGCCCTGGCCGCCACCGACAAGACCCACAGCCGGTATGCGAGGGCGCTGGCCAAGGCGATGGAGTATCTGCTGGCCGCCGGCCGCCTGCTGCGCGGCGAGATCGGTGTTCAGGAAGCCAAGCGGCTGTTCGATGTGGGAGTGCCGGAGCTGTCGATTCAGGAGTGACCCGCTGCGGCCGTCTGGGGCACGGTTGGTCTCTCCGGCCGGCCGATATATAGTACGGATGCGCCGGAGAGGTGACCGAGTGGCCGAAGGTGCAGCACTGGAAATGCTGTGTGCGGCTTAAACCGCACCGCGGGTTCGAATCCCGCCCTCTCCGCTATCAGTAATCTGCTCCAGATAAGCCCCGGATTTGTTGGGGCTTATGCATTGGGGGCGGTCCTCGACCGCTTTGCTGTCCCCAAACGGTCCCCAGGAAAGTTGAAAGTGGGGTTTTGCATTTTCGGTGTGTTGGGGTTGTCAAAGGTGCGACATCCGGTGCCTGCTGATGTCGGTGGGTCCAAGGGACCCAGCAGGGTCCAGCCATGCCGGCCATCGTCGAGTTCCCAACCGTGGTTCAGCAAGCCCTCCAGCAGTTGGGGCGTCTGCTTGCCAACGAGCCGGAACGGCGTCATCTCGCCGGGTGGCTGACGGGTCTGATGGTCGCCGACACGAAGAATGTCAGCGCCATCGACCGGCCGCGTGCGGACTGGCTGTAGAAGGATCCGTCCACCCGCCGCAGGCAACCGATGTTGCTGGCGTACTTGCTTCTGAGTCGGCAGCTTCAGCAGGGCCGTGCGAGTTCGTGGGCACGGCAACGCCCGATGACCATCGGGCAGGCCTGTGGTGCCGTGCTGACGGAAACGTTTCGCCAGACCCTGACCTGGGTGATCGAGCGTCCGCAGGTTGATCCATGCAGCGGACAACGGATCATGGCCTGTGCGGCATTGGCTCGATTCTGCAAAACCCCATTTAGGTACCCGGCGCGAGTTCAAAATGGCGGTGGGGTTCGGGGGCAACCAGGATTGCCGACTTGGTGAGAGCAGCGTGCGCCCTGTTCCGAGTCCAGATGGACGGTGCGCCCGCAGAGTGCGACAATAATCGCCGTGGTGGACGGTCCCGCCAATCCGCTGCAACGCTTGAAGCAGAAAACTCGTGGCTTACGTCACGAGGTTCTTGCCATGTACCTGGCTGTTCGGCATCCGGCGACGCCGTGGTATGCCAAGGCCCTGGCGGCAGGCATTGTGATCTACGCGGTCAGCCCGTTCGACTTGATCCCCGATCCGATACCGGTGCTGGGGCATCTCGACGACATCATCATCGTGCCCCTGGGCGTCCTGGCCGTTCGATGGATGATCCCCGTTGCGGTGCTGGCCGAATGCCGGGCGCAGGCTGCGGCTGGTGTCTCGATCAAAGCATCATGGAAATGGACGGGCGGCATCGTCATCGTCTCGCTATGGCTGCTCTGCCTGGCATGGATCGGCTTAGCGCTCTGGCATTGGGCGACGGGTTGACCGAGCGATGAAAGTTCGAAATCCCCGCTGGGTCACGAGACGAACGGGTCTGTTATTACCCAGAGCACTCATAGTTGAACATTTCCGGATCGGCCCCATAGCGAACATGCTCTTCTTGAAAACAGCTTCGCACGGCTTCCGGCCGGCGCTGAGTGCTTCGCAGGCACGTCCGCGTCCGATGCATCCTATGCTTCCGGGCCGCCGGCCGCTCTCTTCCCAGGTCGCTGCTGTTCACATCCTGGTTCAGCAACTCATCGGGGTTCAGTTCCGGGCTGTAGCCGGGCAGCAGAAACTTCTCGATCTGCCCGTCCCGCGCCGCGATCCAGCGTTTCACCATCGCCGACTTGTGCACCGGATGTCCATCGACGATCCGGAAGCACTTGCGCCCACGCAAGTGGGGCTGACGCAGCAGCCGGCCCAGGAACCGGATGAACACCCGCGCCGTGAAACGCTCCCGGAAGACCATGAACGACCGTTGCCCCTGATTGGTCACCGCCGAAATCATGTTGCAGCCGAACCGCTTGCCCGACCGCAGGGCCGCCGAGCCCCCGGCCTCGCAGGCCTCCAGCCGCGTGTTGATCGACGTGCGGCTGACGTGAAAGGTCCGGGCGGCCTGGCCCTTGTTCATGCCGTCGTTGCGGATGGCCGCGACCACGCGGCGGCGGAGTTGTTCCTGGGCATCGGGACAGAGCGTGCGAGTGTCGTTCACCTTCATGATGATACAGACGCGCGAGCCGCAGAAACGCTCAACTATTTATGCTCGGAGTAGTACGCAATCCGGCCCCGCCATCGCCGCATCGCCATCCTGGTTCGCCCATCGTGGTTCCGGGAACAGATCGTCACGGCTGGTTCACCTTGGGCGCGATGGGAAGTTTCTGCCAGCCATTGGTGGATTCGGTGAACTCCCGCACCGACAGGCACCAGATCACCAGCTTCTTGGTCTTCAGGTAATCGGCGTTCGACTTCGACCGCTGGTAGAGGCTTACCCGCGATGGCGTCGCGCCGCTGCCCCGTACGCCGATCAGGTCCACCGCCACGCCAAGCTCCAGCGCCAACTGGTCGGCCAGGCCCGCGCCCGTGCCGTGCAGTTCCTCGCCGATGCTGAACACCAGCGTGTGGCTGTCGCCCAGCAGGATGATCGGGCTGGTCGCGTCCGGCTTGACCGGCTCGGGCGTTCCGCCCCCTTGCATCGCCACAGTGCGCAGCTTCAGCGTTTCCTTCGGCGGCGCATCGGCCTTGAGGTTGCGCCACAGGTCCCCGGTGATCTGCATCTCGGCCTCCTGCGCCTGCAGCCGCAGCCTGGGCAGATCTTTCAGCCACGGCCGGCTGCCGATCCGCTCCGCGATCAGCCTGGCCACGAGCTGGCACGCGTACGGCGACCAGTGCGTATCCTGCCGGCAATAGACGGGCGGGCTGCCGGCATCCGCTCGCGCCGCGGCCAGGGCCGGTTGGATGTCCAGCACCTGCACCCCCTGGTTGCGCAGGGCCTCGTAGAACGCGGCGTGGGCCGTGTCCACGCGGGGCAGCGGGCCGCGAACCTTGTCGCTGAGCATGTCCGGATACACGGCCGCCTTGGCCGGCACCGGCACAAAGAGCAACTCGATACCCGCCGCCTTCAGCTGGGCCGCGAAGTCCACGATGACCGGCAGCGGGTCGGCGTTCTGGGGCCTGCTGGCGCGCGAGACCCGGGCCGCGTCGGGCCCCCAGAACGTCCCCACGCTCAGGTGCCGCAGTTCCGGCGCGAAGAACATCCAGCCATCTCTCCCCAGGACCGTCAGGTTACCGGCCTTCTCGGCCGCCTCGGACCTGGCCGCGCATTGGGCGAGGAATCCAGCCACGACGTCGGCCGGCGCGGTGGCCGGCTGCCCCCAGGCCATCGTGCCGACCCACAGAATCATCGCCATCGCCCGCATTGCGCTCATCGGTCCACCTCGCCCCAGCAGGGCTCCTCGAGCTGCAGTTCCTCGATCGAACTGCGATTGATCCGATCCAACTGGCCGGCCACATCGGCCCACGGGCGAATCCGCAGCCGCAGGGCCTGGCCCTCGCGGTAGCGCGCCGCCTCCGTCCACACGCCGTCGCGCATGCTCCACATCAGCACATAGGCCTCGCCGCGAATGTCCCGGCCGTCGGCCCCCTCGCCGCGCACATCGCGCAGGTGCACCGCCACGATGTGGTCCTTGTAGGGCACGCTTCCCGGACGCGGCGCAGGCGACGCCTGCACCACCGTGCCGGTGATCCGCAGGACCGTGCCGGCCGGCGGCACGACGAAAACCGACGGCCGCGCCTCGCCCAGGGTCATGGGGATCAGCCGCCAGTCCCCTTCGCTCAGCTCGCGGACAGCGAACTCCCAGATCACCAGCTTCTTGCCGGCCAGCCGGTCGCTGCCCCGCGCCAGCTCGTCGGCGAGCATCTGGCGGGTGGCATAGGCTCCCGAATCATTGCGGATCAGAACATCCAGCGGACGTCCCAGCGCCAGGCTCAGATGTTCCGCCAGACCGGCGCCTTCTCCCCAGCCCATCGCCGCCAGCGAGTAGATGTTGGCATAGCTGTCGCCCAGCAGCAGCACATCGGCAGAACGGTCGGGCCGCCACATCTCCGCGCCGCGCTGCACCGGACGGATCGTCACCGTCTGCGGCGGATACAGCGTCTGGCCGGCCGGCAGCCTCAGCATCACCGCCAGGTCGCCCAGACCCGCAACGGTCTGCTGGCCCGTGCTCATCTCTCCGACGGCCGCCGGCGACGGACCGAGGCGCGTGCGGATCAGGTTGGCCAGTTCGCCGGCGCATCGCTGCATCGTCGCCGGGGTCCAGTGGGTGTCGGTCTTGAGGAACTGCGGCTCGCCCGCCTGTTTGCCCTCAAGCATGACCGCGGACGCATCGAACACACTCACCCCTGCCGCTTCCAGGTCGCCGCGAAAGTGCTCAAACGAGGCATTCTGCAGCGCCTGGCCGTGGCCGTCATATCGCGCCGAGAGCTTCTCGGGGTGGATCATCGCCTTGGACGGCACAGGCATCACCAGCAGTTCGACACCCCGCGACCTGAGCTGGTTAGCGAAGTCGATAATCGCCCTGCGCGGATCCGGCTGCGGCGCGGCGACGGTCTCGCTGCCGCTGGCGAGCCGGCGCGCCAGCCGCCGCGGATCCAGGAACGGCCCGTGGGTCAGGTATTCGATCTCCGGCCGGTAAAACAGCCACCCGTCGCGCCCCACATACGCCTTCTCGTTGCCCGCGCCCAGCCGGCACAAAATCTCCTGGGTGGGCGGGCGGACGAACCCGCCCAGCACCGATTCGTCCTTCAGCGCGTTCTCCCAGCGGCTCATGTGGCCCATGAGCACGCTGTTGGCCGCGCTGACCTTGCCGAACCATCCACCGTCGCGGCCATTCCAGGCCAGGCGCATCTCCCGGGCGATCCCTGGCGAGGTGCGCCAGAGGTCATAGGCCGCCGGCCAGGGCGTGTCGCGCTGACCCAGGCGGTACTTTCGAATCTCGCAGACGTGTTGCAGAACCGGCTCGACCAGGATCGTGCCGAGCAGGATCACCAGCAGCAGCCACTTGATCGGGGGCGAGATGTCCGTGTGGCCGATTTCCCGTTTGGCCTGCTCTTCGCGCGAGAGCGGACGCGGCCGGGTGGCGCTCGGCGGCGGGGGGGCGGCGAGGATCTCGGCCGGTCGGTCCATATCAGAAGATGAAATAGATGAACGGGTTGTACTGCTGGGTCGCAAGCACGATGACGGCCGCCCAGAACACGGCCACGATCCACGCGAACTTCGGCCAGGTGATGCGACGGGTGAAATCCCACGTCTGCGGCGCGGCCCAGGCCACGATGGCGCAAATCAGGATGCCCAGCAGGTAGTACGGCTGCAGGATAACCCCGCCCACCAGGCCGGCCAGCGGTCCGGGGTCATTCAGGGCCAGCATGCTGCCGCAGTACCGCAGCGCCGAAGGCAGGTCCGGGGCGCGGAAGAACACCCACGCAAACAGCACGATGGTGAAGGTCAGGCCGATCTTCACCGGCCGCGGCAGCCGCTCGTACAGGCTGTGCTTGCCGCGCAGCCGCTCGACGATCAGCATCGCCCCGTGAATGCCGCCCCAGATGACGAAGTTCCACGCCGCCCCGTGCCAGAGCCCGCCCAGCAGCATGACCATGGCCAGGTTCGCATAGGTCCGGCCCTTGCCGGCACGGTTGCCCCCCAAGGGGTAGTACAGGTTGTCGCGCAACCACGTCGAGAGCGACAGGTGCCAGCGCCGCCAGAACTCGGTGATCGACTCACTGAGGTACGGCGAGTCGAAGTTCTTGGCGAACATGAAGCCCGTCAGCAGCCCCAGGCCGATCGCCATGTCGCTGTACGCCGAGAAATCGAAATAGATCTGGAACGCGTAGGCGACCGCCCCCAGCCACGCGTCGGCGCACCCCACCGACGCCGCGTTGAAGGCCTCGTCGGCCACCTTGCCCACGCTGTTGGCCAGCAGCACCTTCTTGGCCAGCCCCAGGCAGATGAACGCCGCCCCGCGGGCGAACTTCTCGGCCGTGTAGGAGCGTTGCTCGAGCTGGTCGGCTATATCCTGGAAGCGCACGATCGGGCCGGCCACAAGCTGCGGGAACATCGCCACATAGCAGGCGAAGTCGATGAAGTTGCGGATGGCCCGCGCCTCGCCGCGATACACGTCGATCGCGTAGCTCATCGACTGGAACGTGTAGAAACTGATGCCCAGCGGCAGCGTGATGCGAAGGAAGTTGGCCCAGACGGCCTGGTCGAAGCCCAAAGCCGCCATCAGGGCGTTGTAGTTCTCGACGCCGAAGTTGAAATACTTGAAAAACCCCAGCAGCGCCAGGTTGTTGGCCACCGTGACGACCACGGCCAGCTTCTGGCCGCGGGTGCGAAGCGGATCCTGCTGGCGCACCCAGGAGATGATGCGGGGCACCAGCAGCCAGTTGTACCAGGGCCCCGTGGTGCAGGGCCGCTCGGGCAGCGGCGGCAGCCTGGGCACGGGCCTGCTCCACGCCGAGCGATGGAACTGCCCGGTCTGGGCCAGGCCGGCCAGGTAGTCGATCACCGTCGAGGCGAACATCAGCACCACGAACAGCGGGTTGGCCCAGCCATAGAACACGTAGCTGACGAGCGTCAGCACCAGGTGCTTGCCGCGGCGCGGCGTCGCGTAATAGAGAATCAGCGCTGCGGGCAGGAAGTAGAACAGGAACAGATGCGAACTGAAGACCATGGCTGTCGTTCGCCCTCACCTTACGCCACTGGCCTGGGGGTGTTGAAACGGGCAGGTGCCCGCTGGCGGCGGAGTTGGGCTTCAGGTGCGATGAAGTGCTGCTCCACTTGCAGCCCGTGTCGGCCCGCCCAGCCGGAATCAGCACTCCTGTCAACATTGCCCGTCAATCCAGGTATCCTGATGATGAATCTTAGCGGAGATCCAGGCGGCGGATGTTCCGCCGAACTGCCCATGGTCCCGCAAGAGGCTCGGGGGTCAAGGCATGTTGCGTCGCTGGTTGAGGTCCGGGGCTGGCGTGGGTGTGGCGATGGTGCTGACGGCGCTGGCGATGGCGGCCGCGGCGCAAGCGCAGCCGGCGGCGACGGCGCCGCCGGTAACCGTCGAGGCGACGCTCAAGGCGATGAGCGCCCTGCCCGCGCTCAAGGACCTTGGCACCTACAACGAGTCGCTGACGGCCTGCGTCTGGGAAGTTGTCAAGACGGTGAACGGGCCGGCGGTGCAGGGCAGGATCGTGGTGTACCACTGGTCGTTCGTGGCTCGCGCGCCCCAGCCGATCCATCAGTGGAAGCCGGGGCAGAAGGCCGTGCTCAAGCTCCGGCCCTTCACCAGCGTGCCGCAGCTGGCGAACCTGCGCAAGGACGAGGACGCCGTCGCCGACCATCTCGATCTGCCGTTGTATTACGATCTGGCGCAGGGTGATCCGCTGCCCCCGGCCCTCATGCAGAGCGGCAAGTCCGACGCGCTTTACGAGAAGGCGCGCAATGCACTTGCCGGTCGGGCAGCCACACTCAGGTTCGTGGGCGTTGGCGACTGCCGTGTGGCCGACGGGTTTGACACCAGGGTTTTCTACGGCGGCACGGGCAAAGACGCCGGCCTGAACTTCGGCGACGCCGGCTCGGGCATTGCCGACCAGGAGATGCGCCTGCGGCTCGTGGCGGCAGTGTGTCCAAAGCTGGAGTGGGCGTTCTGGGGCGGCGGGCCCAGCCGGCTCACGGGCGTGCCCGAAGATCTCATTGCCGCCCAGCCCTGGCCGGCGATTCCCGGTCGGGCTCCCGCGGCCACTTCCGGCCCCATCCAACTCTACTTCGCGCCCGGCATCGACCGCGCACCCAACCGCGGCGGGGCGGGCTGGGCGATGAGCGTCGAACGCTGGGCGCTTATCGAGAACTGCGTCCGCGAGTACAACCGCCGTGGCCTGAAGTTCATGAACGGCCTGATCCTCACCGCCAACGCCGGCTCCACCAGCCGGATCGACGGCTACCCCGCGCAGACTATTCCCATCATCTACGAGCGCTACCGCAGCATCGGCCGCATCTACCCCAACTACTGCTTCATCGAGCGGATGGACATCGGCCAGAGCTGGGGGCTGAAGATCAAGAAGATCACCCCCACGCACATCCTCGAGGAGTGGCGCGTCAAGCACGACGCCAAGGGCGTCCCGCCGACGCTGATGCCCTGGAGGGCCGACCCCGCCGACCTGGCCCCGGACGCCAACGAAGTCGCCCAGGCGGTGGCCTCGGCCAAGACGGGCAAAGGCGACTTGGTGGTGGGCGGGCGGTGGATCGCGCAGGTCATGGCCGGCAAGGGAAACGTCGCCGCCGTCCGCCAGGGGGGCATTCCCGAAGCGGAGCTGGCACTGCGCACCGCCGTCGCCGCCGGCAACGTCCCGCCTCGCGTGGTGTGGTGCATCGAACCGCTCATGCTCACCGCCCCGCGCACCGAGCGGGTCATCAGCGCCCTGCCCGGCGCCGTCTGGCCCGCGGCTGCCACCCGCGCCAAGACCGACCTGGCGCCCGCCCAACCCGTCCCCATCCGCCTGGGCTACGGCACCACCGTCGCCCGCGGCAAGGGGGTCTGGGAGTTCGGCCTGGAAAACTACCTGCTGTTTGAGGTCGCCCTCCGCGAGTGCGAGCGGCGCGGCATCCCCGTGCTGCTGGTGCTCGCGCCCAACGACGTGGCCATCCCGGACACGGCCTACGCGGGACTCGCCGACCGCCTCCGCGTGCTTTCCCTGCATTACGCGCCGACCGTCCGCTTCGTGGACCCCGCCGACCTCAAGGGCAAGGAAGGTCCGGCCGCCGCCGCCGTCATCGCCAGCTACCTGAGCGACACGAAGAAGGGCACCATGGTCGCCACGGTTCCGCCGCCGGGGCAGTGACCCGCCGCGTCCATGGCCCCGGCGCCGGCTCGATCGCGCGGCGGGATTCTGTCGGCCCTGATTCCCCGTCTGGCCGATGGCCACTGCCATAAGGTCGTGGCGTCCGAGGAGAGGGAGACGCTGGCGGACATCAACATCCAGGAAGCCCGCGGCGATTGTGCCGCCTGCACCTGCCCGACCTGCCATCCACCTTCGCCGTGATCTCAAGGTGCATCGCAACCCGCCGTGCAGAGCCTCTTCCCGCAGAGCCCGACGCTCCGCACGATGCTGGCCGTGGTGGATGCCGCCGGTAAGGGCGTTTCCCTCCAGCCGGCCGACACGCACGAGAGGCTGACGTGCTGGACCCGCCACGGGCGCACCTCCAGCCCGCGATGAACCAGCGCAGGGGTGAGGGCCACAGGATCCTGGCCGGCAGCCAGGATCATGGCCGCCCGCTTCCGTCCGCGTTCTGCCAGACAAGCGGCCGCCTTGCGCACGAATCCGTCGCCGTCCAGGGAGATGCTCAGCACGCCCGGAACTCTCACGGACTTGGGCATGAGCGCCACGCGCGGCATGCGCGACTCCACGGCCAGCGCAGGCGTGCCCACGAAAGCCCCCCGCGGGAAAGTGAAGAATACTCCGGCAAAGCGATGAGCCGCCAAGCCGCCGTGTTCTTCAGCGACAAGGCCAGCCCGGGGCTGTATTTCAACCGAGGCTTCGCGTGCTTCGGCATCGCCCGCACGCTGTCGCTGGCCGACAGCAGCCTTCCGGCGGCCCAGGCCATCGGCGAGGGACAACAGGCCGGCGCGATGGTCGATCTCAACGGCGACCTGGTGCCTGACCTGCTTGCCGTGGACCGCCAGGGCCAGGTCCGTTATCTGCTGGGCGCTGCGCCAGCCGCCCGCCGCTTCCATCTCACGGCCGGGCTCGATGGCTCGCTGGGGAGCCCCCTGACCGTCTCCGTCGCCCTTGGCCAGCGGCACCTGGGAATGTACGTGGTGAGGCCGGGCGAGCCGGCGTCCATCGCCCTGCCCAGGGCCGGCCGGGTTGATTTGAGTTGGAAGACGCCTGAGGGCACCAGCACGGTCAAGCAGGTTACGGTCGTGTCGCCAGGCAAAGTGAAGCTGGGCAGGTGAACACTGCTCGTGGCGAGACCGGCCGGGCCAAATGAGCAACTGAGTTGTCGGCGCCCAGTTCTGTGGTAGGTTATCGGAGTTGGAGCACCATGAGTGCGAACACCGACTGCACGGCCACCTTTGCAGGCCATAAGTTGTTTCTGCAAAAGGTATTGCGAGCGTTTCACTCCGCTCTGCACCTACGGCTTGGAGTCCAAGGCCCCAGGTTGGGCGTGGGGCCTGATCTTACCTATTTTACCGTTTCTGAGGAGCAATCATGTCAACGCCTCGAGCCGCATCCCGTCGGATGACCAAGCGTTTCCATCGTGCGGGCCGCTGGGCCGTGCTTGCAGCCTTGGCCAGTCTGAGGCTGCCGGCCGCCGCTCAGGCCGGAACCGTTTACTGGGACACCAACGGCGCAACGCCTGGCAGCGGCAACGCCAACGGAACGTGGGATGTCGGCAGCACCGCCAACTGGACGTTGGATGCCTTGGGGGAAAGTGCCACGCAGGTCTGGGCTGACGGCGATGATGCCGTATTCGCGGCCGGCACCGACTTTGGCACGGGCCGGACCATCACCGTCAGCGGCACGGTCGCGCCCAACAGCATTCTCATCGAGGAAGGGGGGCTGACACTTTCCGGCGGGACCATCTCGCTGGGCGCCGGAGGCCTGACGGTCACGCCGAGCAACGCCCAGACCATCAGTTCAGCCGTCACGCTCACGGCCAATCAGACCTGGACCAATTCCGGCACGGCCACGCTCACGAAGCAGACCGGCGCCCTGAACCTGGACACCTACGCCCTGACGATCGCCGGCACCGGCAACACGACCATCTCCAGCGCCATCGGCGGGGCGGGTGGAAGCATCATCGTGAATGCGGCACCTGGCCAGGTCCTCCAGATGACCAACGTCGGCAACAGCTATTCCGGCGGCACGACGCTCAGCGGCGGCACACTCCAGCTCAACGCAGGCTCGACCGTCGATGGCGGCGGCATCCTGACCCAAGGCCCCGTGGGTACCGGCCCGCTCACCGTGGCCGGCGGCACGCTGCGCACGGACGGCACGGGCCGCACCCTCAACAACGACCTGACAATCACCGGCGATTTCACGTTCGGCGCGCTCAGCGGCGGCAACACCCTCACCGTCAACCCCACGACGCGCACACCCGCCGGAACCATCACGATCTCGGGGGCCCGCTCCGTCACGCTCTACAATGGCCTGACGCTGACCGGACCCATTACCGGCAGCAGCGCCAGCCTGGCCGTCCGCGGCACGGGCACACTGACCCTGACCAACGCCAGCGGCACCGCCAGCACCTTTGGCAACGTCACCATCGGCGACCCGGTCGGCAGCGGCTCCCTGGGCGGTGCAGTCAGCGCCGACAGCCAGAACGCGATGGGCTCCGGCAGCTACACCATCAACTACGGCGGAAGGTTCGGTGTGAGCAACGTCTTTACGCCAACCAACGCCATCACCGTCAACGCCGGCGGGACGCTTGCGAGCGGCTCCGGTGCAAACACCAGGACCTATGGCACCACGCCGGGCACGATCAGCGTGGCCAGCATGGCGACGATCGAGGCCACCGGCGGCAGCACAGCCGACCTGGTCCTCAAGGTCAGCGGCAACGCCTTCCCAACGGCTGGGGTGTTGTTCCTGGCCAACAATCGCTCGATCACGATGAACGACGCGGGGTATCCGGCCCTGACGGGGACCATGGTCTTCAACAGCTTGGTGAACAGCACCCAGGGGATCAGCCTCGGCGCGCTTAATACTCCGTCGGCTCAGCCGGGCACGCTCGCTCTCAACGGGCTGACCATGACTTTCGGCGGCGCGACGCTGAACAACGACCTGACCGTGGCGGGCGGGGCCTCGGCCGGGCTGGTCGGCGTCTATCCGGGCGGCACCGGCGGCAACCTGGGCACGATCACGCAGTCCGGCGGCGCCCGCTCGCTCACCATCGCCATGGCGCCGACCGGCGTGGTTTCCGTGACCCGTTCGGCAGCCGGATGGACCGGCGGCACCACCATCAAGGGCGGAGTTCTCAGCACCGACGGCGGCACGACTTCGCAGAAGATGCTCGGCAGTGCCGGCATCACGCTCGACGGCGGCTTTATTCGCAACACCAACACCGCCAACAACGACTGCACCTGGCAGGATGCCATCATCGTGACTGCCAGAGGGGGCGGCATCGAGTCCTTCGCCAACACCAACAGCAACTTCCAGAATGTAACCTTGACCGGCGACATCACCGGCAGCGGCCCGCTTACGTTGCGTTACGGCGGCAACACCGCTACGACAACAAACTCAGCCGGAAGCGCCATCTTGCTCGCTCCTGCCACGCCGTCCGCCTATGGCGGGCCGATCACGCTGGCCACCACCAACGCCATCGGTCGTGTCCAGTTCAACGCCAACAGCCTCGCCGCCATCGCCGCCAACGGCATTATCGTTCCCGCGGGCGTGGCGTTCGGCGTGGATGCGCTGGGCACGCTGACCAACAACATCGGCAAGTTCAGCACGTCGCCCGATGCCATCCTGTCGCTGACGAACCTGTCGGGCAGTGACATTGACCTCAGCGCGACCGGCATCAACCGGGACATCCGCATCGGCGGCGGCGGGTATCGTACGGCCATCACCTACACCGGCGCGCTTACGCCTTACGGGTCCACCTACAACATCACGCCCACCAACAGCCTGACACTGACGTTTGCCGCCGCCAACCAGTTGACCGATGCTCCCGGTCCAGTAAGCCGCAACCTGGACGTGTCGGCCGGCGCCGTGGCCAGCGGGTCCTTCGCCGTGGCCAGCGGCACACTGGCCATCACCGCTCCGCAGAACTACGGCGGCACGACCACCGTAAGGGGAACGATACACAACGCGCTCACGGGCACCAGCGCCACGGGCACCACTTTGACCATCGGCGCGGGCGGCGACCTGTGGGCCACCAGCGGGATCACCGTCACGCGCAGCTCGGCCCTCAACGTCGCCGGCACGGCCGCCAGCTTCGGGCGGATCAGTAGCGCCAACGTCCCGATCACCGTCATGGGCAGCTCGACGATGACCGTGGGATCGACCACGGCGGCCGACAACAACGGCGTTTCCGACCGCATCGCCAGCACCGCCACACTCACCCTCGGCGGCGCCGACGGCGGCGGGACGTTCCGCATGGCCTTCCCGCAGGCCGGCAACAGCCACCAGCAGACTCTGGCCTCGCTGACGCTGGGCGCCGGCGCCAACACCCTCAGCACCGTGAACACCGTGGCCGGCGACCTGGGCCTGACCTTCACCAGCGGCACGATCAGTCACGCTGCCGGCAGCGCGGTGAACTTCTCCCTGCCCAATTTCGGCCAGGCCGGCACCACAACCACCGGCACCAACACCATCACCGGCGTGGCCGACGTGTCGCACGTGGCCATCGGCTTGCCCATCACCGGTATTGGCATCCCGTCGGGGGCTGTGGTGACGGGCGTTGCACCCGGCACGATCACCATCAGCGCCAACGCCACGGCCGACGGCACGGCGACGGTCACTCACGGCTACACCTTCGCGAAGTTCACGGCGGCCCCGACGCTGAGCAGCGGCATGATCGGCGGCTGGGCGACGGTCGGGGGGAATCGTTTTGCGTCCCTGGATGCCGGCAACAACGTCATCGCGCTGCCGCCCTCCCAGGAGACGCTCGTGAGCGGCAGTCCCGACCCCAACACCTGGACGGCCACGCAGAACATCGTCTTCAACAACGTCGCCACCACCAACCTGACCAACCCGGTCACGATCAACAGTCTCCGGGACACGATGGTCACCAATGCCACGCTGCTGACGATGAGCGGCAGCGGGGCTCTGACCATCGGCACCGGCGGCATCCTGTCCATGGGCGGTAACGGCAACGTCCGAACCATCCTTGGCGGCACCATCGCGGCCACCGGCAACGAGCTGTTCGTCCACATTCCGACCTCTGCGGACAACCTGGCCATCGGATCGCAGTTGCTGCTGACGACGGGCGGTGCGCTGACCAAGACCGGCAGCGGCACGCTGGGCCTGTCCAACGCGTCCAATGCCGTCGGCGACGTGTATGTTCTCGGCGGCACGATCAGCGCAAACGTGGCAGGCGCCCTGCCCACGACCGGCACGCACACTTTCTATCTTCAGGGCGGCAAACTCGGCTTCGGCCACGCCCCCGGCACGACCTACGGCAGCGGCATCAGCCTGGTGATCGGCCCCCAGGGCGGCGCCCTGAATGGCACCAACAATGACGCCACCGGCGCAATCTTCCTGGGCCCTGTCACGCTCAACGGTGCCTTGCGAACCGGCATAGGTAACGACAAGTTGCAGGGAGTCATTGAGTTGGCCGGCGACATCACCGGCCCGGGCACCATCGGCACCGATGGCATAGGCGGCTCGGGCGCCCGGCCGACTTTCATCGTCAGCGGCAACAACAGCGGCTGGAGCGGCGGCATTGTGCTGGGCGGCAGCGGCCCGCAGTCCGGCGGCAATCACTTTTACGTGGCCAAGGCCGCCTCGGCCGGCACCGGGCCGATCACCACGGGCACGACCAAACGAGGATTCCTCTACCTCGACACCAACGCCCCATCGTCCTCCACCTACACGAACCCCATCGTTGGCAAGATCGCCCTCAACCTGACCTCGTGGAGCCTGGGCCCGGGCCTGGGCAATGGCGCCGGCAACACCACCACGCTGGCTGGCGATGTCATCAGCACCAACGCGGTGGTCTTCCAGGGCTACGCGACGGGCGACACGGCTGTCAGCGAGACAATCCTGGCCGGCAAGGTGTCGTTCGCGGGCACGGCGGCCGTCGCTGGCGGAACCGGCATCGAGTACACGGTGATTCCCAGCTACGGCACGGCGTCGCTGGCCCAGAACTTCATCAACGGCCAGGGCGGGATCACGCTGGGCAATACGCGTTACGCGGGCCTGACCGATCTGGCCGGACCGTTAGGCTTTGGCGGAACCTACCGCGTCCACATGCCCGGCGGCGCCTACGCGGATAACGGCGCCGAGGGCTTCATCCGCTTCAGCGGCGCCCAGAGCTTCATCCCCGGCGCGGTCGGCCCGGGCTACATCGCGGCCATCCGCAAGGCCGGCACCGGCAAGGACGGCCAGTTCGGCTACCTGCTGACATCGACCAGCGGCGGAACCACCTATGCCCTGCCCGAAGGCAAGGCCTTTGTCATCGGCTCGCTGGGAACCGGCACGCAGCAGTACGGTACGCTGGGCGTCTCCAGCGACACCGGCGCCGGCAGCAGCACGGCGACGCTGCTGGGCGGGGCCAAATACGCTCCCGGACAGACACTGGCCGGCCTGCCCGGCGGGGATGTCAACATCCACGCCAACGGCCCGACCGACGCCCAGAGCCTGAATCTGTTCGCGCGCCACGCCGGCGACGCCCTGGTCCTGGGCAACGGCACCGCGGCCAACAACGTGGTCTTCACCCCCACGTGGGGTGATAGCGGGGCCACCAGCGCCATCACGCTCATGTCCAAGCGCACCGGCGCGACTACCCTCAACAAGATCGGCCTGGGCACCGTCGAGTTCAACGGCGTGGACTTCATCCACACCGACGGCACCGACGCTCGCTCCTCGTTCACCATCAACGTGAACGCCGGCACCCTCAAGTACACACAGGTCGATACCGGCAGCGCACTGGCCGCCGTAAATGTCGCGGCCGGGGCGACTCTGAGCGGCACCGGCACGCTCAAGGCCCCCGTCTCCGTCGCGGCCGGCGGCATCCTCGCCCCGGGCACATCGGTGGGCACGCTCACGCTCGACAGCCTCTCGCTGAACGCCGCCTCGCTGGCCTT